>Ga0115856_100001_pt1 | contig 55968 bp, 36 predicted proteins | sample InSIn4gowninarea_FD_83870 | JGI IMG/M metagenome (GOLD analysis project Ga0115856, IMG submission 83870)
CCCACGGACCTTCTCGTTTAATACCGTGATTTTCTGTTTAACGCCGCAGATCCACCAGTCTGAGTCGTGCCCGGCGGACGCCGCCGTCACTTTTCAGATGCAGAACGAGTTGGATGCTGTCACGCCTTGAAACTCTACGTTCAGAAGACCTGCCTGTAGAATAGACTAAAGGCTACACCACAATCATCAGCGTGAGGAGTAATGTTCAATTGGTCAGGGCCTGATCTTCTCCATCAACTCGTGGTATTGAGAAGATACACATCTCTTGGCAATGGGAGTTATCGAGGACCCTTCCCCGCGTCTCTCTCCGAGTCCATCGGCGAACTCCTGCTGTAACAGGCAGCGGCGTAGGTAAAGATGTAGCGGGACCACTGATAAGAGCGGCGAGGGTAATCCGTTTCCACCTTCCACCTCCTAACCCTCTGTTGCTGCTCTCTTCCTCTCACCCCAGACATATGTGTGTCTAGATATCCCTCTTCTTACTCTATCCTCTTTTACGGTGGACACCGCAGAGTTTTGTTCACGGTTATCAGGTTTCGAGGTTTGATAGCAGCATCGGCGCCACCAAATCCATACGCAACGACACCCAGATAAGATGGCTCCTGGGTTGGTCGAGCCTCATCCTGCGGTGCCTCAGGAGGCCACTCGGAACCTGGCCTCTCTTACAGAAAGCTACGATGACACCATTCGGTTTTACCTGAACGGTACAAAGGTAGTCCTGGACACGGCAGACCCTGAAGTCACTCTGCTTGAATATCTACGAGGTATCGGCCTGACCGGCACAAAACTCGGATGTGCTGAAGGTGGCTGCGGTGCCTGCACAGTGGTAAGCATGAGCTGTGGTTTTCGGAGTTTTGTGGGAGTTTACTAATAACCATACCAGGTGGTTTCTCAACTGAACCCCACCACCAAAAAGGTCTACCACGCATCTGTGAACGCATGTCTTGCGCCTCTCGTCAGCGTGGACGGCAAGCATGTGATTACCGTAGAAGGTATCGGCAACGTCACCAACCCTCATCCCGTCCAGGAGCGGATAGCAAAGAGCAATGGCAGCCAATGTGGTTTCTGCACACCAGGAATAGTCATGAGCCTATATGCGCTCCTGAGGAACGACCCAAACCCATCCGAACTACACATTGAAGAAGCCTTCGATGGCAACCTGTGTCGATGCACCGGTTACAGACCTATCTTAGATGCTGCTCAGACATTCAGTGCTATGAAGGGGTGTGGAAAGTCCAGTGCAAACGGTGGTGGCGGATGCTGTATGGAGAAAAATGGCAACTCCAACGGAGGTGGATGCTGTAAGAACGGCGCAAATGAGTCAGACGAGGAGCCAACCAAGAAATTCACACCTCCCGACTTCATCAAATACAACCCGGAAACACAACTTATCTTTCCGCCTGCTTTGAGGAAGCATGAACTGAGACCACTAGCTTTTGGAAACAAGCGAAAAAAGTGGTTCCGTCCCGTTACCCTCCAACAATTGCTCGAGATTAAGAGCGTATATCCTTCGGCAAAGATCATTGGTGGAAGCACCGAGACACAGATCGAGGTGAAATTCAAGGGTATGCAATACACAGCATCAGTCTTTGTTGGAGACATCGCAGAGCTCCGCCAATACACTTTCCACGACGACCATTTGGAGATCGGCGGAAATGTCGTTCTTACCGATTTGGAAAACATCGCTCAGGAGGCCGTCAAGCACTACGGCGAGATAAGAGGACAGCCTTTCGCAGCCATCCACAAGCAGATCAGGTACTTCGCTGGACGACAAATCAGGAATGTTGGAACTCCAGCAGGAAACCTGGCAACTGCGTCGCCTATCTCTGATCTGAACCCTGTGTTCATGGCCACCAATGCCACTTTGATCGTGAAGACTCTCGAGGAAACCATCGAGATACCCATGGCAGAGTTCTTCAAAGCATATCGCGTGACTGCGCTTCCCCCTAACGGAATTATTGCCGCGATCAGGATCTCTGCTTTCCAGGAGAAGGGTGAACACATGCGAGCCTACAAAATGGCAAAACGAAAGGACGATGACATTGCTATCGTTAACTCCGCGCTTCGTGTCAGACTGAACGACAAGAACGATGTTGAAGACTGCAGCCTGGTTTATGGCGGCATGGCACCCGTGACCATTTCCGCCAAAACGGCTGTCCAATACCTCCATGGCAAAAAGTTCACGGATCCTAAGACCTTGGAGGGCGTCATGAATGCACTAGAACAGGACTTCGATCTCCGCTTTGGTGTTCCAGGTGGCATGGCTACCTACCGCAAGTCACTCGCTCTCGGTTTCTTCTACCGTTTCTACCACGAAGTCCTTGCAGAGCTCCAAGTGAACGAGGCCGAAGTTGATCAAGATGCCATCGATGAGATCGAGAGAATCATTTCTTTCGGAAAGAAAGACCACACTGCTGGAGTTGCGTATGAGAAGAAGGTTATTGGCAAGGAAGCACCACATGTCGCCGCCATGAAGCAGACTACTGGTGAAGCTCAATACACCGATGACATTCCCGTCCAGAAGAACGAGCTTTACGGATGCCTAGTCCTGTCCACTAAGGCGCACGCCAAGATAGTCAGTGTTGACACTTCTGCCGCACTGGATTTGCCAGGTGTTGTTGATTATGTTTCTCATGAAGATCTGCCTAACCCAGCGGCCAACTACTGGGGCGCACCAGTGTGTGATGAGACTTTCTTCGCAGTCGACGAAGTCTTCACTGCTGGTCAGCCTATAGGTATGATCCTTGCTACCTCCGCAAAGCTCGCCGAAGCTGGTATGCGAGCAGTAAAGGTCGAATACGAAGATCTCCCAGCCATTTTCACCATCGAGGAAGCTATCGAGAAGGAAAGCTATTTTGATCATTACCGTTACATCAACGTTGGAGATGTTGACAAGGCTTTCAAAGAGGCCGATCACGTTTTCAGCGGTGTTGCCCGCATGGGAGGCCAAGAGCACTTCTATCTCGAGACCAATGCTTGCGTTGCTGTCTGGAAACCCGAAGACGGAGAGATGGACATCTGGAGTAGTACTCAAAACCCGGCTGAAACCCAAGCTTACGTTGCGCAAGTCACAGGCGTGTCAGCTAACAAGATCGTATCAAAGGTCAAACGTCTGGGAGGTGGCTTTGGTGGCAAGGAAACACGCTCAATCCAGCTTGCTGGTATTTGTGCCGCTGCTGCTAAGAAGGCCAAGCGGCCTGTCCGTTGCATGCTCAATCGTGACGAAGATATTCTCACGTCTGGCCAAAGACACCCTTTCCTGGCTAGGTGGAAGGTTGCAGTCAACAAAGACGGCAAAATTCAAGCACTTGACGCCGACGTCTTCAACAATGGAGGTTGGAGTCAAGATCTTAGTGGTGCTGTGGTCGATCGCGCGCTTTCGCACATCGATGGCGTCTACAACATTCCCAACGTCTTCGTCAGAGGCCGCGTTGCGAAGACCAACACTGTCTCGAACACTGCTTTCCGTGGCTTTGGTGGCCCTCAAGGCATGTTCATCGCAGAAACATACATGTCAGAGATTGCCGATCGCTTGGGCATGGACGTCGACGACCTTCGAGAGCTCAACATGTATAAGCCTGGCGACAAGACTCACTTCAGACAAGAGCTTAAGGATTACTACGTGCCGCTTATGTACAAGCAGGTCAAGGAAGAGTCTGAATACGACCGACGCAAGGAAGAAGCAGCAGCTTTCAACGAAAAGAACAAATGGAAGAAGCGAGGTGTAGCACTGATCCCGACGAAGTTTGGCATTTCCTTCACTGCCATCTTCCTGAACCAGGCTGGTGCTCTTGTACACATCTATCACGACGGCTCAATTCTCCTCGCCCACGGTGGTACTGAGATGGGTCAGGGCCTGAACACCAAGATGATCATGATAGCAGCCGAGGCCCTCAAAGTATCGGCGGACCAGGTATTCATCGCCGAGACCGCTACCAATACCGTACCGAACACATCCTCGACCGCCGCATCTGCTTCGTCGGACTTGAACGGTTATGCTATCTGGAACGCGTGTGAGCAGCTCAATGAGCGCCTAGCCCCTTACAGGGAGAAGCTTGGTCCGGAAGCCAGCATGAAAGATCTTGCACATGCCGCCTACTTCGACCGTGTCAATCTTTCCGCGCAGGGTCATTACAAGACACCTGACATTGGCTATGTTTGGGGACCGAACACTGGTCAGATGTACTTCTACTTCACCCAGGGCGTGACAGCTGCCGAAGTTGAGATAGACACGTTGACTGGGGACTGGACATGTCGACGTGCAGATATCAAGATGGACGTAGGTCGCTCCATCAACCCGGCCATTGATTATGGTCAGATCGAGGGAGCGTTTGTACAAGGCATGGGTCTTTTCACTATGGAAGAATCCCTATGGCACCGAGGTTCGGGACAGATCTTCACCAGAGGCCCTGGTGCATATAAAATCCCTGGATTCAGAGATATCCCACAGGAGTTCAACGTCAGTCTCCTCAAGGATGTGAATTGGGAGAACCTCCGGACAATCCAGAGATCCAGAGGTGTTGGTGAGCCGCCATTGTTCATGGGCAGCGCAGTCTTCTTCGCGATCAGAGAAGCCCTCAAGGCTGCAAGGAAACAATGGGGTGAGACGGAGGTGTTGAGTCTGACATCACCGGCAACAGTCGAACGAATCAGGATATCGTGCGCGGATCCAATTCTGAAGAGAGCCGAGGTGAAGCCTCAAGAGGGTGAGAAGAGTTTCTTTATTAGCATATAAGCGACAATCTGAGGAGCGGCGAAATGGGTAAACTCGTACGAACTCGATTTACTCTCCGTTTATGGCTTGATATGAGTCAACATAGCCCACGACGTATACAATTCTTCAAGTTCAATGGTTTCTCTCTTCATATCTGTTGATGCACGGAGGCTCTTGTTCATTGTAGGCATGTCCGATGTTCGTCGGGAGGTTAACACAGATGCAGTTTGGCCTTCAAGTGTGCAGATATCCATCGTAGTAGTATTTGCAAAACCAGCCACAAGTAGTCATATAGTATATACACTAATAATTTGAGTAACGAGTCTGGGTGGTTTCAAGAGGACGATCACTATATTCAAGCACTTTCGAGCATCCGCCGCCATCACGTACGTTAGCAGTACAGAGATGCGTCGTACTCATCCCTCATCATCATCACCGCCTCGGTCTATCAGCAGGCTCGCTCCCAGATAGCTCGAACACGCCCCTGGGACTACCCTCCACCTTACGCGCCCAACTCGGCAATCCTCCCAACGGCCGTCCATGCAGTTCAGGACTGGACATATCCGAATGCAGCTCTTGCACACCACCGCGTCCCCACTTGACCGTCTCGCCCTCCAACTCGGACTGCACGTATTCCGGCGTGGGCAGCTCGTGTCTGGAAGACGTGACGTCGGCGGGAAGCTCGTTGTCGTTGAACGGAGTCGGTGCTTCGATCTGCGTTTTGTTTTCGGTGGGGTGCGTGTCGGTGTCGGTGGATGGGACTGGCGAGTGGGTTTTCGATTTGCGCTTGCGGAGATAGAAGAAGAGTGCGACGAGGACGAGTGTGACCGCGAGGACTGCGCCGATCACTATGCCCGCGATCGCCCCGCTGCTGAGGGCCGGTGATGGCTGTTCGATTGGTTCGATGGTGTTGTTTTTTTGCGTGTCGTAGGCCGGCGATAATATGGATACTATTTGGCTGTCCGGCATGTTCGCAGAGAAGTTGGCTTGTGCGATGGTGAAGTTGTGTCGTTCGTGGTCCACGATTATATAAGCCTCTTGGAGGAATGTCCTTCCTAGGGTATACTGAGTGTCATTGGCCGCTCGGCGAATGGGGAAATAGTTTGTGGCATTCTCATATAGCGGGTAGCTGGCTTGGAGGTCGAAGGCGGCGTATGGAAGCTCTATGTTTTGGAACGTGCCGTCGTAGAGGGTGGTGCCGAGCTTGAATGTCACAGTAGGATTGGTAGCCAGGAGCTGCTTATGTGCAGTATCATTCACCACGTAGAGATCGGTGTTGTTGTCGTAGGTGAGGTTGAATTGATTTGCAAAGAGATCGCATGCTTCTATTGGCAGCCATATGTATGGCAATGTACTGTCGATGGCTGCAAACATAGGAGTCGGAAGTAGATTCACCACGTTCGCTGACATGGCTCCTGTGATGCTTTGTAGGGCAACTTGTAGAGGTCTGGAATCATCGCTGGCGAATTGAATATTCAATCCGCTCGATTCAAATCTTGTTCTATCGTAGCCACCCAGAGTGAGACTGCCGAGGACCTTTGAGAATCCTATATTTCTTAGTCCTGGAAGGTTTGACCGGAATGATGCTATGTGAGACGCTAGTATATGTAAGACTTACTATACGAAGCACCTGCCGTATAACCATATGCCAACGATGGGATCTTCTGGGTGCTGTTCAGGATACCCATCAACGATGGCATGGGATTATTGAATGTTGTGAAGTTAGATGGTTTTGGTCCGAGGCCGATCACCCCAAGATAGAAGTCCTTTGATGCGATTCCTCCGACTACCACGTTGGTAGCATTTAACCCGCCGGAGTTGTCAATCTGAAGACCCACATCATCAATACCATACTGAGCATTTACCTCGTAACCTAATGTATCTTCAAGATCAGAGGTGTAGATACCCAAGAGATCCCAGGTCGTTGAGGAGTTTGTTAGAAAGCCGGTTCCATCAGTGCCAAATGCCGGCATGGCCCCTCGTGAAGATTCACAGTCGCTGGAATCATGTGCAGTACATCCTTCAGGTAGAGGGACCAGGACTTCCTGGCCTGTGGTAGAAGGGAAGACTCTAAAACTTTGAGCTTCTGGGCTACCGATTCTGACAATGAACGAGCTCCAGCTGCCATCGTTGCCATCCCAGCGCTGTGAGGGTGCGTAAGAGAAAGCTTGAGGGATCGTGGTATTAGACGTGGTCTCCATAATGCCGACTCGACACGCAGACTACATTGAGGACCGACGGTTCGCGAGCGATTATGTTAAAGGACGACATGTGGTTTCACCAACCTGATTGTTAATCTATGGATACAAGCATGCTGTTCTCTCCCCGCCTGTATCCATTCGTATGTCCGAGTGAGCATCCGATTGGTACATTGTGCTTGTAGTGGCTGGCAGCGAAAGGGTTGCAGTGCATAGGAAGGTACCATATTTAAAACACAGGTGCAATATAAGCGTCTTGGATATGCAGCCAAGATTTATCACTGTTCAGCCATGCAGTTGTGGCTGTCTGGCTGGAACATCATCACATTCTTCTCAAGCGTGTGATGATTGGATATTTCCTTTAGTGGTGCTAACACTTCTCTTGGTTCATTCAATCGTGCCTGTCGATATTATGGGTAAAGCCGAAAAGAGGACCAACGGGCTAAGGCAATGTACAAGTAGACGATTGCCATGCTTTTGTGGAGTGTTGTCCGCTTGTGTGGCTTCGCCGAAGGATCGATGGCTTTCGCATCAACTTCGCCTTTCTAGTGAAGGATTTCTCCGATTGACGGCTTCTGTATGCCGCCATTCAAACTAACCAAGAGCGTGCATGGATCTGATGGCAGGAATCTAGTACTACGACTGAATGTCGTATATGCTATTATCCGAACCTCATCGTTGAGCTTGAAAACAAGAACTTGGAGAGCACACTTCATTTCAGACGAGATGATGTCTATGTCTGTTCAATCATCATACTGCAGTATCATCTATTGATAGAGCGAGCGAGGCTCACGCATTGCTTCAATTCGCAAGTCGGCGAATCGCTCACAACCTATCATGTCCAGTAGAAGGTGCATCTCTCCCTGTGCTCCCGATGCAATCTATTATCCCTGGAAGCATGCATATGCCCAGCCTCATTGGAACGCCCAACTTTACACGTAGTCTGCAGGGTTGGTTACTCGTCTTGTTGTAAGTCGAGCTCGAATGCAACCGTATGGGTTTTGCCGTATAAATTGTATACTGCCCCCGTAAGTATATTGACTTTCTTCGTGGATGGAGCAAGACTATCTGAAAGTATGATTTTTCGTCGCGTAACGCAGCTTATTTCTTTCGTGAGCTGCTGGGCTCTTGTTGCGGCTCAGCAGCCTCAAGGTACTATTCAAGCACTTTTTATGAACTAATGCGGTCATGCTGAAATCTGTCGCAGCGAGGGCATATGCGAACTCAAGCGCAGTCACGTCCACAATTCGAGGATCTCAAGGATCAACAACTGCTCCTAGTTCTACGACTACCACTATGTGCACAATGTTTGTGCCGAAAGAGATACCTCTGAATTCATGGTACACGAGTGTAATAAACTTGACTGTATGTTGTGACTTTGCCTTCCTGAGGTCCATATAAGCTCATGATTGATAGGTTGCGACTGTTAGTCAAACATGGCTTCAGTATAATGACACTGTAGTTGCCGCCAATTCAACCACCGTTTATGGATTCGAAGCACACGACTTCAGCAGTAACATAACTGCTCATATAACACTTAGCACGCTGTATCCACCCTATTTCACTTACTCCATACCTGGTATACCTACAGATCTAATCTACCTGCCCTCCGGAAGTGTGAATACTTATGCTTATACTGTGCTACAAACGGCTACGGCATTCTATGGCACTGAAAATGTGACTACAAACATGTGAGTGCGTCGCAGCTTGTAGCATTGCAAACGCTAAGTATCGGCAGACCTTCACCAACACCGTGGATGGTCCCTGACTATCCATATTTATGCTTGGGAAAATGGAATGGCGGTAATTGTTCCGGAGAACTCCAACTGCTAGAGACCCAGTTCCCTGGCGTCATTCTTGGTCCAATCACCACGCCCGTCTCTTGGTCATGTAAGTGTTTAGGAAACTTGAGGAAGCATCGGTCTAATCATCTTGTACAGATAGCGCAGCCTTTACTACGGCTCCACCAGAATATGTCTCTTGGCTTGAAGCAGTCCCAGGATTAACATCTAAGTATCCGTTCATTAAAGATTGCGCTTTTGCAGGAATTTCAGGCCCAGCCAGCGGAGCACCCACGGCGCATGTGCCAGTCAACGAGCTGATAGCGACATTGCGTGTAACATCGACCATCAACGGTAACTATGGTTCGCTCAGTTCTTCCACCACTTCTAGTGTCATCTCTTCAACTTCAGAGCGATCCTCTACAACATCTACTGCACGATCTGTCTCGTCCCAACAAACATCAATCGAGAATGATAGTAGCCCTACGTCACTCCCTTCAACTACAAGTTCTTCACGCAGCAGCGAAGGTGCTGCTGTCAGTAACACTGGCTTGGATCTCTCTACCACTCAAGCAACCACGTCCGAGCAATCTTCACAAACAATTGTAGAGCAATCTTCCACCATTGCCGCAACTCCCAACCCTAGAACCACGGCCGAGTCAGAGAGGTCACAAATAGTAGCACAACCAACTTCGATTTCGAGCACCTCGTCAGTTCAAGTGTCGTTGGAAAGCACGGCCGGGCTGGGATCGTTGATTCTTGCGGGACTGGGTCAAACAGAAACTCCAACCTCAGCTACACTAAGAAGTCAAGATACCCCAACATCGACCGCTCAGGCAACAGATACGACAAAAGAGTCGCAATCGACAGCAGGCTATTTACCAACTGGAGACTCTCCATCGGGCTCATCATCATACACGAATGAGCTAGAAGCGTCCGACACTCTCAGTCAAAGCACAATAAACACTCGAATTGGGCTTGTATCAACAAGCAGAAGCGACCAAGAAGCGAGTGTAGAGCCTACGTATAGTGCTCCACCACTAGTAATTGGATCCGATACAATCACGCCAGATTCAGCCACAGTATATACTCTTGGATCTACGACTTTGGCACCTGGCGGTCCGGCTGTGACGATCGATAGCACAGTGTATTCTTTGGGGAGCTCCACAAATATAATTGTGATCAACTCAGAAACCTCGACATTCGGAGCTTTATTTGACAGTACCACTGTTGGGTCTACCGCCACAACAGCAATTCCCGTGGCCGGAGCTGGGAACACCTTGCGTCCCGGTTCTGCAATCACTGTCGCAGGAACCACATATTCCGTCTCAGAAGGTGACGGAACAGCATTGCTAGTTGACGGGGTAGCTTCTACCACTCCTTCCTTTATATCTCCAGTCACAGAGACCGCGGGGTATATCATAGCTTCGCAGACTCTTTCGCAAGGATCTGCTCTTACAATTTCCGGAACTACATATTCAATTCCCGCTTCTGGTACAGCAGTGGTGGTCAACGGTGTGACCACCCCCATCTCGGGCTCAAGTCGAGCTTTTACGATTGGATCAGAACTGGCAACACCGATAGTCACCACCGCACTCGTCGTGTCTCCACCGGACAGTACTTTTGGTGGGCTCCCAAATACTGTTGTCTCCGCTGGTATTGGAACGCATGGTACGACTCTGCCCTCCGATCTAGCCTATCTCGTTGGAGACCAGAGCCTTAGTCCCGGTGGCACCGCGATAACTGTAGGAGGCACAACATACAGCCTACTCTCTTCGGCAACGGCAATAGTCATCGACGGCACAACATCTCCACTGCCTGCTACGGCTGGCCTCATTGGCGGGTCTATTCCGCTGATCCCTGTGACTGCGACCGCCGTCGTGATCAATGGCGTAACATCTCCTCTTGACACTTCCACGAATTTGGCCCCTGTTATAACATCTGTCGCCGGAGGGTTCCTGGTCGCAGGCCAGACACTTATACCGGGAGGTGCAGCCGTGACAATCTCAAGCACGACATACAGTCTCTTGCCTTTAGCAACCGCTGTCGTTGTCAACGGTGTGACATCTTCTATCGACACTGCCACAGATACTGTCTCTGCGATAACCTCTATCTCCGAAGGATTTCTAGTCGCCGGTCAAACACTTATACCTGGCGGCGCAGCCGTAACCCTCTCAAGCACGATCTACAGCCTCTTACCCTCGGCGACAGCTATCGTTGTCAATGGCGTGACGTCCACTATCAGCCCTGGTGCTACAGCCATTGGCTCTTTCCCACTATCAACATTCTCTGGGACAGAATACTTGGTGAGTGGACAGACACTCTCCCCTGGTGGTGCAATCACCGCCGACGGCACCGTGTACAGTCTACTCCCTTCGGCAACTGCTGTCGTTGTGAATGGCATAACAAGACCATTAACTTCAACTTCGGTCCTTGGTGGGGGCTCGACGTCCTCGTCTTCGGGTCGCAGTGCGAGTGGATCTGGATCGGCTTCGTTCGTGGAGGCTTCAACCTCATCTCCGACGACAGTATCTGGGAGTCAGTCTAGCGGCCCTGGTGCAGAATCTGCAACGGCAACTTCTAGTGGTGCTGCTGGCACTGCGAGTTTTCGTTGTGTTGAGGCTGTCGCTGCTGTCGTCGCCTGGTTGGTGGTAGCGTAATTAGGACAGATGAGACATTCCACTTGGTGCAACAAGTGCAGGCTCAATGTCACTAGCTCTGCTAATGCCATCGTCATTGGTTTTATAATAGAGAACGAGTAATAATACTAAGCCATGTATTTCACGCAGAGTAAGTCAGAGAGTATGACTTAATCAGAGACCAAATTATTTATGATTGAGCCCAGTTCTTCTCCTAGCATATTTATCGAAATATACAGTCAGTGTTATTACAGTAAGTAATCAAACATACATTTGTACAACACACACCTGTTATATGCCCCTCAGGAACAAACAATGCTAGTTGAATGGAGGTAGTCAGCGCACGGAACAAGGACAGGGTGCCTCAAGCAGAGTTGTGAAAAAGTATTGATTCAAGGTAAATATTGCTGTGAGCTTGTCGATTGCTCATCAAACCATCTCTTCTTTGTTGGTCTAGTGGTCATGATTTCCGCTTGTCATTCGAGTAATTCGAGTACAAGCGCGGGAGACCGGGGTTCGATTCCCCGACAGAGAGATATCTTTTTGCATCGACAGGCACAACTAAATGCCGAGCCCATCTTTTCAATTTTTTGGCTATTCCAACGACGTCCTACCTCCTTACAACATTTCAATGTTGCTAATTGAAGTCTTGATTTAACTGATTGTTGGGTGGCTTATATGTTGGCCCATGGGCTGCATATCTCAGATGCTACAACGTTTGGCTGGACTGTTGCTCTGATGTCGCGCTGTATACTGTTCTCTATCTACTGTACAATTCTACTACCATGGTCATCGATGTGGTTCAAGGAACCGATCTCAGCCTGGTTGGAGTATGCTAGTCGACTCATTCAAATGCACTGTGCTGAAAGCCACCTACCCGAATTGCTAAGATATCCATCACGACTCTTGAGAACATGGTAGGCATGTGTACAGTGTACAGTACCATCATCGGTAAGACTACGAGCAGTCAGACGCCCCTCATTCCTCGTTCCAGGAATTATCCGGCGTGGGCAAGGAACGACATGGCCTGACCATCCGCGTCGTCCTGCCTTGACAAACGCAGTCAATCGCGAGCCTCAGGGTCCAGACAGCAGTTGTGTACAATCGGGATGCGTAGCTGATAAGCGTGTAAGAGCGCGGACCCGGTTCGCACAGCCGGTGAGGCTGAAATGGTCAAGATCAAACGTGGAGCTTGTACGCGGCTCCGAACGTTTATTTCGACGTACATCTGTATGTAGAGAAAAACGACTGCTAGACTTTGCTTATGATACCGAGGTGAACAGACGAGTATCTTTTTGCGAGGGTGTGTGTATCGAAGCGCATCAGAGTTCGCACTTCTGTTCCTCTTCAATGATCTGCTTATAATGCCAGATTTCTTTTCTCTTGAGTGCTAGGTCTGGGGGCACTAACGCCTAGTGCTGTATGCCGTGTACAAGCATCATGTATCCGACAATATAATAGTGCCACGAATACCATTCCGTGATGAATTACGACAGATCAGGCTTCCGTTGGACCAACACTCATTTGCCGCGCGGTGGAGGGCCAAAGGTTGCAAGCCACGCCTAAACAGCTGCATATACTATGCACAGGGGTGAAGCTTGATTCTAGATGGTAACGATTCCGTGTGGTAGCGAGACACGTAGCAATAGCCCCTGCTTGCAGAGTGGGCGACATCTCCGTCTGGTGAGGCGACATGAAGGCGGTGGAGTTGCGAATGGTTTGAGGCAGTTGCCGTGAATAGCTTGTATATCATCTTGCAGATTGTTACTCGTTAGCTCAGAGAACAGATCACAGCTTGGGATAGGAGTTGGCTCAGCATCTGTGCCGGCTGATACTTGCAGTCCACGCAGACAGATGCGCCTTGTTTTTCAGAAGTAGAAAGATTATTCTCGTCATGGAAGCGAGGGACATGCATCAGGTCGAGATTGTTCACATCGTATAACCTCTATGAAAGCTTCCGCTGAGCTGGCCTGGCCTGGCTTGGTGTGTATGTCTTGTAACCGATTGTCCTTAAACCGCGCGCTAGTGCAGGTTCAGCCTTCGAGTGGAGCAACGATTTGCCATGCGTTGTTCGAATTGACGATCATGAGCGGACAAATGCAATTTCGGCCATCGAAATGTTGAGCGGCAAACTCATGATGCAGAACATGAGTGAGCCGTGCAGAGGGGGTGTTGGTTTTGAGCTGCCATGTCATAGCATACACGGAATGGCGAGCGGACATTGTCACAGCCTTATCCACTTTGCTCAGTGTTAGTTTACCAAACAGCAAATGGCCGTATTTCCTCTCCCGTTATCATTGGTGTCATGTGTAATGAACAATCTTAATAATGTCAAGAATATGACACTAGGCATTCATCCGAGAGGGAACATAGATATGCGGTGGGTTAGGACGATGGGAGTGAAATACGTTTGCCTAAGGACAACGCTTCTCCCATTCCGTTGGCACGTTTTTCTGGATTGGTAGCGTCGAGACCGTATGAGGGAAGGATTGAAGTCTTGTCTTTCATGGTTGGCATCATAATTACGCGCCAGGGACCGCCCAAAGCGTTCATATCCATGGAATTACTCAATCAAGGATATTTAGATTCTTCGGAAAAGTCGAACCATGTCAGAGGATTTCGAATACAGCGACAGCCAGTTCTCAAGCATATGTTCAAACCTTGGTGGTGTTTCCGTGAGTAAGGCATATGTCGTGATTGGCACTATGAAAGCCCCTATATCGCTTGGCTTGCGGTGCAATGGAAGCCAGACGTGCCGTGTCTAGCGTGGTGGATAACCGCGAGTGGCATATAGTTTGTTCTCTTGAGGCTGTTACTTTGCACTGCGTTTCTACGCCTATCATCATTCAATCTGGAAGTGACGAACCGATGATTGGAAAGAACTCACCATTGTCAGCCAGATTCGCTCAAACAGAAGGGCATAGGTGAATTCTCTTGCCTCACGCTTAACAGTCGTCATGGGATAAAGACTCACTATTGTACCATCATGACTCGCGACTCTTTTGTAGTGTGTCAAGAGCCATATCCTTGTACATTCTCATCGAACCAAGGTATGTGCGTGCATTGGACCAGGACCCATGGCAGTTAATATTGAAACCCGCTAGTCATGGACACCGTACGTGCCTAGCTTGATAGCAACGTCGAATTAGATCCAAAACAGCATTGTATTGCCAGCAAACCCATGGTACTTTGCTAGCCATGTAACCTCGCTAGAGGTCATCAACCGCATGGCTGGTTCCTCTGTCAAGGTTCGGAGCCGAGATCATGTGAGAACGGTACATTGTGTTTCGGGAAGCTGAGCATGTTGTTGCAAGCAACTTTTACCTCTACCCTTCCCGCTAAGGTGCAACAAGCCTCTCGCTCGTTCTATCTTAGCAAAAAGGAAGAGATAAATATTGCGTAGGCTTTCCCAGGTATTCCGTGAATTTGTTCGTGTGTCCGATATGCAGCATAAGTAAGTGACTCATTTCATTTTGATGAGTTTTAGATATCGCAATCAAATGTAAACCTTATGATTTTCGCAAATACTGGTACCAGTCTTGCACTTGGGTCGGTATTGAACCGTTTGCGTAGCGCAAATGTACCACTCTGTTGCTCTACCGGGCATAATAAGTAAGACTCAAAAAATGTCCGGATATAACACAAATGGAACACCTTTCCGAGATTATGTACACTGTACCACAGCGAGGGTCTTTCGATTGACCATCCGTGCATAATCAGGCTTACTACAGTACGTGAGTGTGATTCATAGTCTGCTATTAGGTCTCCCAGCGCAAGGTTGGAGATAACGGCAACGTGCATTCACGATCCTAACAGTTGACGGCTCTGTACAGCAACATGGAAGCTGGCCTTGTGTTATGTCCTACCACATCTGCATAGTTACTGGTCCATTCAGGATCCTGATTTCTCAGTCGAGTTGGGTGAGTAAACATCGTTGCGTCTTCCATTGGGTATGGTGCGGTTTATTGCTAGCAGGTGGGGCACCTTCGCCCAGCTGTGGATCTGATCATGGTTGCGGGGCGCCCTTGTACACACTGAGTGGATTGGTGCGGCCACGACTTGATCTTCTTGTACGTTATCTGACTACGGATTGACCACAGCCATGTAGAGAATCGCAGCCGTTTCACCCAAACAAATGGTATGCCGCCAGCGTTCTGTGAACTAGGTTATGGAATATTGAGCGGTCAGTAAAATTACTTGTGAAGCACTGCAGAGTTGAAGCTTCCAAGAGAAAGTCGCGAGCATGCATATGATGATCACCCTAACAGCCTTGATTCACTCAGACCTAGATCGATGACTTTGTGATCGAGGCGTCTGAGTACCGACCCCCAGATCAATCGTATCATCCGTGTGCCACAAAATGTCTGCCAACTGTCAAATCCTCACGAAAGACGACAGTAAAACATCGAGTTTGGAGGTCTCTCCAGTTGCAGCCAACACTAAGCCGTCCTGAGTTGTGACACCCTGTCGCCAGGCCTATGACTAGTGAACGAGTTTTCAGAGGGCAAAGATTCTATCTAACGACAGCGGCATGATCTCCGATAGGGATGACGACGTGAAAAACATGTGTAGCCTGTCGCAATTCCATAAGATTGCACTATGGAAATCTCTCCTTGGCGATCAGCACCATTTGAACCAACTTAGGTCAAGATCTCGAGCAGGCAAGATGATGTACTTTTAAACCAAGAGAGCATAAGCCAGTCCTGTGTGTCATTCGCTACCCTTGCTCAACACTTCTCTGCTTGGGATCTGCTGCTAGGCAAGGGTCTGTCGGCATAGGTAATGGCTCCTGCAGTTCGTGGCTGGAGACAGGAGCAAGTCATCGATATCGGAAGCTAGTCAGCAGCGTCTTTCGGCCTAAAAGAAAGTTTACCAGATGCGTGGCTGGGGGACCTGTCTATATTCCGGAAGCCTAGGCCACGGAAATGCTGAAACCTGCTTAACTTGTCTCGTGTGCAGATCGAACGGCCTCGACCCACAGCAAGTGGTAGGAGATACGGCAGCACGAAGCACGTCAAGGTATTGTGACAATGCGACAAAGTTTTCAGTTTCCTGTTGGGCAAGGATTCACGATCGGTACGAGACCGGAGGGAAAATACTATTGGATGTTCCTTCATCGAGTCAAAGAAGTGCTGCAGATCCCTAGTGTGGCAGGTCTTTCGAAGCGGCAGAAGAAGCAGTGACGGTCGGTCGTTGTCCCACCGCCGAAGCCCCACATACAACGGTGACAGATCGCTCTTCGGCGAGCATCCGGACCCGGGCTGATCCACTCAGCCTCTCCGCAGGTTCGCTTTTACTTTCAGCATCCATGCTAACAAGATCTCGCCGTGACTAACGAAGCTCACAGCACAATTGTGTAAATTTTACCCGGTTCGTGTTGAAGGAGATCGTATCTTTAGGAACATTGATGTCTCGCTTGAGACCGTACAAAGTCACGTTGTGGAACAAACCACTAACGCCTTGCTACAGTGAAGCAAGCCTGAGGTTGATATCATCTGGAGCTAATCCGCGTGTCGAAGGTCAAGTTGATGGCGCGAGCTTCCCTTGGCGATTATATACTTGTGCTTGGATGTACTTTCTCTCGGCACCTGCTTGATAATCGGGTGCCGAGCAGACGCTTTGTCGAGACTGTTCGCAATCACAAGCCAGTAGCTTGAGCAGTGGGTATCCTAGCCAGTGATATTGGCGATTGCCATGTGTGGTACTCGGAACAAGGGTGAGTGCTTGTCCCAAAGCTTTTCTGGCAAGGGGAAACGGAAACTCAAACGATTCACAGACCCTTGTTTTTCGGACAGTCAATAGACTATCACAGGCATCAGCTCGCTGGAAACCGGGCGATCACATTAAGCACGACGCGGTTAGAGCTTGAGCTAGCCTACACAATTCCATGGCTGTCTAGCCCCGCAGGATCGAGGGCTGAAACTGTGCCTCACGTTGGCAAACTCTTGGGCCGTGGCAGGAATGGCGCAGAAGAGGGACGTTCATCGAGAAACGGCCATGTACTCTCGACTGTGTTTTAACCGCACCGCATTCCAGAAGAACCATTTTCATTAACTCGCCAGTCTTCCAGACCCTTTTTCTGCTTTGCGGTCCTTGGTTTTTATTGGTGATCAACCATCCCTGACTACATTTGACGACACGCCTTGTGGTCCCTACGGCGTCTAGATCTGCATAGAAACATTGCGGACCGAAACCCCCCCTTTGGTATGCCTCACACACTCTCATCGGGGCCTCTGCATGATTCCCATCGCACTCTTTGGAGATGTACCTCATAAGATGCGGGCCGATGTCCAACGCCGATCAGATCATGTCGTATTGACATGAGGAGGCAGGATCGCTTTTTTGCTCCCACACGTGTTTAATTCACTTTCAAGTCAGGAGCGCCTCAATCAATATTGTTATCTCCTGTCCGCAAACAGCAGAGCTCCTTATCTAAGATGGAGACATGGATGGGGAGTCCAGAATCGGAGACACATGCTCGTCGCCTGCAAAACAAAGTAGCCGTGTAAGCCAGATCCTCATCCTTGAAGCAGTCACTGCATATACAACTGCAATGGTACTATCATGGCTGACTGCTGCCGATTAGAGTGACCGGGTCATCGTCTGGGATAGGACGAGCAATAGCACTATCGTTTGCCCGCGAAGGAGCACACGTTGTCTGCGCTGACATTCGAGAATCATCCGTTCACGAGACAGAGAACGCAAGCTCTGGCCACAACACTGCAGATCTAGTCGAGGGGCTGTTCATCGAGACCGATGTCTCTGTCAGCGAGGATATGCAGAACTTGATCGAGAAGACTGTGGAGGAATACGGCCGTGTGGACATGTGCGTTGTACGACAAGGACGCACGCACTCGGATCTCGCCAGCTGACTTCGGGACGTAATAGATTCGTCAACAACGCAGGCACGGCTATCGAAGCGTCAGATCCGAGACCAATATGGGCCGCGGACGAGGAAGTGTTTGACGTGATGCATCGAATAAATACCAAGGGCGTGTTCCTCGGCTGCAAATTCGCATCGGCACAGATGCGCGTACAAGATCCGACACCACTAGGCGACCGAGGATCTATCATCAACATTGGTTCCATTCTCGGTCTTGTTGGGATAGAGTCGGCCGTGTCGATTTGTGCCTCGAAGGGGGCTGTGGCTGCGATGACAAAGGCGGTTGCTCTGGACTGTGCCCCGTATCGGATCCACGTCAACGCCATTTGCCCTGGATGTGAGTGGCCCCTCCACCAGAATTCATCGCATGCTGACAGTCGACATCCGATAGACACTCTCACCGCACCAATGTCAGCCACATACTCGAATATCGCAGAGCAACGACGAGATCGCTTGATCGCGCTGCATCCTTTCAGAGGTCTCGGCATACCGGATGATATCGCAAGAGTGGCAGTGTATGATCACCCCATGCAGACAATGACTGGATAGTCTAACCAGATGCATAGGTTCTTGGCCAGCGAAGATTCCGGCTGGATAACAGGAGTAAGTTCCGGAGTGCTTGTCATCTGTTTGAGCGGAAGTCCCCAATACTAATGCCATTACAGGTCACCCTACCGGTGGATGGAGGGTATACGGGTGAGTCATGCACACTTGAGCCAAAATCCGTTTTCTGACCACTGGCAGCGCGGTAAACGTATCAACAAGAGGTTCCAAGAATATACTGGGAAGAATAAAACGGGCACTAAAGCACCGAGGGATTTTGAAGTGGTGGCATGAGGCACTTCGGTGGAATGATTGGATACAACAGCGCCTCGTGTTGGTGCAGGTGGTTAGGAGGGCCCAAGGACACCGAAGATTCCTGGATCGTCAGCCCCGACTATCGTTCGCCGCCCGTCGACCGTCCTAAGGCATGTCTCAGCGCAGGAAATACTTTTAGATGGGGATCGCTCGTGTTATATACCCTGGACTTGAGCGCGCAAGTCATACGCCAGCCAATGCCGAAAACAAAACTGTGGTTAGGATTGGAAGAACAAAATTAAGTATCAAGATAGAAGAAGAGGTGCCCCTTTGTATATTGACAGATGGTGAGCGGATATCAAGCAAACAGATTATTGGTCCTTTCGGTCTCCCGCCTTGACTTGGTCGTCCACTGTGCTGCCGGACCGAGAAGCTCGAGCTTTCTCGGCAAGGCTTTTCTGGACCTGCTCGACGGCGCGCTCGATCTCGAGCTCCATGCCCGGGAGGTTGAACTGCTCGGCCAGAAGTTTTCCGTTCCACCGCTTCAGCAGCATAATCTCCTCGTCGTTGCCGTCCTTCTGGTTGTCTACCAGATCCGCGACAAGCGCGGAATCGTGATGTGTCGGCATGGCGGTTTTCCGCGAGACCTCCCGTGTTGGATTGACCAGTCCGGCGGCGTACATGCGGTTGAGGATCGGGGACGGCGTCAGCTTGGCCAAGTTCTTTTCACATAGCGTTTCCAGATATTTGGATCCGTAGAGAGCTGATGATATGTCAGCAATGTAGCTCTGCGTGTCAAGTGTGGCAGGAGGGCTGACCTTTGAAATGCGAGTATGCTCGAAATGCGAGCTACTGATGTCAGCACACTGCGAAGAAGCAAGAAAGCGATGTCACAAGGAAGATCATACATAAAATCCAGGAATGTTGGGTATAACGGGCAATAATCCAACAGGAATTGTGGCACTAGGCAGCGGTCAGCTCAGATATAAGCAGGAGCACAATGTCCAGATACACGCACGGTAATCCAACAAGACTCCACCACATCCTACTGCGATGTAGGCTCTGTCGCTCTTTGGCAATAGTCTCAAGGACTCTGGGCGCATTGTCTTTTTTCAGGAAGAGGTCGGGATAGAGAATCTCTGTAGGTCTGATGCCTACGGTCGAGGAAGGGAGAGTCTTGAGGCCCTAGAGAGATGTGCAGGTCAGCCTCAAATTGTTCCGACTTCTCTTTCTCCTGCTCCTTCAGCCGATTCCGTGCTCTTTCATCTTGCGTCCTTTAACCAAAGCTCCGACAAGCAGGTCCTGTTATCTGCTCTCACCGCGCGTGGCGACGAGCCGCGACACGTACCCATTCCTCGAAAGAGATCCTGGAAAAGACGTATTCATTCCCGTATCCGGTGAGCTTCTTCTTCCAGCCTCCCGGCGCGTTCTCCCAGTTGGCCCATGTCTCGTTGGCTTTGTTGACAATCCTGTCGGTCTGGGAGCTTATCCATGTTTGGGACGGTCCGCCGCTGCCGAGCTGTCCATGTGCTCGTTCGCAGTAGATCAGCGTGCGTCGCGTCGAGATCGGCAATAGAAATATCCTCATGGTACACTCTGCCGGCCTTGGATGTGTGGGTTGTGTTGGGTTGAAATGTTGTTGTCGCGGTCCGAATTTAACGCCATCTCAGAATGTATTTGGGCGACTCCGCGTACCTGGTCGGTGGTGACGTAGAGCGATTTACGATCGTGGCTGAGGCAGGTGTGGCGCAGGTTTTCCTGCACCTGGGCCAGTCCATTTCGTTGCGTTTCGACCCATTCATCAGGCCCGTGCTCTGCGGTTGGATGTCAGAGACCATCGTACTGTAAAAGTCTGGCACTAGATGGAATGGTATGGCGAAGAGGAGAACGCGATGTGTCACAGCGGTAAGAGTTATATCGCGCAATTGGACTGCGCCACGATGCGCCTGCACCGACGAAATGCCATAGCGCGAGACTTCAGCTGCTCGAGGGAGGCGTGTGACTATGTGCCTTGGTATTCGTTGCAAAAGTTGCTGCTACTGGTAGCTATTTGAGCCGCTCTACGACTCGCAATACACTAATCATAAACGTGAACAGCCACGCTACCAATGCGACCACCAAGACGCTGGCGAGGCCTTTCTGTGAGCGGCAGATCTTCTCCGAGTTCGGACAGTTGGCGAAGTCGTTGTCATCGTTGTCGTAGCATGCCCATCGAGGGTCATTTAACGAATCAAAAGCCAGAGAAAGATTAGAAGAATAAAACACAATGAAATATAAATCGATAAGAAGGAGCGAGACTTTGGCCGTGGCACTGCGTAGGCCGAGTCTGATCAAAGAAGTGTCAGTACAGGGGTTCCAATGATTGCTTCGCGCGCTCTGAGTGAGTTTACTTACGGTTTGCTCAGGTACTCATCCCAGGTAATATAACATAAGTATGGCACCGCGATACTGTCGAGTGCAATAGCCATGTAAGTCGAGGCGCGCTTGTTGCACGTCGATTCCGAATACCGGGCGAGGTAGTTGGCTTCGTGGTAGACTCGACCACCTAAGCCAAGGGCCGCCAGCGTGAAAGCAAGGACGATCAGACGGAATACTAGGGGAACGAACGGGTTCTTGAGAATTATACGCTTGGAGCTGTCAGCCAGGTGTATGCGTGTCGGGAAAAGAGATAATCACCTTTAGTTTACCCAAGCTACGTTTCTGCCTTGTGGCAGAGAACAGCCAGAAGCCCTTGGGTTTCTCATCAGGTTGGTCATCATGAGACGGCTCCCAAGGCGCCGTCATGTGAGCCATGTTCTCGTCCATCCACGAATCCGAGACGAGCCTGGCACCTTCGATTCCTCGAGGATGCGGGCCCGATAGCATGTATGGAATCCACCTCTGCTGGTTCGTGTCTATGGGTTGATCGAGCATGGCGGGCTCGGCATCGCGGAGATGGTCCCATTTCCGACCAGGGGCTTTGTGCTGTGCCGGCGGGACAGGGAGGTAGTGGTGGCTGGCAGGGATGGCAGTAGGTGGTGGGAGCAAGCGTCGTCGCTGGCTATAGTCTTCCTCGTCGTCCTCTTCGGTGTGGACCCATGGTGGAATGGAGTGGATGGCGCGGGTGTCGTCAACGAGGGGCGCCCGCGGGGGTGACTGCTCGTTATTCACATTTGTCGTTGTCGAGAGCGAGTCGCGCACGGCCGGCTGCATCGCCGCGCTACTGGAGAGTCGAGGGAGAGCGATAGAAAAAGGTCAGGATGTGATAGCGATGCCACATGGCCGGCCGCCGACACTTGGTGCAGAGGGCGACAGTGACAGACAGGACGGTCGCAAAGGGAGCGGAGTGCTCGGACGTCCGTTCCATGTTTAGGTCTTCTAGTTCTGCCCGCGAATGACGCAGATCATCAGCACCAAGCCACTCCCGGATACCGAGAGAGATTGTGCCAAGCCGGCAGCTTGGAGAGGCTGTCTGATTGGCCGGCTGGTCCGCTGACTGTCAGATCCGCCCGTCAGTCCGTCAGCCGCCCGTCTGCTTAATTGCATGTCCTAAACCGGCCATGTAAGCGATGCACGGCTGACGCGAGCGCGACGCGATCCTGACGCGACTCGACGCGGCCTAGTCTTCCCCCTGGAAACAAACCCCGCCTCCAAATCTTCGACAACACAAGCCTGAAACATATCAACACCCTCAGGCCAACTCCGACGTTGCTCCTGACACATTGAGTCCGCTCAAATTGACTAAAATTCTCCGTACCGGCAGCAGACGCTGCTTTATAGATTCATCATGGACGGTCTACAGTTGAGAGATGAAGCCGTGCGAGACCGCATCAGAGCTGCCGAGGAGTTTCTCGATCCAAATGATCCCAGGGCAAGGAGCTACAGGGCGGACATTCTTCTCATGCTGAACAGAGGCTTGAGAAGGTTGACAGTAAGGTCCATCCGCCATGTGTTGCTGCGACAGTGTGCTCATGAAGAGTTTAGGTTAGCTTGGACGAAATACGATCACACAGTCGGGAACTGGCAGATGGGTATGTCTATCTCGATAGCTGTCGCTCGAGGAAATTTTACTGATCCATGGGGACAGCATTCTTGACCAGCCGTTCGACTACTCGCAAGCATTCGATCGAGCATTAAAGAATATTGTTGGCACGCTCGGCAACAGACCGGCTCATGAAACTGCCGAAGACACAGTGCGTACGACACCTACGATGTTTCTAACATCCAGACTGACCACCGCAGATGTACTATTGTGCCTACGTTGGCAACCTTGGCGCATTTGCATGCAACCCTCGCACGTTGAGTTCTGCTCATCTTAACCACATGGTGTCATTGGAGGGCATTGTCACCAAGTGCTCATTAGTACGACCAAAGGTCGTCAAAAGTGTACACTACAACGAGAACAAGACCACCTTCCATTTCCGTGAGTACAGAGACCAGACAATGACTGCGAACGGCGCCACAAGCACCAGCGTGTACCCAACCGAAGATGACGAAGGAAACCCCGTAAGTGCATTTGTCCTCTGTCTTCGCGCCATGACTTACAAGACTCCAGCTCGTGACTGAGTACGGCTACTCGACATACCGTGATCACCAAATCATTTCCATTCAAGAGATGCCCGAGCGAGCGCCGGCAGGTCAGCTGCCTCGGAGCGTGGATGTCATCATGGACGATGACATGGTCGATCGCGTCAAGCCCGGTGATCGCATCCAGCTTGTGGGGATATACAGATCGCTGGGCAACAGGAGTGCCGGATCACAAAGCTCGACTTTCCGCACACTTGTGCTTGCCAACAATGTCGTCCTTCTTTCCTCCAAATCTGGGGGTGGCATCGCTCAAGCCACCATCACCGACACCGATATCCGAAACATCAACAAAATATCAAAGCAACGCAAGGTTTTTGAGCTACTATCGCAGTCGTTGGCGCCGAGTATCTATGGACATGATTACATCAAGAAAGCAATTCTGCTGATGCTTCTCGGCGGCATGGAGAAGAACCTCGACAACGGAACCCATCTCAGAGGAGACATAAACATCCTCATGGTCGGTGATCCGTCCACCGCCAAGTCCCAGTTACTCCGTTTCGTCCTCAATACCGCTCCACTAGCAATCGCAACAACCGGCCGAGGATCATCTGGCGTCGGTTTGACTGCGGCAGTTACGTCCGACAAAGAGACAGGCGAGCGCAGACTTGAAGCGGGTGCAATGGTGCTTGCCGATCGTGGAGTTGTCTGTATCGATGAATTCGACAAGATGTCCGATGTTGACAGAGTGGCTATCCACGAAGTCATGGAACAGCAGACCGTCACGATTGCAAAGGCGGGTATCCACACATCTCTCAACGCACGTTGCTCTGTCGTCGCTGCTGCCAACCCGATCTACGGACAATATGATGTGCACAAAGACCCGCACAAGAACATTGCTCTTCCCGATTCATTGCTCTCCCGTTTCGATCTGTTGTTCATCGTCACAGATGATATTGAGGACGTTCGGGATCGCCAAGTCTCCGAACACGTGTTGCGGATGCATCGCTACCGCCAACCTGGTACTGAAGAAGGCGCTCCTGTCAGAGAGCAGGCTAACCAGACCTTGGGTGTCGGACTCGAGGACGAGGCTGACGCCAACCGCCCCTCGGAGGTCTATGAGAAGTTCAACGTCATGCTCCATTCCGGAGTTACCGTCACTCGAGGCCGTGGTGCTTCGAAAGAGATCCAGGTGCTCAGCATCCCTTTCATCAAGAAATACATTCAATACGCCAAATCCCGGGTAAAGCCAGTCCTGACTTCGGGAGCCGCCAACCACATCATCGCCACATACTCGGCACTGCGAAACGATGAACTAGAGAACAACCAGCGCAAGACATCACCAATGACAGCACGTACCCTGGAAACCCTGATCCGTCTGTCTACAGCACACGCAAAGGCAAGACTGTCGAACCGCGTCGAGCAGAAAGACGCAGAGGTCGCAGAGGGCATCCTGAGGTTTGCTCTGTTCAAGGAAGTCGTTGCAGATGAGCGAAGAAAGAGAAGGAAGACTCGACACTCAGAGGATGAATCTTCGGGCTCGGAATCCTCCGACGATGATTCCGATGGCATCAACAGCTCTCGTCAAACGTCGGCGAGAACACCTGGTCAACGATCCACTCGAGGAATCGCCCAGTCCGGACGGGCGGCCAGGTCCAGAGCGAGCGGGCAGGCCATGACAGGCGCCGAACACGATGACACTCCGGACGAGGACGATCTGTACACGGCCACACCACGTGCGCAGCGGACGGCGATGATGAGCGGAGCAAACGGCGCGGAAGCAGCAGCATCTTCACAGTTCAGCATGGCTTCATCACAGCCAGCGTCGCAACTGCTGCGATCACAGTCCGAGAATCAGGAGACTCAGGATGCAGAAGCTGATGCGGAGGCGGATGTGGAGGAGACACCGCAGCCCATATCGGTGGCACGCCTGCAAGTGTTCCAGACAGCGCTCGGCCAGCTCATCGACGGACCACTGTTCGCCAACGACGCGGCAGACGTGGAACCGCTGGTGGCGGCAGTCAACGCCCGACTCCAGAGCGGAGAGCAGGCGTTCGAGGGCGCCGAGGCGGAGAAGGCGCTCGAGGAGCTCAATGACAGGAACAAGATCATGTACTCGGGCGGGATTGTGTACAAGATATAACGCGGTGCGATGAAATACCCAGGGAACGAGGCGAATCGGCGTACGGATGGTTAATGGCGTTGGCGCGGACAGGGAAAGGCCCTCCCACCTAGTTCAAATATAGAGTTGCAATACACACGCTTTTCACGTTGCAAGACCCCGCATGAATGGATATCCGACAAAGCTCTCTCTCTCAGAATGGAAAAAAAAAACCCGAAAACTCGTTCGTGCCTGGTATCATCGGCTGTACAGGGGCAAGCACACAGCCCCGTCCCGCCCTCTCTCCCTCCTTTTACAACGCCTCAGTTCTCAGCAACCATCCTCTTGACCCTCTCAAGCAAAACATTGCTCTCCCTCCCCAGCTTCCGCTGCCCATTCCGGCCACCAGCGCGGGCCTTGGCCATGGCCCTCCGGAACCTCTCGCGCTCCTCGATCTTGAGCGCGCGCTGACGCTCGGCCTCGTCCCTCGCGCGCGCGCGCTCCTCGGCCTCGCGCTTGCGCTGCTGCGCCTGCTCGTGCTCGCGCGCGAACGGCACCGGCTTGGGCTTGCGGTCGCGGCGCGGGGCGCGCTCGCGGTATTGCTTCACGGGCTCCGGGGCGGCGTCGGCGGTCGGCGAGAGGGCCTCGGCCTCGAGCAGTTTCGTGCGTTCCGGGTGCGGCTCGGTCGTGGGTTCCGGGCTCGGGGTCTTAGTTCTGGAGTTGACGGGTTCGGGATCGTTGGCGGCGGCGGCGGCGGTGGTGTTTGTTTCGCTGTCGTAGACGGAGCGGCGGGTCGCGGTTGTGGGTGTGGGTGTGGTCGTCTCGTTGCGGGCTTTGACTTTTGCGTATTCTTTGTTGAGTTTTGCTTTTGCGATGAGGTGCTTTTTGATCTCCTGGGCTGTGAGGGGTGGATGGGTCAGTCGTTGCTTCTTGGACAAGTGAGGTGCACCGGATAGGAACGGCTGAGAGAGCGGTGTCGTGGACTCACTTTTGCGCTTGTAGGTGCCGTCGGGCAGGTTCGCTGGTCCGACTGTGAAGCCGCCTCGTTTCTGCTTTTTGGCGGCGCGGTCGGAGACGCCTTCGTCTCTCGATCGCTTCTCGGTGGCCATTGTGAGATGTGTGGACTGGAAAGACGTGGATCGGAGGGCCCGCAGAGATGAGTGGACGGCAAATGGAAGTGTGTGATGTGTGGTGGTTGGTATTTTAATTCGGTTCGAGTCTCTGCGCTGGCGGGCGTCGGACAACAATAATTATTTGTTCTGGAGAATGATGGAGCATCGAATGTCCAGAGGCTTGGCCGTGCACCCTGATGGCGTCGGAAGCAAATCGCGGCGTGCGGCAGGCAGAACCTCCCTACATGTACCGATCGACTGACGGTCACACGGTCACACGGCCGGCGAAAGGCAAAGCGAAAGAACTTCGACCACGCGCTTTTCTTTCCCCTTTGCTTCTTTTCCTCTTTCTCTCGTACAGTACTGGAGAGCAAAGCGGGGCGGGGCTGCGTCGGACGTCGGACGCCGGTGAAACAGGCGTGTTCCTTGTCCCTTGTCCCTTGTCAGTGCCTCAGTGTCAGGTCTTCCCATCGCAGTCGTCCTCGGCGCAGTCGTCACCAGGGCCGAGGGCTCGATTGGCTGGCGATACGATAAAACACTCGTGACTGATCAGATGACTCAACTGTCAAATGTCGCCATGAATCTGCCAACACCCATGCGAACACGACAGACATGGCTGCTGTGACTGACCACCGTGCCGATCCCGCCTTCTTCCCCGTCGTCCTCGCTGTCCTTGCTGTCCGTGTTTCCTCTTTGTGTGCTCACAACTGTGCATCGTAGTATCCTACTCGTCCTCGTCGTCGTCCTTCCTGGGCCAACGTCGTTAAGTCCGTGACAGCCGCATCGCGCTTTGTCTCCGTCTCCTCCGCTTTCGACAGGGAGATAATAATTCCTGCTTGTCTGACGTCGCTATAGCATCTGCTCTGCAAATTCTACGCATCTCACTTCACAACGCTATTGCACTCTTACACTCTTACACTCTTACACGCTTCGACCGGCTTGCTGTCACTGTGATCTGGCTCGTTTGTCTCGCTGTTCTTCAAACACCGCACTCACTGTCCCTGAGCTTCGACTACTGAACGATTCGGTAGTCGCGCAGGCAGAAGTCGCCGTGCCATCTCCGATAGCGTTTCGCTCCACGGGCTTCACGGTCCCTTTGTTTCCCATCCAGACACAGCTCAGAGCACCCGCTCTGGGCTGACTATGCCAATATATGACAGCCCGCCATTCACTTCGAATCGCAAACACCTTCGAGGACCCGGACAGCTCGTCATAGAAGACCATGAAACGTCTACGCTGAACATCGACAAGAGCAGGGAGGCTCGCCCGACCAGTCCGCCCATCATGTACAATCCTTTCTTCACCGGGAAACCGAAGAGGACCGCCACCGCCGAGAGTCGAGCAAGCCTGATCGACCGGCAAGAGATCATCAGGAAGATTAAACAAGGCGAGCTGCAGCCGTCGCGTGCCTCGCTAGGGCACTCGAGAAGCCGCTCCAGATCCAGATCTAAATCCAGGTCCAGGTCCAGGTCTAGGTCCGGGTCCAAGTCTGGTTCTCGGTCGCCTTCCCCCACTCGAAACAACTCGACGCATGGCCATCAACCCCAAGCCTCTTCCGATCAGAATGCACTCGGTCTCGGCATCTCGCGACCCAGATCGGCTTTGCACAGAGGAGACTTCCGCCAAGAAGAGTCTCATGCCTCGTGGACACCGGAGACGCAGGACCGACACCACGACCCGCTGCGGCAATGGGATCCCGTCCTGTCGACCTCGCCTGTCGTCCCGTGGCATCGGGATTTTCCCGCCAATGCTCTCCGCTTCAGTCTACGCGAGACACCCGTCGACTCGTCTTCTTCTGTCGCAATCCCAGCACGACCCCGCGCGGTCTCGCAGGCTTCCCTGGCCGGCAGTTTTGCATACCAGCCTCCCACCAGCCCGCTAGTGCATCAGGCTAATGCCGCCGACATCCCCGACCTGGATCCTTACCCCAATCGTCGACGCAGGCACAGTCCGGACAAGGCTCGAAGACATACATACTCGCCCCATCTCCTTCATCAAGCCAAGTCGAACCTGGATCATTTCTCTACATCGATATCGCATCTGCACACGAAGCCTGCTTCCTTTCGTCGAGAAACCACTTTTCCATACCAGGCCCACCAGCCACGCCGCTCCATTGGCTCATTCACCGGAAATCCTTTCCCGCCGTATCACGCCTCTCGCAGACCCTCGCTATCCGATGCGTCCCCTCTGCAGCATGCTCCCATGGTCGGCTCGTACGAGGAGTCTATCCTGCGTGGAAGGATGTCCACAACTCCCTCCAAGCCACTCGATTTTGTCGCACAGATTGGAGTCCTCGGTAGGGGAGACTGCAAGCCGAGTCTGAAGTGTCCTCCTCATGTTATAGTGCCCTTTCCCGCCGTATTCTACAGCTATTCTTCCGGCCTGGCTGTCGATCCCGAACCGAGTCCCTATGTGGGCATGATAGATCTGGAGAATGGCATACCAAGACATCACACGCGGGCAGGGAGCAGGAAGCGACGCAGGCATCACAGCCCCCACGATCTCCGACCAAAATCACCGGAGCGTTCAGGCGAAGATGTGGATCCAACGCAAACCCGAAACCGGAAACAACACAAGAAACAGAGACGCTCACAATCGCCAAAGGCACCACCGGGTGGCGGCTATCGCATCCCGCAAGTAGGCCAGCTTCAGATCGTGCTCAAGAATCCCAACAAAACCGCTGTCAAGCTTTTTTTGATCCCCTATGACCTCTCGGAGATGGAGCCTGGCCAGAAGACCTTCATCCGACAACGCTCCTACTCTGCCGGCCCCATCGTCGACATGCCTTTGTCTTCGCGTAGCAACTATGGCACTGACCGACCGGAAGCCAGTTTGAGTGGCGCTTCCGATCCTAAGGATCGGCCTGTATTGAGATATCTCATCCACATACATATCTGCTGCCCGACGAAAAACCGCTTCTATCTGTACCAGAACATACGTGTGGTCTTTGCCAATCGCGTTCCTGACTGCAAGGAGAAACTACGCAGCGAGATCCAGATGCCCGAGCCCAGATACTCGGCCTACAAGCCAGGTCGGGAGGCGAACACCAACTTTTCCAGCCTGGCACCGCCGGCATCAGAACTGGTAAACAGGAGGCGCAGTGCCGTGTACCCAGACACTTCGCATCGCATCTCCGCCTTCGAGCACCGACAAACGCCCCAGACCAGCGTCCTCAGCACGTCCATCAACTCGGAGCGTTTCAGCGTCGACAGCGAGAACCGTCTCTTTGTGAAGAGTATGAACGGCCCACCCTTCCGCTTCCCAAGCGTGCAACGTCTGCCCACCCTCGAATCGCGTCCCACGAGTCGCGGCATGGGCAGTGACGGTCAAAGCGCCGCCACAGATCTCGACGCCCACGAGACCCTCTCAACTTCTCCTCCACCTGCACTATCCCCCACTCTGGCTCTTCCCTCCCGACTGCGAAACCTGGCTGCAACCCCAGGGACGACCGCAGACGAGAACCCGGAAATGGTCTTCTCGCGGGAAGCGAGCCGAGAGCGCGGCAGCGGTGGCGGGTCCGGCGGCAGAGCGGGCGAGAGCCTGTTATCTCGAAGACTGAGGGATCTGGAAATGCGGACGAACCCTGACTCCCTGGGCTGATGATTAGGGTAGAAGTCCGGGGAATGAAACACAAAAAGCTCGGACTTGGGGGGGGGGGGGGAAAAAAGAAGCAATTTACCAAAAACCAGGGGGGGGAAAAAAAACCCAAAAAAAATCAAACCAACACAACGACCGAAGAAAATTGAAAAAAAACAAAACAAGAAAAAATATCCAGTGGATGTATGTATCTATCTACTTTTAGCATTTTCATTTTGAGAAAGAGATCAATTATTTTTCAAAAAAAAAACAGGATAAAAAATAAAATCAAACAATACAAATCAGAGACGTCGATATCTTCCCACGTTACTATAACGTGTGAGTCCCTGGTGTTAAGGGGTGTATCTAGTGCCCCTTCAGAAGTGATACGGTGTCCCCCCCCTCCCACTTCTCTCTAGACAGGGGACATTGATTATATTTCATACATGTTTTGTTCTTCATATATGTACAGTTCCAAAGCACAGATTAGATAAGACCCCGACGGCTATCTCTCCTCTTCTCTTCTCTCCTCTCCTCTCCTGGTCCAAAAGTATCGATGCCGTGAGGTAAGAACAACCCCCTCTCCCGAACCCCTCAATCTTCCAAGCGTGATCATTTCATTCTGTCGTCAAGGCATACCAATCCCCCCCTCCCCCAACCCCCCGACAATGCGTTCCCCCACGGTATCATTTTTCCATCTCTGCGGTTGGTTGGGGGTGGATCATCAAAAACCCGCTCGCTTCTCCACATTCACTCGACGTAGGCAATGTGAGCCTGCAGGCCGTGGGCGGAACCCTCGAGCTCGACCTCGGTGCCCTGGCCGATGAAGAAGACATTGCCCTCGCCGACGGTGTACTCCTTGCCCTTTGCGCGGAGGGTGGCGCCGCCCTTTGTGGCGAGGAAGATGGCGGGGCCGGCGACGGGTGCGAGGGTCTCCTTGTCGCGGGCGCCGAGGTCCGTGACCAGCATGTTGAACTCGCTCATGGGCGGCTTGTACACGGTTGTCTTGGAGGACTTGCTGCCCTTGTAGGGCTGCGCGGTCAGCATGCATTCGGCCGGGCTGTGCGGGTTGAAGGTCAGGCAGGAGACGAAGAGGTCGGCTGAGTTGCGCTCGGCTGAGGGGCAGAAGCCCGTGTTCAGGACGTTGTTGCTGCGCGCCATGCATTCGATGATGTCGCCCGCTAGGTAGGCGTGGATGCCGTCTGCGGGGATGAAGATGCCCTCGCCGGGCTGTAGGACGAGGTAGTTCATTGTGATGAGCGCGACGAGCAGGCCTGGGTCTGTCTTGTCGTATTGCTCGGCCAGGCGGGGGATGAGCTCCGGGATGTAGGTGTCGTCACCGAACGAGGACTTGTCGAGCTTGTGCAGAGCTTCGACGGTCGTGCCGATGTCCTTTTCCTCGGCGGTGAGCATGGCCTTGACGACGTGCTTGAGTGTTTGGTCGTCGAAATCGGGCTTCTTGACCGAGGGAAGGAACTTCTTCAATGGCTCGAGTTGAAGGAGAGGCCCGATCTTCTCCAGAGGCTTGAAGCCGCAGAAGGCCTCGAACTTGGTCAGTGCGAGGGCGATCTCGGGCTTGTGGTTGGGGTCGGTGAAGTTGGATGGGTCCTTCTCGTGTAGCTTGCTGGCGAGGTCCTTGTTGGGGTGGAGTTGGAGTGGCAAGGCTTTGGCGATCGACAGAACCTTGGGCAGGTAAGGGAGTTTTGTGTGGCCAAACTTCTTGATGACGCCGGCACCGATCAATTCCTCTGCGTTGTCGTCGAGCACGTCTTGCAGGTCCTTGCCGTCGAAAGTGTAAGATGGAAGATCTGGGTAGGTGCCCATCCACCTGATGCGTGTGTCAGTATGGTCCGGATAGGACTGAAGCTGCTGTCTACTCACATCTCTGCGTATGGCTTGCTCTCGTCCAGCTTGAAAGCCTCGTCAGGCTTACCAGCATAGCCGGGAGTCTTTTCACATAACCGAGCGGAAAGAGAGTCTTTGCCCTGCTTTCCCCAAGGATACTCGTTGCAAGAGCATTTAAGCTGGATAACGGATTCAACCATGGTGATTGTAGAATGTGATAGTGGCGAGAGTTTGATATGTGTGAAGTATGAATCGCAGATGAGTAGTAGTAGAGAGTAGTAGCAGTAATGGGACGAAAAAGGTTGCAATAGACGGACGGTGAAAATGTAGTCAAAGGACTGGCTTATTATATGCGTGCTTGGGGAAAGGGTGGGTATCATAGAAGGACCGCGGCGGGTAATGGAAGTGATGATTTGTGATGTCATGTTCACGATCGAGTCCACAATATTCTGACCTACATAATTATGAAGTGTACTTGCCTATAAAGAGCTCTTCTGACTAGATGATCGATAGGGGTTCAGGAGCGCAGAATACTGTCGATCCTGCCGTAGCCGTCGGCTCTGAGCAATCGGTGATCAAGTCCCAGTGTTTATATACACTGTAGCTGCCGTTGATAGCTAGCGGACAAGAGCCTCGAGGCCGTGCAGAATGCGAGCCGCCTTCTAGAATGCAGCTAGAAGTTCGATATGTAAACAACATCGACAAAGAGACTTCAATCGTTGATCAATAGAAAAAATGATCAATACTCGTCAAGTGTCGATTTATTAAGCATCAGGACGATATGTACTGGTCGCCTCAGTGACGCTGTGCCCGGTGCTGTCTCCGGTGCAGAGGCTCCGCTGCCTGTTGTTGTAGTATGGCTGAACGTCGGCGTTCCACGTTTGTTTGTCTATAGATTCTTGTGGAAACGGTCGAGCCTCCTCATCTCTCTTCCAATGTCTATATCTAAAAGGCATGCTCTGTAGAAATCCTCCATAGGAATGCTCAATGCGCCTCTTCCTAGTTCGACACGGAGAGACGGTTGATAACTTAGCAGGCATCTAGTAAGCTTTTGTTAAAATATTTGAAAGCAGTTCTTCTTGCTAACAGCCGTCAGTGCTGGAAGCAGAGACTCTGCTCTCACCAATCATGGTATCCAGCAAGGTCGCCGACTCGGTGACTGGCTCGCCAGTAACAGGCTGCCATTGACTCATGTCTTTACATCGCCTTTGCAGCGTGCACGCAAGACTGCGGACGCTCTGCTCTCGGCACAGCGTCAGCATGACAAGTCAGTGTCGGTCGTACAGGTTGACGACCTCGTCGAGCAAGACTTCGGCTTCTTTGAGGGCAAGTTGTCTTCTCAGTGGAAGCGTGTCTCGCCAACTAAATCAGGAAGAGAGGCGCATGCGGATGCTCACCGGGACGACCCTGGATTTGTCGATGTCGAATCGAAAGATCTGCTAGCAAAGCGCTGCGACAGATACTTAGACGAGCACCTGCTGCCCATGCTTGTCGACAGTGTGAAACCTGTCGATTATGTGGTAGTCATTGTCTCTCATGGCATTCTTCTATCGCACCTTTGGCGAAGGCTCCTGCTTCGTCTGCCACAGAGAAGTGTGAAGATCGAACCCAAGGTCATGACCGTCAAGGGCCAGGTCGTGCTGGAGCACCTGGGTGGCTGGAGCAACACGGGTTTTCTTGAGCTTCGTATAGAGCGGAGAGAACTTTCATCTGTTCAGACTGCCGCTCGAAGCATCTTGCTTGCGGACAAATCTGGTGCCATCATCGAGTCTTCGTCAATGCCTCAAACACCTCCGCCTAGTATCTTGCAGTCAGAACAGATCGGCGAGATTGGCAGTGTGACAACACCAAATAGCATTTTACAAGCTACTGAGCAAGAGCAGCCAGCGCTTGCATGGCATCTCGACAATTATACCACCACTATTATCACTATCAATGGCGGACAACATCTGGAAGGGCTCAAGCGTACGAGAGGCGGCATTGGGCGCGCTCAATATGACGAGAAGCAGAAAACCATGGACTCTTTCTTCAAACGAGCCAAAAATGCCTGAACGTACGAATGCTCATATGGTAGGCACGCATCATCTCATTGTAAACTCATGTTTTCCCCTGCCCCTTTCAATAATGGCAAACCAATAACACAGACCTGATCGGAATTCAATGTCGATTACTTATTAATCTAACTATTGTCTGAAAAGAGCATCTCTCTTACGAATTCGTTTTTTTTTTCAATTTCGTACTCGAACTTCCACTAATTGAGAACAAAGACAGGAACACTATGGCGAGCACACTATGGCTACACCAGTACATGTGCACAGTGGCGTCTTAGATAGTATCCTTCCTGCCGAATCAAACTCACATGTGCTCCACTCATTCTGACCTTACGATACCCATCATCTTCGTGATGCCGCGTGTGCCTTGGTCTTTTGAGTCCAATCGTATCATCATAAAAGTATGGTCGGCCTCCTGCAGAGCGCTTGACTTGGATACGAAGCCGCAAGGTCATCGCGAATTCGTTCGGGTAGCGGTGTACGTGATGTGATGTGGCGTATCTTCCCAGCCACAGTCGGGATCCCAGCCTCCCCCACAAGCGAGTTCAACCTCTAGCCATCTCGACTTCGCTTCATGCAAGCTTGCGTTGCACAAGCACACGAACCAATCTCGTACCGCCATGTGCCAGACACATGTGCAATATAGAACTGCGGCTGGACTTATCCATCCCATGGCCCAATTTCCAAAAATCAAGGCATGGCGGTTTTCCTGCCTGGCTTTCGTGCGTGGGAAACAAGATTCTGTACACTTACGTGCTCCCACTCAACCCCATAGCGCGGACTAGATGCATGAATGTACGGCGACGGTAGGACGCAACCACATCGCTTGCATGTATGTAGGTATACCGCAATATATCGCCTCTCGTACCTTCGAGTCGGTTTCCTTGAAAGAACAAGAGCAAGCAGCCAGCGCTAAGTAACCTAACCCAGGTTCCCAGCCTCCCTCTTTTTCTTGTTTCCTCTCTATAAGCTGCCCTGTGCATCAAATTCATCCAGCCTTCACTTTCCAACGTCTATAACACTCTGCTCGGCCCCACCCTTTCCACCTTGGATTCTCCAGTAACGTGCCGTTTGAATCCGAGACATCTCTCAAATCTAGACGTTGTACCGCTCTCTGTTCCAACCACAAACATTTCAAAGATTATCGTTCAATAAACGTTCATCAAACATATCCGTCATGATGTTCCAACATCTCGGTGTGGCACTGGCTGCGTTGCCTCTGCTTGCAACATGCCAGACAACCGTTCCTGCAGTCCTGAATGGTAAATACACCATCTTACCATATAAGCCCATACAGGCATCTAATTATTCCAAGGCGTATCTGTTTCCATTATTCTACCTAGTGGTTACGTGGTCTCTGAATCCACATCAATCAACACCGATGCATCAGCAACAGGTACTTGTCCAATCACCACAGCCTCACTACCACAAGCTTACCCCTGGCCAGATGAGCCCTCAGCGACCGAGATCCCTGTCGTTGTCCCAGTCGTCTCTGTGCAGACAACTACGGAAACAGCCACCCCTTCAGCAACCACGAACGCCGTCTCAGTCCTGTCGAGTGCTCTGCAGACCTACCCTTCCTCGCTGCAAACCTCCTACCCAGCCTCGCAGATCTCAAGCATCATCCAGTCCCTCACCTCGACTATAAACTACGCCCCAAGCCCCGTCGGACCCACCACCGCCTCATCCAGCAGTGTTGACAGCGCGACGTTGACAACCCCCGCAAGCAGCTCCGGCACAGAGTCCAGCGCGACCGACACCACGCCAGGCAGCTCCGTCACAACCCACGTCCCGATCCCAGTCTCAAGTCTCTCCTCCTCGCTAAGCAGCGATCTTTCCTCGGCAACATCGGCCCTGTCAAGCGATCTGTCATCGGCCTACGCCACCGCGACCTCTGCCGCGAACAGCCTGACCAGCGCTCTCAGCTCCGCGCTGTCGTCCGCCACCGCCGCTCTCAGCAGCGACTTCTCGTCCGTCACCTCCGCCCTGAGCAGCGACTACTCGTCCATCGCCTCGGAAGCAAGCAGCGCCTTCTCGAGCGCCACTTCCGACGCAGGAAGCCAGACCACCCTCGCGACAGTGACTTCTTCTCCCGGCCCCTCGCCCTCATCGACCGAGACGCCCTCGTCAGCCACCAAGGCGTCTTCCACCACCGAGACACCCTCTCCTTCCACCACCGAACCCAGTTCCTCCGCCACCGAAGCAAACCCATCCACGACCGATTCCGCCTCGGCTACAGGATCATCCTCCGCAAGCGCGGCAACCACCACCGCCGCGCCGACCGCGAATCCGGCTTCGAGACTGAATTCCGGTTTCATGGGCGGTGTATTCGGGGCCGTAGTGGTCGGTGCGATGATCGTCTGATGAGATATATCGAATTTGAGATTTTGAGTTGAGAGAATATTGAGAGAGGACGAGAAGGTAGAAGGGAATAATACACGCGGGAGATTGAAGTGTGGTAGTTGAGGGAAAGGAAGAGAGGGGAGGGAAGTCATGGGTATTGGAGGGGAGAGTGAGGGGGTTAATGATGATGATGATGATGAGGATTAACGATGCATACCCGGAGCCACTCACTCGGCAAACAGACCGAAGATACAGACTAGGAGACGTATATGCACACGAGACACGGGATTCGACACGCAGACTCGGGTCTCAAGCTCAAGTCACAGACGCACGACGCAACAGAGCAGATGCAAGATACAGACAGAGACAGAAGACGAACGGATACGCGACAGACACGACACACACACGAGCCACGACTGCAAAAACCCCCCAACAAAAAAAAACGGAACCCGAATCAAAAACTCTGCCTACGACAGGAATCCCATATTTTCTAGAACAAACAATACAATCACCTAAACGAAGAAAGAAAAGATAAAGAAAAACGAAAGGAAAGAGAGAGAGGGAAAAACGAAAGAATCAGAGAGATATGCAAAAGAGATGCACAAAGAGATGTCAAACATATTAAACGAGGAAAGAACAGGAACAAGCGGCCTTTCCCCCTTCTTCTTAAACATATACAGTAATATATCTTGTCATATTATATCATGTCGTATATAATTAATCGATTAAATCACTTTTTTTTCTTCTAACAAAAACTTTTAATCTTTCACTTCTTTTCATGCTTTTGATTTTCCCACTTTTTAATTTTGATTGAAACAAACCCATGATTTACCAGAATCTGAAAAGACGAAAAATGAGAAACTGAAAACCCTAGATTGTGTTTTGACGATATATGATAGAGTCGAGAGGGCTTTTTTTTTTCTACTTTGTGAATTGGGTTGTGTTTTGCTTCCCTTCTCCCTTCTCCCATCTTTTGTTCTTTTTCCTTTCTTACTCTTATATATACACACACACCCCCCCCCTCTCATATACACACGCTCTCTCTCTCTCTCTCTCTCCCTCCCTTTTACTATAAGATGAAAAAACATGGAGAAAAAAGGAAAATCCAAGAACACTTGTTTTCAAGAATCTCGATCTTTTTGCATCGTTTGTATGTAAAGATTGTCTCGAGTGAGAACCATTCCATCCCTCCTCGCCACCTCCTGTTTTGTTTTGTTTTTCTCCCCTCTGTACTCCCGTTTCTCGATTGAACCTTGGCCTTGCAATTTTGGGGTATGATGAAACCAGACTGTGCTTCTTCTATCGAGAAAACATCCACACGTTTGTCCGAGAATTGTTGCAAGAAAGAAAAGAAGAAAAGAAAAACGCCAAAAAACGCTCTCGCTTAGGAATGATTGTGCCAAAAGGAAAAAAAAAACACCAACGGGCTACACCTCGTGATATGAACCCTCGCTCAAACAGCTCGGCCTTTGCCTTTGCCCTCATAAGGCACCGGAGCGACCTCATCCTCTTCGGCATCATCATCTTCGTCTTCACTCATGTCTTCGTCTTCGTCATCCCAGCCGAAAAAGGTCCGCGGTGCTTGGGCAGCGGCGGCGGGCACGGGCTTGCTGGTGGTGGCCTTGTCGTCTTCTCCGGCACTGCTGGCGGATGAGGCACCGGCCTCCCCATCGACGAGATCGTCACTGTCGCCGTCTTGATTGTCATCACCCGAGCTCTCGCTGCCGGTACGCTCAAACGCGGAGACGTCGTTGCCGATGAGACCGGCCTTCATGGCGGCGAGAACGGCGTTCCTCGTCTTGCTCTCGGCATCCTCTTTTTGCTCGACCCATTCGCCGTCGAGTCTCGCATTCCCTCCCTTGCCCTGCTTGATCTCTTCTTCCTTGCGTTCGGCGGCTTCGACAACGGCTTCCCATCGCTTACGACGCTCCTCTCTCTCTTTCTTATCCATCTCGGGCTTCATGGCCAGGTAGGCGGCAAGGTTCTTGGCCTCGGTGATTGTTCTGATGCGACGGCCGTCGAGATTACGGTTGGACGCATTCTGTTGCTCGGCAGTCTGATTCCTGTTCTTCCGAGAGCTCATGCGGCCACCAGCGGCGCGTAGTTGAGAACCGAAACCTCCCTTTCCACCAAGCATAGTCGCGGAGATTTGCAGAGTGAGCAGGTTGGGCGAGTATTGGCCCGAAGCGACGGGAAGGAGAGTGGAAATGGGGGCATTCGAGTGCGGGTTCACCGTGGTACTATCAAGGGTGAGGATGCAGAGATGGGACCTGCCGGCGGAGCTGTGGAACCATTCGGGACCAACGTAGAGACGAGAGCGGATGGCCTCAGACATGCGGCTGATCGGGGTGGAGGCGGTGAGATTGAGACACAGGGTGTTGCTCGAGGCGAAAGTTCCATCCTGGGCCAAGCCGCCGAAAGTGTTGGTCAAAATGTTGATGACGGGTTCTCCATAAGGCGCAAACGGCTGTACTGGCGTCTGCGGAGTCGATGACAAAGAAGGCCTGCCGGAGGGATAGGGAGAAGGATACGGCGGCGATGGAGGGTTTGCCGGATAGTGCAGATCCGCGGCAGCGTCGGCGCCCATGGGGGCCTTCATCTCGAGGTTGAGGGTGGGGCTGGTCTTCACTCTCTTAGAATGCGGCAGGAGGTCGTAGATGCGCACGGCAGACGGACGCGTTGGCAGCCGCTGTCTAGTCGGCAGGGCCAAGTTGAAGCGCGGACCAAGGGCGACGACGACGTCTCTGTCCTCGGACTGTCTTTGCAGCATGTTGCGCACGCGGCTCTGCTGCATCCTCTCGCCCACACGGCAGTAGAGCTCGTAGAGAGTGGTGGAGGTGGGGGCGGGGACGGAGAGGGTGGGCGGAAGGTCGAGGCCGGCGTAGGTTCTGATGAGGACGTTGCAGCATTGGTCGTCCATGGTGGCCTGAGAAAAGAGGGTGTTTGCCGATTGCTGATTGGGCGGAGGCTGATTCCTGATAGAAGAGGCTCTTGGCTGTGGACGGATGGTCGGGTGGATAACGGGTGTAGATGCGCGACACGAGTGGCCTCAGATGAAGATGTGATGGGCGAAGCGGCAGATGTCAAAGTCGCGTGCGCCAACGATTGTCAATGGAGAGTCCGATGCAAGAAGCGCAATATTGATTGCCTGGGTATGAATACGATGCTGTGGCGGCGACAGGAGCAGAAGATGCCGCTGCTCTTCGGCGAGTGGATGAAGAGTGGAATGTGGGATGCAGGACGCAGAATGGCAGTGTCGACCGTGACTTGCGCCTGCCGTGACAGTGACAGTGACAGTGACAGAACAGTGCCAGTGAATGCGCCAGCCACGGAAGGAGAGCGGCGACACTGATCAAAGCTGGTCCCCCACCGCTTGGCCTTCAGCCCTGTACTTGTCTGTAGATAAGAGGTGGCATGGCCCGCGCGGTAAGTCAAGCCCATCTACGATACACACACAGTACAATACAGCACATAAGCCGTACGATGCAGTACAGCACAGCACAGTACAGCGCAGCCAGCTTCGTAGGGGTCGGCAGAACTCCGCGCCAAGCCACGACACACACTCGCCGGCGGCGTGAGGATATTCGTCTGGCGGATGCGCGCCGAATCTCGACCTTTTCTTTCTCCCAGCGCTCGGTACATCAGCATCGCCCAAATTCCACGTTGATACTAACAATAAATCAATCGTCAAGATGTGAGAGCCCGTCGCCCGCCCGTGGCTTCTGTCCGCGAACAATCTTCTGACCTCCCTCCCAGGTTGATTCCTAAGGCCGACCGCAAGGCAATCCACGAGTACCTCTTCCGTGAGGGAGTCCTCGTCGCAAAGAAGGACTTCAACCAGCCCAAGCACGGCGAGATTGACACCAAGAACCTTTACGTTCGTCCACCCTGATGCCGCTCCCATCACCATCACCATCATTGTCATCATCACCTTCATCATCATCATCACCCTCGTCATCTTCACCATCAACGACAACAACAACCGCAACACTGCCAAGACCCCTCTCCTAACCTTTCTTCGCTCCACAGGTCATCAAGGCTTGCCAGTCTCTTACCTCCCGCGGCTACCTCAAGACCCAGTTCTCTTGGCAATGGTACTACTACACCCTCACCGCTGAGGGTCTCGACTACCTCCGCGAGTGGCTCCACCTTCCCGCCGAGATCGTTCCCCAGACCCACATCAAGCAGCAGCGCAGCCACGCTCCCCCTCGTGGCATGCTCGGTGGTGAGGAGCGTGGTGGTGACCGCCGTGGTCCCCGCCGTGAGGGCGGCCGTGGCGAGTACCGCCGCCGCGAGCAGGGTGAGGGCAAGGAGGGTGGTGCCCCTGGCGAGTTCGCTCCTCAGTTCCGTGGTGGATTCGGCCGTGGCCGTGGTGCCGCTCCTCCTTCCTAAACGTGTCGCCTGGCCATAATATAATGGATCCAGCACGTTTGATGGAATATGAAGGAATACCTCAAAAGTGGATTAGCCGAGTCGATCAAAATACCGAAATCTTTCGCATTCATGCGAATACAAAAAACCCCCCCCCCCCCCGTGTACCTATGTTTTGTAATTGTGATCGTGATCTTGTGATACATATGAGTTCGTAAGTTTCCAACATACACGGACATCCGTTTACACATGCAATATGCAATACATGCAGTTCAGTCACGTCACTCATGAAGCACATGTCAACCCAAGTAGCCTATCTGACCACTAACACTTGAGACCAACAGCACGATGCAGCATATTTCCTACAACAAACGGGACACATGATAGTTCAAACATCTTCATAGGCCATGTAGGCTAAACTATTATATATACTAGGACATCCGTCCTGTCATGTCATAGACATCAATCATAAGTAAGGGATCCCATCTACTTCTTCTCGGTGGCAGGTCGGGAAGGACCGTCAACAGCCTTCTCTACCTGACCAGCAAGACCGTCCTTTGCGGCATCGAACTGGCTACCGATAACACCGTCCTGTATAAAAACAATTCAAATCAGCATACATGCTCCATGGTCTGCGAATTTCTTTCTTTCCCATGCCCACCTCTTCCAGCATCCCTTCACACAACATCCAGAACATAGAGTCCGAATCGAGGAGTGGTTGGAAGAGGAGTGGTTGGAAGAGGAGTGGAAGCGGGGTTGGGCATGGAGGTGGAGGTGGGTAGTCGAACCTTGGAGAAAGGACCGCCTACGGCCTCGCCGATCTGGCCAATTGCGCCGTCGGGGTTGAACTGCTTGCCGATGGCACCGCCGGAGGAGACGACGGAGGGGTTCTGGGAGTCGATGTTAGGCACGGGCGGCCAGAGAAAGGAACGGCTCGACAGTCGAGTCGGTTGCGGTAGATATGTACCTTGGGATTGGTGTCCTTTGCCTCACCGGCGGCCTGGGAGATGTCCTCGACACGCTTGTCTGCCATTGTGCGAACGGAGAGAGTGGTAGGTCTGAAGGTGGATGCGAATGTGGTCTTGGTGACAGAGTTGCGAGTGATAGAGCGGAGCATTTGAAATGAGGATTGGATTGAGCTTTTTAAAGGTGATGAGGAAAGGGAAGAGAAAGGCACAGCTCGAGTCCGCAAAAAGGGATACTTAAGTATGTGTACCCGTGTTAGCTCTCATCCTTACGACAGAGAGAGAGAGAGACAAAGGAAAAACGAACGGACCATGCGTGCTCTTTGCCAACATGCACTACATCATCATTATACCGTTACCCCCCCGTCTAGGACTCGTCACACATCACACAATCTACGTAGCGGCGATGTTATTTTGTGGTCCCTCTTCCCTCTCACCCCTCTCCTAAATCCGAGCATGAGCAGTCGAGAGTGGCACGATGACATCACGACCTCTCTGCTTCACTGCGGTCGCGCACATAATTCAAGACACGGTTGTGGATAACATTTGACCAGAACAAGTCTAGACATGGAGAGGCATTGACATTTTTTGTCACTGGTGACTGCACTGTGTTTCTGCGCTGTCTGATGGCGTCCCGGGCTTGGGCTCGACCTACGCAAGTATGATGCTGATATCCCACGATCTGATCGTCGGACTGCGATCCCATTCTCCACACGCGGGGAGGGGAGAGCACGTACACGGAGATACGGGCCATGCTACTCTCCGTGTAAATCGTCAATGGCTTGCGTCCAGCTCATCGTATCGCATTACTGTATTCTCGATCTCCGTCGTCGTTGGATGACTGCTGTCTCGGATCTGTTGTCGTGCGTGAGTTCCTGCTGGAATCTTCCATCGTGGTGATTGTGCTGATATCATTTCTTGCGGTTATGTCGAAATCGGATTCGTTAGAGCTGTGGAGCTTCATTGTTGGAGCTGTGCAGTGCATAGCTGTGATCACGCCTGTTCATTATTACCTTGCCTTTGCCTGGTTGATTTGGACGAGGTATAACTATGTTTTTCATTATCTGTCGTGTATAGAGTTAGGTTATGCTCTCCGGTTAGAACATCGATTGCTTCCCGAAACAATGCTTAGAACTATATCACTATCTAGACATGTTTACCCCGAACAATAGCAATCATTATCTCTTGATCTGGCGAGCCTCTTTTCCTTAAGATATCGCATTTAGTATCACAAATCGTCTGTGCAAGGAGCGAAGCAAATAGTGATCGCTGCATCATTACAGTACGTGATTGCTGGACCGCATGGTTTTCGACATCCTTGATCTTGAGATTGGCTCATCATTCATTTGAACCTAAACACTGACAAGGTTCGAGATTCTCCATCTTTTAAACACCATATGCTGTTTGGCCATAATGTTTTATGCAAAAAGAAGGAATGAAAGAGCTATGAGAGGTCACTGCCCAATATTCATAATCTATGAATATTTGCAGTGGCGATGCTTACGGACCACGGGAAATCAAGAATCCTCTCAATTACTATATTCTAAACATGTTTTGACCGAGGGATCAAGTATGAAAATCGCGTTCGACTGTCATTGGTCTCCCTTTCCAGGTCTGGTTTTTTTCAGACACAATTCTCTACTCTGCAGGTGCGGATAATTTGATTAAAGGTTGGAAGAGATAGCTTCATCAGTCATGAATGTTTCTATATCCTGAGAACGACTAATCATATGGACCATACCATGAATTGGCCATCATGATAATACCGCAATGGACAATCGCTGGTTCTGATGTGTCCACACATGGCAGCGACCTGGCTCAGATAAGCAGAAGTCTTGTCATTCTGCAAATCATCGGTTGATGACTATAGCCCTATCTCATTGTCAATTCTCATGAATGAGGCCCAAGGCTGGAATACACATAGCAGACTAAGCAGTCCTGATAGGAGACACTTTGTAGTCTAGTGTGCGTACTGGTGCAGCGATCCCGAGTCGTGGATGATCGTAGGTGGTATAATCACCACTCTCATGCCACCATTCGGACACCTATCATTATTAGACCGGGGTCGCTGTCCTTTGAGATCAGTCCAAGTCTAGCTCACCGGCCACATTGTTATCCTATCTACTCGACCCTCTGCCGTAGGGCCGGTGGCCTATGTCTTCGGCTAGATAGGCGGGTCACTGAGCATTCAGTACCAGAAGTTCTGCTCACAGTCTGTGTTATTCGCAAGCAAGTCCTTGTCAGCCCGTAGGGCGTAGCCTATAACTGCCCAATCTGGCAGGTAATGGACCAATGCCAAGTTCGAGGAGTAGTTGTGTACTCACGTACTACTTCAACCTGTCTTTCTCTCTCCTCAAGCCATCATGTTGTCCTCATCTGAAATAACAACATGCAGTCTTTCGCTTTCCGTCTGGTTAGATCTCCGGCGGCAGTCCGCCCAGGCATCGTGAAGTGCAATGCGCAGCTCTCAAGATGTAGCCGAGGCTTCGCGAGCTCGATTGCTCGACGTATAGCTACGGCTGATATGACTGCCGATGATGTTGCTGCTCTCAAAGTCAAGCAGGAACGTTTGATGGATAGCCTTCACCACACGTGTCAATGGGGTAAAGGCGAGGCCTGGGGAGAGTACGTCTTATCGCTCTGATCGCACGTCTTAATGTCCGTCCGTCTCCTGGTTGCTATCAGTGACTGCAAGGATTCGGGCACGAATACATACCTCTTCATAAACATCTCTAGCTACCCCAGTTGTTCATCTCAGCTAACTGTCTTACTCGTAGTGAACCGACAGAGACTGGAATGTCTCGGTTGTCTCTTTCAGACGCAGATAAGGATGTACGAGATTGGTTCGCCCAGACTACCAAGGCATTGGGGTGTACTGTTACCACAGATGCGATGGGCAACCAGTTTGCTGTGCGCCCTGGCTTGAAGTCTGGGCCTCCGACCTACGCCGGCTCTCACCTGGATACACAGCCAACCGTACGGCTAGAGGCTGTTCCATGATATGTCTGCAACTGCTGACATGATCCAGGGCGGTCGTTACGATGGTATACTGGGTGTGACTGCCGCAGTCGAGATGCTCGGGGTTCTGAACGATCACGACGTCAAGACGACATTCCCCGTTGGCGTTGTCAACTGGACAAATGAAGAAGGCGCACGCTTCCCAATTTCTATGGTCGCGTCTGGCGTATGGGCTGGTGAAATCCCCGTAAGTCATGCGCATAACTTACAAGAAGTCGGTGGCGGATCCGCCACAATGAAATCAGAACTGGAAAGGATTGGCTACCTGGGTGATGTCGAATGCAGTCACGAAGCAACACCAATGGCTGCGCATTTCGAATTACATATCGAACAAGGCCCGATACTTGAGGCGGAGAAGAGAAAGATAGGGGTCGTGAGAGGAGTACAGGCTTACAAATGGTTCACCATTACTGTCAAAGGCCGCGATTGCCACACTGGTACTACCTCATTTGCTCATCGTGCAGATTCCATGCTAGCAGCAAGCAAGATGATCCTATACTCCCACAGAGCGGCAACCGCGAGAGGAGCACTTGCGAGCACTGGAATCCTCACACTCAAGCCCGGATCTACAAACACCGTGCCCGGAACGGTTCAATTCAGCCTGGACATTCGTGCACCACAAGATGAAACCGTCGAAGCGGTCGAACAGGCATGCAAAGATGCGTTCGCTAAACTAGCAGCAGGAGACAATGTTGATGGTCTAAACGACGGCTGCACCCCTTCCGACCGCCACTGTACTGTGGGGTGGCGCACCGACAGTATCAGCCCAGCTATCACATTCCACGATGACTGTATCGAATGTGTAACCAAGGCGTCGAAGGATCTGTTTGGCCAGACCGAGTCCGAGCAATTAACCAAACCTATGACGTCCGGAGCGGGACATGATTCGGTTTATACCAGCCGTAGGGTCCCGACCAGCATGATCTTTATCCCATGCAGAGATGGGGTTAGCCACAACCCCGCCGAATATTCGACCCCAGAGGACTGTGCGATCGGTGCACAGGTTCTCACCGGTGCGGTCGTTCATTACGATCGACTCAGGTCAGAGAGAGGAGTGTAAGGCCGGGCAGCGATGTCCTGAGATGTTGGGTAATGTCCCGAGAGCTACCTTGCGCTGCGAAGGCTTATCTACAGTGGGCTTGTCCGAGTCATTCCTCTGAATGCTTGCCTATTAGGCGAAGGAAGGACTGAAACGCTGCGTTGGTCACACCAGCTCTGCCTATCTTTCGCACTTGATGTATTCGGCCCATCTGCTCACGCGTCTCAAAGAGACCGAGGTGTCCTGTGACGACCGCTTCCGGCCAGCATCCCAATCCGAGATGACACATGCTGAGATGAGTGTCTCTATCTATGCACAGGCGTGAGCTAGTCAAGAAACCCCAACTTCACACAAACTCTATCAGCAGAAAACATGGAGCAGACATCGTGGCATCGACATATCAAGATGAACTCAGGAGTGTGTACGTTGAAAGTGAGCATGTATACCGACGATAGCCGCTCTACCGGCAAGCCCAGAAGCGACGACGCGGACGGCTACCCTCGGCGTAATTCAACATCCCGTTCGGTACCTGTCCCTTAGCGGCTTTCACCTGAGCCGTGCCGACACCGACTCGCAGGAACCTACAGAGATTTGCGAGCGCCGCCCGTTCAGGCGGCGAACACCATCTTATGTCACGAAAACCAATGTGCCCACAGTACAAGGTATTTCTTTTAGTAAACGAAACTCTTCATCGTGCGGAGAAAGTTTTGCGGAGAAAGATAAGCCTAGATCGTTTCTTCTAAGTACAAGTAGGTCCAAGACGCCAGCCATTTGCTTGATGTGTCTAACTTTTCTTCACCTCTCGTCGTCTTCTTCTTCTCCTGTTTCTCTATCGTACCATTTCTGACTATGGCCGACGTGAAGGACTACGACATGAAAGATCTAGCAGAAGCGACCACGTCGACCAGCAAGGACCTTGGGGAGATAGAAAATGCCGGCCCACGCGATCATACCAAGCGAGGTCTGAGTGGGCGACAAGTCCAATTCCTCGCCCTTGGTGGTGCCATTGGAACAGGCCTTTTCATCGGAACTGGATCTACGCTTGCGAAAGTCGGCCCTGCACCTCTGTTGATGGGCTACATGCTCATGTCATTCGTCGTGTGGGGTATTATGAACGTACTGGCAGAGATGACAACATATCTGCCCTTAGACGGACTCTCCGTGCCCTACTTTGTCAACCGCTTTGTCGAGCCTAGTCTTGCGTTCGCTTCCGGTATGCTTATGGTCAATCAGCAGCCGTAGGTATTGCATTTGCTGATACCACTCCAGGTTGGAACTACTGGTACACATTCGCCATGCTTCTGGCTACAGAAGCGACGGCGGCAGCAATCATCATTCAATACTGGACAACCGAGGTCAACGTGGCTGTATGGATTACGATTGTTTTACTCGGTCAGTCCCTTTTTGTGTCTATGTTGAATCCTCACACTGACGCCTGTACACAGTCATTCTCGTGTTGAACATTGTTGCTGTCTCTGTTTTTGGTGAAGCCGAGTTCTACTTTGCTTCCATCAAGCTCATCACAATCATTGGCCTGATCATCCTTGGCGTTGTCCTGTTCTTCGGCGGTGGACCAAACCACGACCGTCTAGGGTTCCGTTATTGGCAGAAGCCAGGTGCATTCAACCCATTCATGACCGATGGAAACACCGGGAAGTTCTTGGCCTTCTGGTACTCGTTCATCAAATCTGGATTCGCCTTCGTCATGTCTCCAGAACTCATCACTACCGCTGCTGGCGAGGCCGAGAACCCCAGAGTCAACATTCCCAAGGCCGCCAACCGCTTCATCTACAGACTGTTCGCCTTCTACGTTCTCGGCACGCTTGTCATTGGCGTCACCGTCGCATACAACAGCCCGGAGCTGATGTCTGCAATCAGTAACGGCACCGGTGCTGGCGCAAGTCCTTTTGTCGTTGCGATTCAGAACGCTGGCATTGGTGGCCTCAACCACGTCATCAACGCCGCCATTCTTACGTCTGCTTGGTCATCTGGCAACTGCTGGCTGTTTGCCGGATCACGTATGCTGTACTCGCTTGCTTGCACCAAGCAAGCGCCTGCGGTTTTTCTGCGCTGCAACAAGAAGGGTGTGCCATACGTGGCCGTCCTCTTCACTTTCGCCATTGGCTGCCTCGCCTATCTCAACGTCTCCGCTAGCGGTGCCGCTGTCTTTGCTTGGTTCACCAACATCACAACAATCAGCGGTTTCATTGCGTGGATTGTCGTTTTGATCACCTACCTTGTAAGAACACTCTTAAACCCTCATTTCTTCGCAGCGTGCTAACATTTCTGTCTCGCAGCGCTTCCGCAAAGCGTTGATCTACAACAACATGCTCGACGCTCTCCCCTTCCGCACCGCCCTCCAGCCCTACTCGGCCTGGTTCTCACTGATCACAATGATCCTCCTCACCCTGACCAATGGCTTCTACGTATTCAAGCCATCCGACTGGAATGTCTCGGACTTCCTCGTCGCATACATCACCATCCCCATCTTCCTCGTGCTCTACCTCGGCCACAAAGTGTACTTCAGGACACCCTGGTGCATCCCCGTGGCCGAAATCGACATCTGGAGCGGCAAGGAGCAGGCCGACGCCGAAGAGCTCGAATATGTCATCCACGTGCCCACCACATGGTACGGCAAGATCTGGGCGTGGATCGCTTGATCTCCTCCCCAGCTGCATGTATATATACACACATTCTTTCTTATAGAATCTAGATGGACTAGGAAAAGTTCTGGGATATATGCATGGACGCGAATGGCTGTTATTTCTTATGAATTCAATGATATTTCGGGGTATTCCCTGCTTTCTGTTACGACTAACCGTCCTTGCTACCGATGCTTTCTTGTTGCGACACACACACTCACATTGTTATCTTGTTGGCCGGACAAAGAACTGCTCAAGCATGTTGTTCGAATCTCTCTCCCTTGTTCACGGCTCAGCATGAGCGTCCTGACGATAGGAAACGATGGGCATATACGCTCGCCTGGACGATGAAGGATGCATGCACCTTGAAACAGGCAAATCGTGATAGCAACAAAATCGATAAGCGCAGGAGTGTTTTCCTGGATAACAAGGACTCTATTTGATGATCATAAATTCGTACACGACACAGAGACACCACCGATCCCGCAGCAGGCCTGCACATCACCACATATTAACACAGTCACACCCTCTAAGCCTTCCTGGCCTCATCGCCTCTGAGCATCTCCAGGAACTTGTCGCCCAGAGCATCCGCGCCGAGCGGGTTACCCGCACTGACAACCTCACGATCAACAGTGATCCTGCCAACCTTCTCGCCAACACCCTCGACCATCTCGGCGCCCTCCTCACGGAGCCTGCTCTCGACCTTCTCAATCTCACCCCACAGCAGCGTCTCCATCATCTTCTCCTCGGCATCGCTCCAGCTGGTGATCTTGTAGCCCTTGTACGCAAAGTCGCCGTCCCGCTTGGTGCTGAGGAACGCGAACGGGCCGTGGCAGATGGTGGCGGTGGGCTTCTGGCGCTCGTGGAAGTGGCGCAGGATGCGGCCCAGGTCGGCGTCGTCGCCGAGGTCCGCCAGCGGCGCGTGGCCGCCGGGGATCAGCACGCCCGCGTAGCCCGCCAGCTCGTCGTCGCTGATCTCGCTGAACCTGCGCGGGTGCTTGAAGTTGTTCTCGCGCTTCATCTTGCCCTCGACCAGCTCGTGCTCGCGGCGGCGCTCCACGTAGTTGCCTGCGAACGCGAGGAGGGACTCGCTCAGCGGGTCCGGCTTGGGCTCTTCGCCTTTCGGGCTCGCGAAAGTGACTTCGTAGCCGGCGTCGAGGAGCTTGGTCAGGGGCTTCGCGAGCTCCATTAGAAAGTACCCGCTCGGCTGCTCTTTGGTTGTGCCATCGGGTTTCTTGTAAGGGAAGGACTTGGCGTCCGAGACGATGATGAGGACTTTCTTTGGGACGGTCGAGGTCGTCATTGTGTTCGCGCCTGGTTGGTTTCTTCTGGATGTGAGAGATAGAAAGCGAGACGGAGAGTTGGAGAGCAGTCTTTGGTTTCTGCTGTTGTGATCGTTACGAGTGAGAAATTTGGATCGGAGCAGCTTTTGCCTCTGAGGTGTAGTTATAGTGCTGGTGATGCTGGACGTTTGGAAGCATCGGTCCCCTGTAATGATGACGTTTGGCTTCGCGCCTCGTATTATGGTTGCACTGCGGCGGTACAGCGACATTTCTTCTTAGATATGAGATTGTGATTTGCTGGAGTCCAGAGACACTGGAGTGGGAAATAGTGGTCGTGATTAAGGTGCCTCCACTTTATGAGGTGTTCCGTGGAGCACCGCGGTGCGAAACCCCTTTGCGTGGTTGGACGTCATGATGGTAGGTGTTGCACGTCATGATTAGATTTGCAATATCGCGAGCTCCCTACCTTAATACACTTGGATGCAATTTTCGGGCCTCTATTGGTTCACGTCAGATTTGCGAGGTTGCTCATCTTGCTGAGTTGTTGTCGAAGAGTTTGTACTTTGGATGTCGATAGTCACGCTTGGCGCACGACAGGTGTATATACATGATATACTACTGCTGTGCTATTCCATACGAATGCAGCATGAAGTAGAGCGAACTACTGTAATAGAACACAAAGACCGAAATCTGACTCTAGAACTGTGGCTTGGTTGTGTCAATGAAGAATGAAAAGCTAGTGAGTTGTCGCGGACGAGATCATCAGATTTCTTTTGGACAGGGTCGCTCACCATTGAGCACATCGTTAAGTTGACAAGCACACTTCAATTTATCTTTACTTATTCCGATACTCCATCTGGGCCTCATTCTGTCTTTAGTTGTTCCGGCATTTCAAAAAGACTTCATTTTGTGTTTAGTTATCCCGGCGATCCAGGCAGACTCATGTAGAGCTATTTCATGCTGCGTGGGAAAGATCACGACTTGTGCCACGCATTTTAGCCGTCAAATTTCACATCAAACATGGGAGTAGTATTGAAGTCTGAGTGAGTCCCGAATGATCATCTGTTAAGGAGACTATGAAATGAGAAGTGTCTCGACCAGAAGCTCTGAAGTAAAAAGCAAACTCACAACGCCATGAAACGAGCCCACGACATTGAAAAGAAAGCTAAGCAATAAAACATCCACAACGAGACCTAGGCGAACCAGCGCACAAGGTCTCCAGAGCAATTGCGGCAGACGCCGCTGATCATGTGATCCTAGCTATGAAAGCTGAGGAAAACAGAGGAAGAAAATCAAGAAAAAAGAAGAAGGGGAAGCGAGAGGCCTTTCAAGGCTTCACTCCCCCTTTACCGGCTCCCTCACCAGCTGTAACACGGGGGCTCCTGAGGTGGGGTGGCACGAATCCCGGAGGGACCACGCGCTTCTGTTTCACCTCAGCGTCTGGTGTATACTTGCTGAGCTGCCTCACCGTCACATCGTTCACGGAGACCGCAGTCGTGACCCGCCTCCCGTCGACGATCTCGGTTCTCTTGTATGTCTTGGCCCCCTCAGCAGGCTTCTCGGTCGAGACAGCCTTGCTGGTCTTGACGGCTTCGACAGGCTTCTGGGCAGGTACTGCCTCTGTGCGCTGTCTTGCCTTTTCAGGGGCCCCACGAGTACCGGTCGAGGGAGTAGGGGGCTTGATGGACGGTGTGCGCTTCTTGGTGAGGTCGTCGCCGGTTCTGCGTCTATCGGAATCCTTGGCATTTTGGGATGCTCCACGCGCACGGTCGAAACCTCTGGTGGTCGGCATACCCAACTCGATAGAGTTGTTACGGACATCAGTCCTGGTGGAGAGCGCACCGTTTGTCAGGTAGCGAACGGCGTCATGCAGTTCATAACGGTCTTTGCCCAACTCGATGGTCCCAGTCTTTAACCCAACAAGGGTGGCGTATTTAGTCTTTGCGACATCTTTTGCGCACATCCGGGCGTCAAGGATGGTGGTCAGTGAGTTATAACCAAACTGCAGCTGGATGATCGAAGCATGCTTGGCCATGGGAGAACCTTGCTTGATCCCTGATGCACTGAGTATGTCGGCAGCACTAGGTGCTTTAGGGGGCTCGGCAGTGTCCTTGACAGGATCTGCATTGGGGAGATCGACAGCACTGGATGTGCTGAAGGGTTGGGCAGTATCTGTTATATGATCTGCTCTGAGAGGTACTGCAGTATCTATGACATGATCTGCGCTGAGAGGTTGGACAGCATCTGTGACCTGATCTGCATTGGCGCTGGAAGGCTCAGCAGTATCTGTGACATGATCTGCTGCATCGAGAGGGTCGGCAGCACTGGGCATGCTAATATATTCGACAGTATCCTTCATAGGATCTGCAATGAGAGGGTCGGCGGCACTAGGTGCGCTAGAGAGTTCGGCAGTATCTGTGGCCTGATCTGCTCTGAGAGGTTCGGCAGCATCTACGACCTGGTCTGCAATGGAGCATTCGACAGCACTAGGTGCGGTGAAAGGCTCAGCAGTGTCTGCGATGTGATCTGCATCAAGAGGGTCGGTAGCACTGGGTGTGCTAGTATATTCGGCAGTATCCTCAATAGGGTCTGCACTGGGAGGGTCGGCAGCACTAGGTGCGCTAGAGAGTTCGGCAGTATCTGTAACATGATCTGCGTTGAGAGACTCTACAGTATCTGTGGCCTGATCTGCGTTGAGAGAACCGGCAAGATCTGTGACCTGATCTGTATCAAGAGATTCGGCGACACTGGGTGCGCTATAATATTCGGCAGTATCTTCGTCATGATCTGCGCTGGGTTGATCGACAGCACTGGACGTGCTGGAGGGTTCGGACGGCGAGGAGGTGACCAGACTGATGTCGAATTTGCATATCATCTGGAGGATGAGTTTTGCGACAATGGCTTGGAGGACAGGTTGTCCAACCATGCCATGCCCGTGCTCCAGGACATCATAAAGGTAAGGCAACTGGTGCCTCCTGTCGAGCAGTTCTTGCAAAGACACCGAGCGCGATAGAGGTGGGCTCAAACCACCTAGTTCGCGTCGAATCTGGAGCACTGCATCAGTGACGTTGTTCAAGAAGATGGTTGGGGAGATGTCGACAGAAAAGACAGCACTTACGTTTTTGAGAAGGTTGCCGTCCTTCTCGAGGCTCCCATGGATGATCTCAAGAGCGCATTCCATGCACTCAAGGAGGGTGTTGACATCTGCGACACTGATGCCAGTTTTCAGAAGTCTCTTCGACTTCTGAGAACCGACAGAGTGTCCAGAAGGACGGACAAAGACCAGGCTCCCTAAGAGGCAGGCATTAGTAGAGGAACAGGGTAGACAATCATTTTTGTGACATACCGTAGACAAGCGCGTTGATGACAAACGCGCCGCAGAGAAGCTGCACCAGGCGGAGAAAGTGTCCCAACAGCATGATCAACATGCTTGGGGAAGCGGCGGCAGCGGAAGACATCTTGAAGCCCATGAGGGCGAGGTAATCAGCGCAAGTTGTGAACAGCATGGTGGGATGCTGGTGCTTGTGCTGATATGAGAAAAGTTGTAAGAAGGAAGGAAAGAATTTTACGGGGTGTGGGAGAGTTGAAATACAAAAAGGTTGTGGGTGAAAGGTGATGAGTAATGGTGAGGTTGCATAGCAACCAGCCACCGTGATTTCGTTGTTTATACCAATCGCTTGGCTATTGAGGTTTCAAGGCTGACAACCGGGCATGTTCAGATGTTTGAGAAGCCTGCTGTATATATGCCTGAAACATACACTCATGATATCCAGGTTCGCGAATCGGGATGCCTCCCAGCCGCATATATATGATTCTCAATAAGCTAATTAAATCTTGTTCTCCAAATCAAGCCTACACGTAAGAAGCTTACTATTGTGAATGTCACAACAGGATGAGGATGTGTTTCAGGTGGCTGGGACGATGTAGGAAAAATAATGAGTGATAACGTGGACACCGCCACAGATAGCTATTCTGTGAAACCCACAATAGGATAGTGATGTAGCCCAGACGGAAACCTCACATTAAGATGGTGATTAAGTCCAAGTGGCTAAGTATGCGTAACAAAAGTCATGTGCGATAAAGTAGACGCAGTCACAAATGGCTAGACGTGACTAGACAAGCACACCTACATGCACATCTATGTTCTTTCTCTTACATCTTACTATTCCAAACTGGCTTTGTGCTAGCACATACGTTCCTACTTTATGACGTTTGTCAACAGCAAGCAGAGACAAAGGGGATGAGGCATGTTAGCCAGACCAATCCATGTCTCTCGAAAGAGAGCAGGAAACGGTCACACGGCTCAAGTTTGATGGTTCAGATAGTAGCAAACTACACGGGCATCGTACACGTACGAACAATTTTTACAGATGATTGTGCGCACCAATGTAGCAAGCAAAGAATGAAGGGTAAAGAACAGACAAGGACAAAGAATTAGGAATATAATGAAGGAGTAATGAATACATGTATGGAACAAGCAAAGAGCAGTCTGGAAGGAGAAGCGCCTGATGTCAGGCAATTGCAGCGCATGTGACCGTCGGAACGCCGGGCCGAGGCACAGACGCAGCGCGCCGAAGTCGCGGTGGACCCCGGGCTTTCTCCAGCACAATGTGTGCACGGCTAATTAGTGAACGGCGACGACGTACGACTCATCATCGTCTTGTCCTTTGTGTGGTGCTTGCATCTTCCCTTTCCTCCCCAATTCCACATAGAAACCAGTCCGCCATGCTGTCTCGTACCGTCCTCCGCCAGGCTGCTGCCCAAGCCCCCAAGCTGCGCGTTCAGAGCGTCAGAGCTGCATCTGCCTGGTCTCAGGTGCCACAAGGTCCTCCAGTACGTCCACCATGCACAAGCCACAGCTCAGGCATAGCTAACAGGTCCACAGGATGTAAGCTCCAATCAACAGCATACCGGCTCGTACCATCGTTAACCACTCTCCGCACCAGGCCATTCTCGGTATCACTGAGGCTTTCAAGGCCGACAGCCACCCCGAGAAGATCAACCTTGGTTCGAACACACCCGTGAATCTCTTATCGATAGAATCTCGCCTAATAGCCCATCAGGTGTCGGCGCATACCGTGACGACAAGGGAAAGCCCTATGTCCTGCCCTCCGTGCAAGAGGCCGAGAAGAAGGTGATCCAGAAGAACCTCGACAAGGAGTACGCCGGCATCACCGGTGTCCCCGACTTCACCAAGGCTGCCGCTCTGCTCGCCTACGGCCCCGAGTCCGCTCCTCTCAAAGAAGGCAGAATCGCCATCACCCAATCCATCTCCGGCACTGGTGCCTTGAGGATAGGTGGTGCTTTCCTCCAGCGACACTACCCTGGAGCAAAGGCCATCTACATCCCCACCCCCTCGTGGGCCAACCACAATGCAGTCTTCAACGATTCCGGCTTGAAGGTGGAGAAGTACAGATATTACAACAAGGACACCATTGGCCTCGACTTCGAGGGCATGGTTGAGGACATCAAGAAGATGCCCAAGAACAGCATCGTCCTGCTGCACGCTTGCGCACACAACCCCACTGGTGTTGATCCCACCGAGGAGCAGTGGAGGGCCATCAGTAACGCTGTGAAGGAGGGTGGCCACTACCCCTTCTTCGACATGGCATACCAGGGATTCGCCAGTGGTGACACTGACAAGGATGCCTTTGCTCTTCGCCACTTCATCAAGGAGGGCCACCTGCCGGCTCTTTGCCAGTCTTTCGCCAAGAACATGGTACGAGTCTTGTCTACTTATTGCATGTATGGGAACATCACGCTGACGTTTTACAGGGTCTGTACGGTGAACGTGTGGGTGCCTTCTCCATTGTCTGCGCCGACGCCGATGAGAAGAAGCGCGTCGACTCTCAGATCAAGATCCTGGTCCGCCCTCTCTACTCCAACCCCCCCGTCCATGGAGCCCGTATCGCTTCGACCATCCATCTCCTGGGAAGTGAGACCAGTGTAGGCGAACATGCCGATCTGGCTGGTGATGTGGCTCCAGTCGTGCTTGCTGCCAAGCTTCTCAAGGTTGTCCTTGAGCAGAGCACGCATGGTGATGATGCGGTCGGCCATGCCCTTGACCTCGCCGAGCCACTGCTTGTTCAGGGCAGGGTCGTTGAGG
>Ga0115856_100009_pt1 | contig 45769 bp, 39 predicted proteins | sample InSIn4gowninarea_FD_83870 | JGI IMG/M metagenome (GOLD analysis project Ga0115856, IMG submission 83870)
GAGAAAGCCCCTGCCCGCCGATTCACCTGTAGTTGGTCGTTACTCTGTCGATCCCTCCAATAGCCCATTGAGTACTATAGCACTCAAAAACAAACCATTGCCTGCCAGTTACTCACTGCGTTTCAGGCACCCATGCCCGACTCGGCTCACATGCTCGCGGCCTGTTGGTTATCCCTTTTGCTTCTTCCCGCGCCGAGTCCGGTCAGGACGGCGCGGGTCCGGTAACCTTGCAGGCAAGCCATGGCGCCGGCGTGGTGCATCGCTATCGATACGACACTGCCGTCACGTCAGCCCAATGGGGAACATATTGGCATACAGAGTGACTAGCAAAAGCAGCCACGCGGGGAAGTAGCGTGTCCAGTGCCACAGCGGCACTGCTTTTCCATGCATTCGGTAGCGACACAGAGCCGATACCTAGGTAGTCAGTCACACGTCGAGTGGCACGTCGCTACCACCAAATAGTCGATAGAGTAAGACATCGATTGATCAACGTTGGACCATGATCCATTACACCATTATAGTACAGCTACAACATGACAGCGCTAAGCGAGGGTACAAGACCATCCAAGACGAGCCCGCGGCTCCAATCCAAACCGCCTCTCACCCAACGAACGAAAGGCCGTGTAACGCTGCACCGCCGACGGGTATAAAAACAAAAGACAAGGCCAGCAACGGCCACAAGTTTGTGATAAGACAATATATGTTAGTGTGAAGTGTAGTATGCGTAGGATCGTGGCACCCGTGTAAATGCGATAGCCCCTCGGTAAACGCCAAGCATGTAAAAAGACAATATCCCGAAAACGATACGATAATATCGAGCAAGTTGACGAATTGAAGACGTTAGGTGATGATCGGGTGCCGCAGTCTCATCAAGTCGCTCTACGCGGTCACAGCCATCAAGGCCTTGACCTTCTCCCGCTCGGCGAGAATCTCAGCTTGCAGACCTCTGGTCAGCCTCATGGCCTCGTCCCTATAGCCAAATTAGTATTATAACAGCATACTCGTGTTCAAAGAACTTACCTCTCAAACTGCAGGTCTGCAACCTCCATCTGGGCCGTGTTCATACGACCGACGACTTCTTCCATCTCGTGGTCAGCATCGCGGAGCGCCTTCTCCAGCTCCTCAACACGCTTCTCGAGCATCTCCGTCTTGCTAGCTTCAGCAAGCGTCATGGCCGGTCCGCTTGTTGTCATGTCGAGACGGGGCGATCTTTGTGAAAAGACTGGGGATGTAGGTAGCTTGGGTGAGAAAGCAGCGGGACTGAGTAGTCCAGACTTGACGCGGCGGAGGTGGTTAGTGTGGCTCTCCTTGATGGCTTGTACCTCATCTTCGTGACGAGCAATAGCGTCTTCGGATGACTGTTGGGCGAGCATGACCTTATCTTCGGCCGCCTTGAGCCTCTTTTCGAGCATGACAATTTGCTGTGTCGACTTCTGTTGCTCCTGCTCTCCACGAGCAATAGCTTCAGTAAGGCGTCTTCGCAGAGCGCTGTTGGCCTTGAGCTGCTCCTGAATCTTGTCAGAGAGCTCATCCATTCGGGTGGCCGCAGCAAATAGCTCGCTGCTAAGCTTCTGCTCTTTGCCGAGGTGGTCAATCTCAGACTGTTGCAGAGCACGGGCTTGTTGGCGGTATTGCTCGGCTTCGTTTTGTGCGTAATCGCGCTCGGCCTCGGCGTCAGAGATACTTTGCTTCAACAAGTCCAACGTCCTCTCTGCTTCGGCACTAGCGGCGCCGAGCGAGTCTTCGTTGCTCGACTCCAGTTGTTGGACGCGAGCCAGTGAGAGCGCATGGGTGGTTCGGAGCTCGTTGTAGGCCTTGTCCAAGGCAAGGGGTTCGTTCTCTATGCGAATCTCTGGTATACTGATGTCGTGTTCTCGGAGAAGCTCACGGAGCGAACCGGTCTCTTGCTGAGCGCGGTCCAAGTCCATTCGCAATCCTCCCAGACCCTTCTCGCATTGCCACTTCTGTTCGAGTGCCTCATCTGCACGACGTCGGAGAGAGTTGACTTCCCGTCGAAGGCCTGTGACCTCCTTGTGGAATGCGGTTCGTCTTGGGGTGAGGTTGAGGGCAGCGTCTCTTTCGGCCTCTACCTCCTTGATACGGCGCAGGAACTCCTTTTGTTGTAATTCTTGTCGCTGGAGTAAGTGCTTCAGCGCCTTGTGGAGCGCATCTCGCTGTTCCTCTAATTCCTTCATTGGGTTGCTAACGGTTGGCGCACTCACAGGAGACATGTCACCTGATGTGTGCTTGACCGAGTTCGACCGAGACAGTGAACCTCTTTTGGAATTTAATCCAGCTGAGCTGCGAGCCAGGGAGTTCGAGCGCGTCAAACCAACCCGTAGGTTCGGAAGAGGTGCAATGTCTGCCTCCTCTGCGATTGACTGGAACTGAACGGGTTGTGGCGCTTGCTGCTGCTGTATTCGCTGGCTGACGAGCGACTCATTCTCCGTTCGTAGTTGTTGTATCTCTTGTTGCATGCGACTGGACTCGTATACGAGCTTTTCAGTGTCGGCGGCGTCAGACTCCAAGGCTTCAAGCCGCGCCCTGAGCTGTGGAACAACTTCGTCTCGGAGGTTGTCGGCCTCGTTGCGATGCTTCTCGAGCTCTTCGCGAAGCGCCGCCAAAAGGTCCTCAAAGTTTTCCTTGACTTGTCGTTCTTCAGCAAGACGCCTCTTGGCATCTTCGAGTGATTGGGAAAGCTCTTTGACCTTGGGTGTCTCAACGACTGAACCTGCTCTCGAATTATCGGTGACCTGATCTTCAAGCTGTTGTACTTGTTCTTCTAGATCTCTGCGCCGACGGAGCTCTTCTTGTAAGCGTTCTGCCATGCGCACCTTGAGAGAAGCGCGCTCTTGTTCGGCTTTCCTGCGTTGTGTGTCCAACTCTTCGAGCTTGCTTTCAGGATCGGTGATGGGAAATCGAATAGAGCTTGTACCGGAGTCTGAGTAGTAGTCGCTAGTCCGTCGATTGTCAGACAAGTTAGTGGAGCTCTCAGCCTTCCAGCGCTCAACCTCATCCTCTAGCTCCATTTCCCTCTGAATTGAGGCAGCCAGCTCTGAAGCCACCTCGCGCAGCTCGCGCTCCAGCTCCTCGACGTGAGCATTCATCTGGGGCGAATGCGATAGGAGGGGGGTTCCCGGGACATTGAAGTAAGAGCCGAGGGAGTTGGCAGCGGGTATGTCCAGGCCGTTTGGCTTGGCCTTGGAAGACATGCTGGATTTATTGTAGCGCGGGGAGTCCGGAGCCCCAGAATGTTCTGAAAAGGCGGTCGCTGGTGACTCGGGGCCATTCTGCGGCCGTGAGTTCCAGCCAAAGAAGGAGGTGAAGCCTCCTCCCGGTGACTTGGGCTTGTTGTTTTGTTTTGTACGCGAGTCGTCCTCGCCGTAAGAGTAGTCGTCCATGAAGTCGTCGGTAACACCGTCCACGTCCAGTTTGAGGTCTGGGGGTTGCGTGTCGTTGGAGTACAATGGCATATCGGGCATAGTAGGAGACCGGGCGTGTGCTCCCCTGATGCCAAAAGCCCTCAGCGCCTCGGTTCTACTTTGTCGCTGGGGATGGACGCTGCTGGCTGGTCGATCATGCCTCGGGGCGGGTGGGTCGGCAGCAGTAAGGCCTCGCTCCGCGACAACGACAGAGCCTGTACGTGACGAATGTGGCAATCGAGGCGTGGTTCCCGTTAGAGGGGTCCTACCATGTGGGTTGCTATACGAGGTGTCAGCTGCAGGGAAGGCACGAACAGGGACGGTGGTGACTTACTCGTCGAGATTCCGAGGCACAAAGAGATCTTGGTCGCTGACGGGTGATGAGAGTGGAGTATCGTCGGAGGATGCTGGTTTGGCAGGCAATGGTTTGTTTTTGAGTGCTATAGTACTCAATGGGCTATTGGAGGGATCGACAGAGTAACGACCAACTACAGGTGAATCGGCGGGCAGGGGCTTTCTCCGGACTGGCGACTGGAGAAGGGCGGGAGCAGCAGAGGGGGGAGTTTGCGACCGAAAGGCAGCAAAAGACGAGACAGCAATTGAGGCCAGGGAGGAGCCCTTTTGGTGTGGCGGCGAGGCTTGGGGAGGATGCGCGTCCTCGGTGGACGCTTGGACAGTTTGCATATTCTCGTGTTATTCCCCCACGATAGACATGGCCTTGCACAAATGATGAGCGCAGATGGGAGGTGGAGAGTCGCCAAAGACGGTTGCTTGTAAAGGGGAGCTCGCTAGCGAGGTCAGGCACAAGAGCCGGAGAAGGGGGTCTCTGGGTCTCTCTGGGTCTCTCTGGGTCTCTCTGGGTCTCTGGGCAGATCGCAGGGCTTGAATTGGTCGAATCCAGGCGCTCATCCACGCCGTCCTGGCCGTGATGAGCGGTTCGCGCTGCTTGAGTGGAGCGAGCCGCGCCAGGGGCGGCGTCCGCCTCTGCAGGTACACTTTTTTACCCGGCCAATGGCAGCCCGTGGCCAAGATGCTCGTCTTGTGAGCGGCTCGCGGTTCGACGTCGGGGCTACGGACATGTGCGTGATTCGGGGAACATGCTCGACTTGAAGATTGGTCGTGGTGTTGATTTTCACATGTCGCGCGCTCCGGCGGGCAGCTGACGTGCCATGTGGAGGTGGGCGCAATGCCTGAGGACGTGAAACACTCCGTGAGGCGCTCAGGAAAAACTCCGGTGCTCATTTGCCTCCACCACGATGTGCATAACGCCGCCAGCTCCAGCATTGTGGCGCGTTCCTTGGTCTGTAGTACCCGCAGCGGGTGGCTTGCATTCAACTCATTTGCGTGCCATCGCGTCTCAGCGTCGTATCGCGCAAGCAATCTCCTGCGCACCCCCAACGGGGAACCCACGCTAGGGGTCGTCCGTATTGGGAAATGGCTGGAGCTCGGCAGCCGTGAACCACGGACAGTGCTCACGGCAATGAGTCGTGGAGAAGAGTCCAGCCTCTAGCTCTATGCTAACGAATGCTGGTGACTTTTATGAAGATGAGAAAAAGACCCCTGAATTGCAATCTTAGATTGCTGGCCGAGTGGTATTCACGTCGGCCGACTGATTAGCACGTGCCCACAGCCTAAGGCCACCGGGCACAGTTTCCATGTTCCGACACTGACAACTGACCCCGACGATGCTGACATTAAGGCCGACGCCGCATGACTGTCATGCCATGGCAATTTGATTATGCCATTTGGCTCCTCCAAACCATGTCCCATAGCCTTTGCCAGCACCGTCACGACTTGTGCACAGTCCGACGTTGAGAAATGTATAGATACCTATTCTTATCATAGACTAGACACCGCCGTTGGGGGCGCTCGATGACACCCGGACGCTGTCACGATCCCGCCGCATCGGCCCATGTTGATAGGCGTATCATATCTCATCGCCAACCCCCGACTCTGCCCTCGTCCCAGCGCTCCTTGCGCTCTGCTCGAAGATAGGCCACCTTCCGGCCCTCTCTCAGCCGCCGTATAAAGTCCGTGACTTCCCGGTCACTGGCGACGGCCTCATCACCACCATAACCATCGCCTTCGAGAAAACTCTCTTCGAGCCCTCGACACAGAGCTTCTTGTTCTCCTACAGAAGCACTCAGGCGTTGGTACAAAGCTGGTGGACTAAATTCTCGGAGTGCTTCATCTTGCTCGCTTTGCTTTGCTCTCCACTGCCGCTCGAGAGCACGTAACGCCAGCAAGCGCGACTGCACGTCATCTCGCTGATGCTGAACATGTGCTTCAAGCTGCTTGAGTGATTCGGCCAAGCCCACGTTCTGTGCTAACAGTGCCTGCAAAGGTGCGATGGATGCGGGTAATGAAGGATGCGTGGTTTCAGGATTGTGAATTATGGCATGCTGCAATTCTGGCGTCTGCAGCACATGATGCAAGTCCTTGGTTCTACCATTACCTTAGTAGTGTGTTGGTCAGCATCCAGGAGTTGACGTACGACTTGTCTTTGAGCACATCAGGCAGCCAGCCATCTTCAGGCGGCTGAATTGCCAGTTGTTCCGGGCCTCCCTGTGGATTCTGTTGGTAATGCGCTTGCGAATATTGTTGCGCATCCGATGCTTGAACAGACGGGGGTGGAGGCAATGGAGGGCCCTGCGACGGTGTTCCAGTACCACTTGAACGACCCGGCTTGGGCGGTGGTGGCGGAGGCGTCGATGTGTCGTACTGATAGAAACTCTGCGAGTGGCGTGGAGATGAGTATGCCATGGTTCGTATCAAATAGTGATGACTTGGATGCTCGCAGGTAGTGGTTACATGTGATGCGGTCCATGGTACTAGCGCGGCGGGTCGATCTAATCTAATCTCATCGCTAGACCCCTGCATTGAGGCCACAGCAGCATCTACACTTGCAAGCTGTGGACACGTCTGGACGCGCCTTCGCATACTTCTGCCTACACACGCATACTCTTTTACATAAATTCCCGCTTCAACCCTCCAGCGCCAATTCACACTTCTCCTAGCTGGTCTGCAACGAAAATGGTAAGCAGACCCCCCCGCCCACGCGGCCAACGGAACTTATCCCGCTAACTTGCGGTCTCCGCATTCCAGGCGAACGTTATAGCGAATTCGGGCCACGATGACATGATAGTACGTTCGCGTTAATCTTCCCTTTCACACTTGGCTTTTCCGGCCACACCCCGCCGGCGCAATGGGAGAATCAAATGAAAAAGTCGACATGCTCTCGATGGAGGCTAACGAAGTGCAGCACGATGCTGTTCTGGACTACTACGGCCGCCGGTTAGCGACTTGCTCCTCGGACAAGACGATCAAAATCTTCGAGGTGGAAGGCGAGAAGCATACACTGGTCGAGACACTGAGGGGGTACGTCATGGCCCAACATGCAGCTCGAGGGCCTACTAACAGCTTGACAGACACGAGGGCGCCGTCTGGAGCGTAGCATGGGCGCATCCCAAGTACGGCAACATCCTCGCCTCTTCCTCGTACGACGGCAAGGTCCTCATCTGGCGCGAGCAGTCCAACAGCTGGCAAAAGATATATGAGGTCGCCCTTCACACCGCCTCGGTCAACCTCGTCGCCTGGGCACCCCACGAAGCGGGCTGCCTTCTCGCTTGCGCTTCCACCGACGGCAACGTCTCTGTACTCGAATTCAAGGACAACAACTGGACACATCAACTCTTCCAGGCTCATGGAAGTGGCGTCAACAGCGTATCCTGGGCGCCCGCTGTCGCACCCGGACAGGTCGTCAGCGCAAGCGGAAACCAGGCAGGCGCTGCGAGACGGCTTGTAACTGGCGGAAGCGACTGCCAGGTCAAGATCTGGGAGTTCAGCCCAGAGAGCGGTAGCTGGCAAAACGTGCACATCCTTCCTGGTGGTCACCTGGACTGGGTGCGCGATGTCGCATGGTCCCCTACCGTTCTCTCAAAGTCTTACATTGCCTCCGCTTCTCAGGACAAGACTGTCATCATCTGGACATCATCGGATTTGCACGGCGAGTGGAAGCGCACCAAGCTTGACGTCGACGCCGCCGCATGGCGCGTGAGCTGGAGCTTGAGCGGTAACGCTTTGGCTGTGAGCACCGGAGACAACAGGGTCAGTCTTTGGAAGGAGAGGCTAAGTGGTGGATGGGAGTGCGTCAAGACGATTGAAGAGTAGACTCGCGCACTGGAGAGAGCTGGATAGCACCATGGATACCTTTGCAGCATAATACATCTAGAATGACTTGTAGCCCAGGGCAATTGACAAGTCAAGGCAACGACATCGACTTTTTATAAACAGGAAAATGGCTCTGTTGTCCTAATGACCTATACACAATGTTTACGCGAGACTACGGCCGAGGCATGTAAGACCTGAAGATGCGCCAAGTCGCGTGCCTTATGGCGCAAGGTCAAGACGCGCCGCAATCGACGGATCTCCGTTAATTACCCAACGCGGCTCACCACACATGCGCTAACTTCTCCAGCCTCAACCATGCACCTCCAAAACTATCATTAACCCTACCTTGCCAAAAGCCATCAGTCAATAATCCTAAAAGTGCATCGCGCTTCATTGTTGCAGTGTATGCTCAGCCGAGACTGATAAAACGTCTTCCTGATCACACTTTTGCATCGTCAGTCCACCAGCTCGCTGCCTAGGAACCCGCATCGCGGTTCAACCGCGATACATCCTTGAACATCCACTCTATCCGCAAACATGGCAACAGCACAGACTCAATCAATATCCACAAGATTCACAGCACCATCCCAATCACCCTCATCTTCAACAACGCCAGCATCATCCAGCAATCCCAGCACCACCACCAAATTCACCCCAGCCCAAACGGAAGCAAGAACAATCCTCGACAACCTCCTCACTCACCTTCAAACCACAAAACACGCCTCCAAATACAGCCCCTGGATCCAACGAAACGGTCAACCCCAACTCCTGGACTTCTGCACCACGCTCGTGCGCCCGCAAACCTGGACCTTCCTCTCCCACCGCTGGTCCCTCGACGCTTTGAAGCCGCTATCCAGCGACCTGCGCTACGAGGGCCGCGCCATCTACGTCAACGGGATCCTGGGTCTGGATAAGCGCCTGCGGATCTACGTAGGTCAGAGTACGAATCTACGGCAGCGGGTAGCACAGCATCTGAATTTTAGGTATCGGAGGGATCATCCGTGTTTGCATTATTTTGCGCTGCAGGAGAGCGTGTATAATGTTCTTGGGGCTGTGATCGTGGTTCCGAGTAGTGGGAATGGGGAGATGTCGGGGATGGACGATGTGAGTTTGTTGCTTAATGTGCTAGAGATGTGGATGTGTCTTGTTTTTCGGTCGTTACCTGAGGAATCGCTGGGGGAGTGGCTGCCAGATGATGATAGCGCGGTTGGCCGGAAAAGGAGGATAGGGAAGGAGGGTGGGGTGGGTGGTTTGAATGTTGCTTGTCCGCTTGATCAGGGGACGGATATGGCAGAAAGGGCGTTTGTGGATCTGGATAACGAGGCGGATCCGCTTGTGAAGAGATATTTGAAGGAGGTGAGGCGGAGGAAGAGGGAAGAGGAGGAGGGAAACGAGGAAGATGAGTTGCTGCAGAGGAAGAGGGCGTATGCTGAGAAGGCCAGGGGGTATGCAAAAAAGGATACAGATATTCATGTTCCGCAGTGGGTTATTGTTGGCGCGCTGGTAGCGGCTGTGGGGTATATACTACTCAATACCAGAGGAGGGCCACAGCTGAGATCTCGGTAGAGGGAATAACGCAGCCTCTTCTTTCAACGATATCAATTTCCCATGTTGTTAAATCGGCTCAACGTCGGCCAGTACAAACTACCATCAGCCGAGTCAAAGCAGTGACAAACAGCGACTGTACGTGCTGGTGCATAGAGGTTCCGATCTCGCAGTTGAGGGGAAGAAATGCCATCATTTGATACTCGGGCTCGCCGGCCGGGATGGGCCTCTGCAACGCGCCCTACGTTGCAGACGCCGATAGGGCGCAGTCGGCACGTTTCCACACGAGGCCGAGAAGACGAACTCACTTCGCGTTTCTACTGCATCGGCCTCGGCACGAAAAATCAATACCATCATGACAAATTGAATGAGGCGATGTAAATTGCTCGTTGAATTTGTGCTACTTGTCATAGATCCCGCCGCTTTCGGTACTCTATCAAAACATGCATCCACTTTCACTGGGTCGAAGGTAAATCAACACTTTTGGAAATATTTCTGTGCCTCAAAAACCTGTTCGAAGGTCAACCCTACAAGCTCCGTGTAGATGGCAGGATCAGTCGTGCTCTCCAATCCAAAGACAACAACTTGACTGCCACCCCTCAATCCTAACTTTTGCCGCAGAGTTTCGCCAACGGTAGTTTGTTGCAAGATACCCATGCTAGCCGCAGAGCTCTCTCCACAAACAAAAGGAATGTCACCTTCCGCCGGCAACGCCAGCGTCTCCATTCCCGCGACTGCTAGCTCATCCGGAACGGCGATAAAGTCGCTAGCAAGCCAATCCAAAACCTTCCAAGCTGCTGGCGAAGGGCCACGACACGCCAGACCAGCCATAATTGTATGTAGACTTTTCTGCGGCAGAACCATCTCTCCCTTCTTGGCACTTTGATAAAGGCAGTCGGCCTCAGCAGATTCGACGACGACGAATCGAGGAAGCTGTCGATTCCCTGTTAATAACCCCAACTCAGTGGAATGCGCATAAAAGCCCAGGAAAACAGCTGCAGCAATACTTCCAACGCCTCCGCAAACGAAAACGTGCGTGATGTCTTCCACAGCCGGGATCATGTCAAGCGCTTCCTCCACAACGACCATGTATGCATTCATAACGTTCTGAGGAATGCTTTCGTCGAAGTCGCTCCAAGAGGTGCTACCGACAAAGTGCCAACCGTTCATGCGCGCATCTTCTTTCGCCCTCTCAACAGAGGCTTCGTACTCGCCATCGATGCGAATCACAATCGCTCCCAACTCTTTCATCCTGTCCGCCCGCCCCTTGCTGACGTGGTTGTGTATGTAGTCGACACAACGGCATCCGAATATCTTGGCCTCGTAGGCGAGGCCGCGGCCTTGGTTTCCGTCTGTAGCAACACAGACTGTGATGGTATGCGTAATGTTGCTGTATTTTCCCGTTCGCAGTTCTGCTGACGTGGGACAGATACCGGTTTGGCTGTAGACTGCGTCGGTCAAGATCTTGTAGACTGCGTAGGGTGCTCCCAGCGCCTTGAAAGACCCAAGTGACGTGCCGAAACGCCTACTCTCATCTTTTACGAAGAGGCTGCCCATGTATAGCTGTTTCGCTCGGTTGGGCAAGGTGTGTAGAGGCTGTGGTTCGTACTCGGGCCATGTTTTGATCTCTCGAATCGCCTCGCTCCAATTCGAGAAGTTCCAAACACATGGGGCTGCGGCGATCTCGCTATCTTGATTCAGGAGGCCCTTGTGATAGTAATGGGAGTGCTCGTAGATCGTAGACATTTTGCCTTGGGACTGGAGGAAAGAAATATATGGTACGTGTGATATGGAGTGGCCGGGGGAGCGCCAGCTTTAAACGTGGAATGTTCGTGCTCTTTCAAGCCTCCACCGGCTGGCACAAGTCATCCAAATCCGCATCGGCCGCTAGAAGTCTACGCCGACGGCGCCTAGGTCATCTTTCCGAAAGGAGGAAGTGTCACGGTTTGGGGTCTCTACTGCTCCTGCTCTTCACCTCCTCGCGACTACTCACCTTAGCGAGCTACGCCTATCTAGGCTAGCCTTGTTGATGGTCACTCACCTACATAAACTTTCCATAGCATCTGCAATACAACCTCAGTTTAATCCTTTAATTCTTCCTGCATGCGCACTACTTGCACTAACCTCTACAGGAAGACAAGGCCAACGCCGAGTACGCTCGTTGGTGGGTCATCCCAGTGCCGTAGTTAACCGAATAATGTCTAGTCCCACTCAGTATCACTTGTTCAGACCCTTTTCTTAGTTCAGATTGAGAGAACAGCATATTTTCTAAGAGATTGTTGAACATTGGTCTATAGCTGACGGAAATAACGTAATACTATGACAGAGTGAGATCCTTCACAGTTGAGTTGTGGCATATTCCTTGATTCATCGGAAAGACAGAAATTCAGTGGAGCTTGATGGAATATCTTCATACAAATTGCTAAACTGAATCCAAGCACAGCAGGCTGTGCTTAACACTATATGGTAGCAGTAATAATAATAGTAAGACCGCTCTCATGTCCAACAAAAAACATTACGTTAACAAGATGTTATACAAACAGGAGAAAACGCCGGGTTGCTATGCTTGACAGAAAGAATGGAAAGAAGATGCCGCTATGCTTGAACCAAAGTGTCAACGAACAGAGAACAAACGCGTGCTATGCTCGATAAAAAATGCTGGGAATGAAAGGAAAAGAAAAAGGCGTAAGCAAGATACAAAGCCCGAATGTTCCGTGATGTGTTGTCTGCCAGACTACCACATAAAAGTGTCAATAGCATTACGCTGGTTGCGATGGGCGTATACCGCACGCTTAGCAATAGCGCCATTGGAACACTTGGTACCAGCAGCAACAGGCATCATGACCGCCTTGCCGAAGCTGCAAAGACCAAACTTGTTGCCGTCGTCCGAACAGACAATCTCGCCGTCTGTGGAGCACGAAGTACCATAAGAACCACCGGGCGAAGAGGTTGGCTTAGGAGCAGAAGGTTGAGGAGCAACAGGAGTAGCAGACGGCTTAGCACCACCAGTAGGCGCGGCACCACCGGAAGCAAAGACACCACCCGTGTTGATAGGGAAAGGTGGCATAGACGCGGTGACGGTCATCAAGGTGGTGGGCTCAGGAGCATTGTCGCCCTCATCACCACTACCACCGCCAGGAGCGGGCTCAGAGCCTTCACCAGAGCAGAGATCCACGAAGGGACCCTCACCAACCGAAGTCATGGCCTTGCCGGGGTTCTTGAAAGTGTAGTCGTTTGATTCCTTAGTCGTGCCACACGAAGAAGGCGTGTTGACGTTGGCAACGGCCATGTCGGGGAGGTCATCAAGACCGGATGCGTCGTCTGCACCGCCGGAAATGGAGACGGCGCCGCAGTTCATGTACATCTCGCGGTTGCCGATCTTGTTGAACCATGTCCAGGCAACAGTCAACTCGCCGTTGGGAAGGCTCTCAGGTACGGTAAAGGGGAAAGAGCCGTCAAGGCTGGGGCCAGAGGCGTCGAGGTTGCCTTCGGCGGAAGCAGGACATCCTCCTTCGATGGAGTAGATGACCTTCCACTTGGAGTCCGCGGTGGGGTTCTTGTCCGTGGTGACGCTCATTTGGCAGCTTCCGCCGCCGTGGACGGCTGTGCCGGTGAAGGAGAGGGACTGCTCAGATCCGGCCTTCCACTCGTTGACTTTGGCGTCACCGCTGGCAGGTCCTTTGCAGGGGAAGTCAGATCCGTCGGCCATCAGAGGCGAGTTGTTGGGGCTGTTGAAAGGCACTGGGTTGGCCATGATCATGTGTGCGTTTGTGGAGATGGGGCCCATGACCAGCATGGCGACCGCAGCGAGGAGAGTGAAGAAGATGGTGAACATGCTGATTAATTTGCGGGGAGGATTTGTTGCGAGTGTTTGAGAAGATGTTTAACGAAGAACTGTGTGGAGTTCTTGCTGTGGGAAGTGATTGTAAGTAGTGATTGTAAGTAGCGATTGTTCTGAGAAAACGATTGTTCTGAGAAGCGATTGTTGTGTGAAGTGGTTGTGTTTGATGAGTTGAATAGGAAGAATATGAGCACTTCTTATGTATTGCGGATGCTACAGCCTGAGCGGAGCGTTGTGAAGTCATAGTACAATAGCCTTGTGGCCATGTCATGCCATGTTACAACAGCTTCACAATGAGACAAAGCTAGAGGTGTGGTGTACGTGGATTGTGGTGGTGAAGCTGGATCAGGAGGTCGAGGTGAATCGGCCGGTGATGTCACTATTGACGTCTCCCGCGATCGATCACAGAGTCAACGTGTGTGAATACGAAAGCCTTGGGAACCTCGCGTCGAATACAAGGGTCTCGACTGACAAGTGAAAACTGTCGCAATCCACTCCGAGCCACTCATCTCCTGCTGTGTTCATAATATGATGTCACTTATGCTGCTAGCAAGCGAGAAAGCACCTGTAGGGTGGTATTGCGAGTAGCGAAGTGGCAGGGTATGAATTTTGCCACTTTGAACAGCTTGCGTGGGCTCCAACGGCCACAACCGACAGGTAGAGATCGTGCGATTGACTCGTCTTCTACGATCTCCCCACTGTGATGTCACAGATCCTGTGAATAACAGAGCAAAGGCTCTGGGGAGCCTATCGCCAGCAACGGAGGAAGGGTCTCTGGAGTCATGCCGCGAGCAACAAAAGAAGCACCGGGGGGTCATGCAGCGAGCAACTGACTGAGTGAGGGTCCGTGTTGCGTCATAGAACAACGATTGTATGAACAACAGATGGTTTGGAAACGATGTTGCGGTGGTTATTGGTCGTATGATCATGTAACGGAGGACTTTGGTTGTGCCAGAGTATCAGAAAAAGCAATTTGGAGGTCATGCTGCGAGCGACAAAAAAAGTACCTCAGAGGTAGGATAGCGATAATCGAGGATGAGACAGCGAATACGCGAGAAATGACGAAACTGAGACAGAGAAAGACCAGGAAATTCCTTCTCTTAAGGTTGTTGTAAGCGAGCTGAGACAGGAGCTGAAAAGCTTCGAGGCAGCCAGCGGGTTCTGGGCTTTCATGTCTTTGCGCGCCTCACAAAGGCGTAAAGTGGGCCTAGAACTTTGCGAGATATTTCTGTGATGCTCTTCCGATGTAGGGCTTTTATTTCGGCAGTATGAGCTTGTTGATGTTCGGCCTGGGTGTGGAAGAGGAAGGTAAGGCGCACCGTTGAAGGGGTGAAGTGAAGGCGAGCAGAGGCTAGGGTAAATATGGACTAGCCGATCTTGGCGCAGCTAGCTGGAGCGCAACCGCGAAAGCATGCCATCGCCAGCCAGGAACGCGCAGGAGTATTCGCAATTCAAACGGATTTCATTGTCGATCGTAACCAGGCAGTGCCGTGATAGACCAATACAAGCCCGAGCGACGTTGCGCCCCTGACTCGGCAGATTATAACCCCCGAAAGTTGCGACGCGTCCGGTGTTCGCGAGCTCTGCTGAGCTTCCTCACATTTCCTACACGACGCATCGTGCGTGCCAACGGCCATGTTTACGAGTACGGGAAAAACGGCGCCGCCCCAGGCCTTCATGTCCAGCTATGCGCCGCGACTGCGCAGCCATGGAAACTCGCTCATATCACCCATTGTGCCGCCCTCAAATACGCTCCCTGCGCCGCGCGTGACGAAGCGCGGAACTGCCGTTCTCAGCTACGCAGAAGATGCCTACGATGACGACGATTTTGAAGATAGTGACCGCCCGCGCCGAGCGACTGGCCTCCGCAGCGTCCAAAAGGCTGACCCGTCAAACGCCGACCACTCTGCGCAAATCGCAGCTTTGGGCGAAGAGCTCACGGCACCCATCGACCTGCAGGGAATATGGCGAGACTGGATGGGCAGGCCGAAGCGCACACTGTGAGTGGCATCGTGGCTGGGCTTGGCCATGGATTGCAGAACCTGTTGGAAGGCTGACATATCGTAGAACGGAAAAGCAAGTGCAGACGCAGTCCGTCTTGCCAGTGACATTGATCCCCATTCGGATAGACATGGACATCCAGGCTTTCCGCCCCGAAGCACCACTACCGACGCCCTCCAACGCCCGCGAATTCGGCATCAACGAGAACCTGCCCGCCTACAAGCAGCCCGACGTCACCCCTGCGTATAGGCTCAAGGACTCGTTTCTGTGGAACCTCCACGAGGCTCTGACGACGCCCGATCAATTCGCAAAGCAATTCGTAGACGAGCTGGACCTTCCGACCGAGCGGAAGCCGCTGATAATATCACAAATCGCGAACCAGATCCGGCAGCAATTGGAGGAGTATGCTGGTGTTGCCCTACATCCACTCTTCCATTCTACACATTCCCCGGCAGTCCAAGGAACGAACGCCAAATTCATTCTGCCTTCTCGCGATGGCACTTCCACTCCCATGGTCCCAGCCACGAATGGCGCCTCTACCCCCATGACAAACGGCGCATCGCATGCAGAGGGGGCGCAGACGCCCGCAGGCATACCAAATGGCATCAGCGCAAAGGCCACGGCGCTGCCTTCGGAGGAGCTCCACAACCCCGATGATACGTACCGATGTATCGTTACCTTGAACATCAATCTCATGAACCGGCTGTACACGGACAAATTCGAGTGGTCACTATTACATCCACCAGGGTTCGCCGAGATGTTTGCCAAAACTACCTGCGCAGATCTCGGGCTTTCCGGAGAATGGGTGAACGCTATGACCCACAGCATCTACGAGGCCGTACTACGACTCAAGAAAGAGGCCTGTGAGAACGGCGGCTTAGTCGGTGATGGAGAGATCGACAACGACGCTGTAGAGCCTGCCATCGGCGCAGGCTGGAGATATGACCAAGAACACCTCTGTGACGAGTGGGAGCCAAAGGTCGAAATACTGTCGCCCGAAGAGATCGAAAAGCGCGAGGGCGACCGTGAGAGGCAGATACGCAGATTACGGCGAGAAACGGCACGCTTCTCCTCGACGGCAAACATGACGGGCACCCCCGCCAACGAATTCTTCAACAACATCGAAGGACAAGAGAACATGGGTCGCGGTGAGCGCAGCAAGAAGAAGAGAAGATTCAGGAGTCTAAGTCCCGTCGGACGTGGTACGCCTGGGGCTGGGGGAGGAGGATCTGGCTATGGCGGCCAGGACGGAGGGCTGCAAGAAGGGTACGTATTCACGATAATTTCCTGTCGCAGACCCTATATGCTGACAATGACACTACAGGGAGCGGCAAACATGGCGATGCTCACACTGCTGGGTATGGGGAACTGCCGTATGGGCAGTTCGCGACGGACCAAAAGGACCACGCACACTCTGCAACAACTGTGGCTACCTGTACGAACGTGACAAGAAGCTGCCGCCCTGGTCTGAGAATCTCTTCTATCACGAACGCCCGCTACACGAAACTCCACAATATCGAACGCAACGATGATAGATCTAGGCCTACACTAGAAAAGTTTTCTTTCAGCATTCGTAGCAAGAGCTGGTCGAGCCGAGGTTTTCTCTCGACGGCGCTCTTGCTCCACGGCGTCGCGAACTCTGGCAGCCTCATAATTCTTTTATTGAACGTTGATTATGAAATGTTAGAATTAGTCACATTATCATTTCTGTAGCGTGGCGTCTTGGGGTGTGGGTGTGTCTGTCATCACGGCATAACTTGTACAACACCAACGTAAACTTTAGGTACCCCCCACAACAATAATACCAGCATAGAGGTTATTGGCTGGGTTTCCAATCAGAAGGAGTTAAGCAGCGTGTCCAGGGTAAGCACTGTGTTGTAGGTTTTTGGAGTGAGAAGATCAGCAGATTGTCTGTCTGTTGGAACGAATGGATAGTGAGACATACACAGCCCAACAGTGTTCTTTGCGGCGTAACACTTCCTTCTATCCATCTCAGTAGTTGCATGGTCAGCGTGTTGGACTTGCAAATCAAGAACTGCATTTTCCCAGTCAGACTTGGAACTAGCAGAATCACTAGCACTCATATTGTTCACTCTTTCCGGTCGTGTTGATGTTATCCACTTTGAAACTTTTTTTTAATCTACCCATGACTATGCAAACACACACACTAGTCTCGGGATAGAGGGACGGGGGGGTCCTGATGCGTGTCGGAATATAGCTGCAGATGCAGGGCGCGAAGAAAGGCTCGGTGGCTTGCTTCTTGGCTACCTTTGCCTTGCCCTTCTTTCAAAGGGCACGATCGCAGCATCGTGTGGTTTTCGGAGGAGTTTGCAGATGGAAAGGGCTTGAGATCTACCGATTTCCGCCTTGCTCATCGCGATGATAGCAAAGTCACGCGACGCTACATCCGCGCTATCATCCAATCCTTATGATGATGCCAACGCATAGACATGCTCTTCTTGGAGCTCGAATAAGAAAAAGGCTAGCTCGAGGCCTCTCGGTGCGTGGTTGTGCTTTCAAGTGGTTTGAACTAAGCCTCCTATTGTTCTTACGTGCTGTTGCCTATTGTGTACCCAAACCATCGCCGCATCATCATCACGATCACTCTTTTACCGGCAAATAGGTATCCATCAACCCAACAGCAAACGCCGCATAGGTCTCAGATCCCACATCAACGCGTGACCAAAGTACGACTGTCAAGGTAAGGCATGTGTTTAACATGACCCCAGCAAGCAAAGCACCAAGGACTCCCCCACTGCAATCCACAGGTTGTTGGTTAGTTTGAGGGTGGTTCGTTCGTTGGTTCCCCACAGTGTGAATTCTTCTTCCCATTGTCCTATTGACACGTTCGCTCCATGTGCAACGGGTGCACGGTAGTACAAAGCCAGATTTTAGGCATGGAGACACCATGACTCAAGCTGGTATATCTCTGTTACTTTGTGGCTTAACAACCTCTTTCATATCAACCAATGCGTGCATGGCATCCCTAGAGTCACAGCAGGTAGAAGCTCAGATCGCTAGGTAGATAGATACCTATTGTCACGGTCCCCCCGTCGCCACATGGGCGCCTAAATCGTACTGCTAACCCAACCAGCCCGCACACATCACCAACGTTACAACGCTCCCTCCCAGCTTATTCGCCCGCCGCTTGTCTAAACACGTCTAATGCTGATCTGCCGGTTGTGGCGCACGCGCTGAATCTTGCCTAGCGAACACCTCAACCCTATTGAGCGACGAGGGTCACAATAGCAAGATTACACGCGGGGTTTTTTTGCGCATCTTGTGCACCTGTGACGCTTGCCTAATTGCACTGTGGTACTACCGGTGGTACTGTGTGGGTGATATGCATGATTATGTGGCGTGGGGTTTGGTAGCACTCGGAGTGTTTTTGCGCCTTGCTGTTGTGTTGGGTGTTTCAGGTGATGGTCAATAGCGGTTGGGGGGGCTGTGGTATAATAGGATATGCTTCTTCATTTATCGTTCTGTGAAGTTTGACACACAACGAGTGGGACATCTTCCCTCTACTACCTGTAAGTTGGTTAGGAGTTGTTGGATGGACGCCTTGTTTTGCTGATCTATTATAGATTCCAGGCTGCAAACATCAAGAGGATCACTGCTGACGGTCAACCTCCGTCTGCTGCCTGCGAGACAGAATCTACGGGTATATACCGGGTTGAATCTACCGTCCATATTTTCGTGGTCGCGCAACACTTACCGGCAAAGTCTTTAACCACCATATTTCTGGTAGTCGACTCGCATGATCTCCGGATAATCCGTCACACCAACATCACGCCACGACCCCACGGTCACGATACCCCACAAGCAACTCCCGTAACAATTCGGAAAAACGCTTGGCAACGGGACTGCATATAGATCATGGATCCCTCTTGCAACACAGCCTTGCAAAGCGCAAAAGTATCAACCCTGCAACAAACTTCATCGTCACCAATCAATAGGGTTTCTGCATCGATATCATCCTCGGAGGATATGCCAGCACCACCAGCCTATCATATGGTTGTAGATCCCAATATGCCAATACCAAACGTAGCAAGCCCGTACGAGCACGAGGAAGAGGAGGACGAGGACAAGGAAGATGAAAACGATACACCAGAAGTAACCATCAACGCGGCCACACAAATCCGCGGTCACGGAAACATCATCTCGATTGCACAAATGGACAGCGTGCGAATAGCAAACCTCCTCACCTCGATGCTCAACTGCGACAACAAAGAACCCGCAGACGCTGCCCGACCTATCACACCCCCAAGTCCACCAACAATGGCAACAGCACAGCCAGAGCAAATGTCAAGGACGCAGGTCAGGGGCGTGAAGAAGTTCCCTAATATCAATATCACTGTCAACTGCGGCGCAACGATCATAGGGGATCGGAATATCGTGGGTCCTGGGCTGGGCGATATTGCAAGACAGATGCAGATGGCGCAGCGGAATCAGGCTGCGGCGTTGCACGCTCAGCAGCAGCAGCAGCAACAACATGCCGCAGCTGCAGCACAAGGCCAGAAAATGCCATCACCGCCTCTCCAGCGGAGCAATACTTTATATCAAGCTCAGGCGGGCATCGTCACGCCACATTACACTGCCAAAGCCCCGCTGTCGTCGTCACATGGTGTCGCGACTCCACCGATGAGCCGCAGCTCTAGCCTGCATAGCGATGGGGAATCCAAGAAGAGGAGAGCCGGGGACGTGGGAGAGAGAAATGTTGCAAAGAGACATTGTTGAAGTCTCGACCGCGATAGGGTCTTCTCGTCTCGATCTAGATTTTTCTTTCCTTTCTTTTGGTCTCCCTCGGAGAAGGAGTAAAGGGTGATGGCATCGGTGGCTTGGCTTGTCGTTTGCTGGGTATATGTGTATAGAAACAAGGGTTCAATCCTGGGTATGACGATGATGACTTGACGAACGACATGCGGTTTCGTTTGTTGGAAATTTCGATTAGTAGTTCAGCTGGCCACCGAAGTGATGAGTATATAGGTGTCCACTTGTGGAGTGGTAACAACAGCAATCTGATACTCGACGCACTTGCTTTGTCTACACGGTGACCTTTGAGGCGTTCGAACAATTTAACACGTGAAAGTGTTGGATAGGCGCCCGTTCACTCGCTGCACGCCAGAGGGTTTCAGTTGGAAGAGACGAGAGTGCCGGGTCCACAGGTGAGGGCTTTGGATGCACAATGATACGGTGTAATTAGTGACGTGCCAATTAATCTAGCGGCGGATGAAGAATAGGTGGCTTCGCGTTAGGCCGCTTAGACGATGGAGGCGGCTGTCGGGGGTCGGAGTTAGCGTTCCGCAGGGTTGAGCTTAGCCCTGGAGGGGTTGGAGCTTCGTGTCCTTTTCGAGTCCCTCTTGCGTCTGCTGGACGATGACGACGGCGACAATGACGACTGCTATGAGGGGATCAGTTGTGCAGGAAGTCTTTGGTATATCACTGCAAATAGAAGTTCTTCATCAAACAAAGATTGTACAATCACTACCCCTCGGCGCTGACCTCACTGTGATGGATTCCTTCTCCGGCAGCTCTTAGCGGACCCCTGTCTAGCGGCGTGCCCCAATGGGGAAGCACTCCCAAGCTCACTACCACATGAAGCCGCACCTTTACTCTGCAACCTCCAGCTGCATCTTGTCACCCAGCACACATTTTTAGCCTCGCCGTTGTGTCGGTGCCATTCTGCAGCACTTGAGCTGTTTCAAGCGTAGACAAATCCACAAGCGTCAAGTGTGGGCGATTCTGAGGCCACACTTTGACGGTCGAGTAGCTCCCGAAGTGGTTCAACACCTTTACCTGGCCTTTTCGAAACGCCATCTGGTCTGTTGAGCAAAGCTGCTTGTGCGACGCGTCAAACAGCAAAGGTACCACGCCCAGGCCAAGGCAAAGACAATTACCGGTAAGCCCCTTTTGTCTCTCCTACTCCTTGCTTGACCTCCCTGATCGAGCCCCGTCATCCCACTACTCTTCGCATCACCTGTCCTTTACGCTGCCGTCACCCCCTTTGTCTCTCCTGACGGCTGCATTGCACTCGGTGCGAACATCAAGTTGACATTGGCCCGCGTATCAGTAATTGAACTCTGCCTAGAGCAGCCACGTATACGTTAGCAGCGACCTCCCTCGGCGGATTACATACGACACCTCGCCCATCATGGAGACGTGGATGAGCTGGACCATGTTCCTGGCCATTGGCGCCGCAGCATACTGGTACTATGTCCACCAAAACAACAACGCCGACACTCGGGGACGGTCGACAACAGGCAAGTCCACCACCAGCTCATTAAAGGAGGCGGTGAACTGGGACTCGGAGAGCAAGCCCAAGCAGAAGGCTGCAAAGGCCAAGCCCGCGCGCAAGCAGGTCAAGACGCCCGCTCAGGACAACACCAACAAGGCGGCGGCCCCCAAGGCTGCTGCTGAGAAGGTCGAGGACGTCGCTCCACCCGCGGCCGCTGTCAACCAGGCACCAAGCGGCAAGGATGTCTCAGACATGCTGGGCGAGCGCGCTGCCTCCCCCGCCGTCATGAGCATCAAGCCCTCCGAGAAGCCAGCAAAGTCTGTCAGGGCTCAGACCCAAAAGGCCGAGGCTGCGCAGGAGACCAAGAAGCAGCGCCAGAATAGGAAGAAGGTCGAAGAGGCCAAGGCTGCGCGCGAGGAGGAGGAGAAGGCGCGCAAGGCTCTCGAGGAGAAGCAGCGCCGCGTTGCCCGTGAGGCTCGCGGTGAGCCAGCCAAGAACGGCCTTCAGCAGAGCAAGCCTCCCGCGTCCAACGCCTGGACTGAGGTACCCTCTCGTGGCGCTGTTCAGCCCCCCAAGGCTGCTCCTACTGGCCAGCTTCTCGACACCTTCGAGGTTCCCGCCCCCGCTACCACCGCTCCTACCAACGGCAAGACGTCGACTTCGGCCCCGTACAACAGCCTGCCCTCTGAGGAGGAGCAGCTTAGGCTCGCTATGGAGGACTCGGCTTGGACCACTGTTCCCAAGGGAGGCAAGCCGAAGCGCAAGACGATCAACGAGGAGTTGGCCGAAGAGCGTGACGAGATTACTACTACCAAGGCACCTCAGTCGGTAAAGCCGGTCCGACCAACGGAGATTATCAAGGAGAACAAGAACCCCAGCTCTCGCTACCAGATCCTCGCCGAGGAGTTCAACCCCAAGACCGGCGACGAGGTCGATGACTGGGCCGTCATGTGAGGCCCTGGATGCTGATCAGGCCAACAACCGGTCTTGAGCGACCTCCGTCTCTGCACGGAGTCATGTAATACCCACGTCTATTATCCTTTCTCAATTTCCTGTCATTACGACAACCATTAGTACACGAGGGTCTTCCAGGCGTTGGGACGGCAGCTTGCCAGCGTTTCACTGCTATGACGGTTATACTTTGGCGAGGGGAGGCAACACTCGGCATGCACGATTACGTGGGAATATTCGGAGGCGATGAAAATGTATGAGACATCGACGGGTTTGTCACCCTGCTTTGCTGTGCTGGGCATTGGAAAAAGCATCGGCGTAAGGGGGTGGTTGCATTTGTGATTATTTTGTTGCGAAACCTCCCCTTGTATTTGTCTCGATGTACTTGCTACTATTACACTTGGACATCAGGTTGCACTGCAGCCGACATGTAGTGACACGCTTCTTTGAGGCGTATCAAATAGAAAAGATACGAAATCCCTCGCCTACAGTGCATAAAGACTGAAGCATTTGAATACATGTTTGGTGGTGATGAAGATTTATTCAACGACCCTGGGTACTGCACCTGCTCCACCCAAGGTAAGCTGGCAATGAGTACAAGCTCTGACGAACGCCCAGAGAGCCAAAAATAGACCTGACATGGTTATGTTAGTGACCGTATCCGTGTCAGCGCGTGAATCCCCTTGTTCGAAAAGGGCCGGTAATGTCAGGTACCGCCTCTCATCGTGACGCCATAAGTAAGAGTGCAGCTTGAGAAATCTGGCCTCTGGATCGTGTGTAACTTGGGAATGTTGGGCGAACCGAGGGACGAGGGCCCCCGCCAAACAAGGCCGAGCAAGCGCACGCAGAGTAATATCCGTAAATCTAAACAACCCTCATGCGGAGCCCTAAGCGTCCCTCTAACCCTGCAATTCATTAGCCTGCAACAGAAGACTTGTAGTGAGACTCCAAGGTAGCGCGCAATAGGGTTAGCTGCTGACATAATCTGACGTTTCCGAGCTCGATCGCGTGAAGGACACCTGTTCGGAGTAGTAGCAGCAACCCCCCAATCACCTACTATACCTTTCGCTTCGCACACCCCTCTCCTCTCCTTCAACTACACAATCAGCCATGGCGCAGATACGCGGCACAGCTGGCTACCATTTGGGCAACCAAAGTCCCTTTGGCAACTCCGGGCGCAACGACGACATGAGGAACGACCCGAGTCCCCTGGAACAACTGAGGGCGCAGACGAGCAAACTTGAGGACATGCTGGACACTGTCGCCGACCCCATTAAGCCGTAAGTGCGCGCTGGATCACGACACGCGCGAGGGTGTTGCAATGCCGCCGCGGCGCCCTTTGAGTACAATGGCTAATTCGCGTGCTTTACAATAGGTACCTCCCAGCAATTGGTCGCTTCCTAATCGTCGTAACCTTCCTCGAGGACGCGCTGCGCATAGTCACACAATGGACCGACCAGCTCACATATCTCCACGACTACCGACACAGTAGGCTCCCTCCTTACCCCTCACGACGAGTTCGGACGATTTGCTAACGTGGCTGGTTCTAGTCCCCAACGGTGTAACGCATTTGTTCCTCATTGTCAACGTCCTCGCCATGACTTTCTGCTCCGTGGGCGTCATTGCACGAAAGTTCTCCGAATACAGCGTTTGTGGGCTCATGGGCGTGGTTGTATTGCAGGGCCTCGGATACGGTCTCGTCTTCGACCTCAACTTCTTCCTCCGCAATCTTTCCGTCGTGGGCGGTCTGCTCATGGTCCTTTCCGACTCGTGGGTTCGCAAGAAGTTTGCTCCGGCCGGTCTCCCCCAGCTTGACGAGAAGGACAGGAAGATGTACTTCCAGCTCGCTGGACGTGTCCTGCTCATCTTCCTCTTCATTGGCTTTGTCTTCCGCGGCGACTGGGGTTTCTGGAGAATCATTGCCAGTCTTCTGGGATTGGTTGCTTGCGTCATGGTCGTTGTTGGCTTTAAGGCCAAGTTCTCCGCCATCATGCTCGTCCTTATTCTCAGCGTCTTCAACCTCTACGTCAACAACTGGTGGACTCTGCACCCGCACCACCCCCACAAGGACTTTGCCAAGTACGACTTCTTCCAAATCCTTTCCATTGTGTAAGTTTCTCCGGCCGTCCCATCCAAATCTATGAGGAAGTGCTAACAATTTTTAGTGGCGGTCTCCTCTTGCTGGTCAACATGGGCCCCGGACAGTTCTCCGTCGACGAGAAGAAGAAGGTCTACTAGACTCGACGAACAACACGCATCACGCGACATGTGTTTTCGATTTGTACGCTGGGGACAGCGAACACCGATTATTTTTTTCTCTACTATCCGATGACGAATATCATATCGATTCTTGGGTACAAAGTGCAAGCGGAGCGGTGGGCCTGCTTTTAGGGGGCTTTGCAAACAACTAGGAGTAGCAAAGGGCAAAGAGTTTTCGAAAAAGTTGCAGTTTGCTTCCGTTTGCCTCGTCAGCTTGGTAAACGGACAAACGTTGTAGACTATGAAATGGAAATATAGGTGCTCGGGCGTTGACGTTTATTCGCGTTTTGGGCTGATATATCGCATGTGTACCCCAGGGGGCTGGAGAGAGAGGCTTGTTTTCATATAATTTTTCTTCAAATGCATACACCCACAAAGTTCACGATATGTGCTGTTCTGACTCGTTTGCTGTTGACCATGGAATCAATCGGAAAGCAACGTCATTTTCATAAATAAAGGGGGACCGGCGCCGCGGTGGAGCCTCTTCGTATTACTGTTACAGCCTGTCGGTGACCTCCGCCGGCTTCTTTACGTTTGCTAGGTACACCTTCCATGCGCGGTTTGGTGGGACGGCCGACCGGCTAGCTTAGCCAACTAGTTCTCATTTTATCTAATCGCGGGCGGGCCTTTGACGTATACCGACCGCCGTACCTAGCTATCAAGCAAACAAACGTTCATTCATCAATTACACCTGTAGCTGCATATTGCGTATTTCCTCTTCTCTTTTTTGAGTGGCCGCAGACGACGACAGTATGGCGCCGAACAAGATCATTATTGATACAGATCCTGTAAGTTTTGTTATTTTACTCTTGGGGTTTGGATGGTTTGCGTGGTTCGGAGGTGTGCATGCGGGGTAAAGACCAGTACGGGGGACCAAAACCAGACCATCCCAGACCAAAAAAGCTGAGAGAACATGGCTCGATGAAACATTGTGTTAATCGAAATACTTTGTAGGGTGTTGATGATGTCTTGGCCTTGCTTCTTGCCTTTTCGGCCAAGAAGGAGGAGTTGGATATCCTACTGGTGTCGTTAACGTTTGGGAATGTCGAGGTTAAGAAGTGAGTTTGACTGTCTTCAAGTTTCTCTGTGTTGTCTATCCCTTCTTTTGATGGAAAGAAAAAGAGAGAAACGAGAGCTTGCTGATCAGGTGGACGAAAATAGTTGCTTGAGAAACGTCGTTACGCTGTTCCACCATATTGAAAAGGAACGCGCGTGGCGCAAGGAGAACGGTCGGCCCGAGGGTTTTGAGACGTTGGATGCGCGGAAACCTATCGGTATGTTCCTTGATAACTGAGACCCCAGAAGGACTTGGATGATGGGCTAACTCTTTCAATTAGTCGCTGTTGGTGCCGAGGAGCCTTTGGCAGAGCATATGATGGTGGCGGATTTCTTCCGTAAGTTTGAAGAGAGAGACTGTTAGTCTGAAATCTAATAGGGTAAAGACGGCATTGATGGTCTTGGAGGCATTCATCACAGCGTTTGTGTTCCCTTGACTCCTTCTACATCTCTCACATTCTAACGTTCATCAGCATCCCCATCTTTCACCAGCAGAGACATGGAAGTCACTGTTCGAGCCGACGCCAAGGGATCTTTCCTCTGCAGAAGCAGCGAATCTTCAAAAGGTCAAGGAAGAGCACTGTCTCTTCACCCCTTCGCTCAAACCTGCGCATGAAGTTATGCTCGACCTACTGAGAGAAAACGAGCCGGACACAATCACGATTGTGGCCGTGGGGCCATTGACGAACCTTGCAATCGCTGCCTCGCAAGACCCAGAAACTTTCTTGAGGGTAAAGGAAGTAGTCGTCATGGGCGGCGCCATTGACGCACCAGGAAACGTAAGTCTAGCATCTCCATCACTCTATCTCCACAGCTGGCACAGTGTACAGCTCTGAAGCCTCTTCACAGAGACGACCACCACCTCCCCTCCACCACATCTATTCCCGCACAGCCCTCTCCATCCCCATCCCCCCATTCAATCTAATTAAACAACCCAACACCCCCATCCGTCTCTCACTAAACCTCCGAAACCAGATGACACCCGGCGCCGAATTCAACACCTACGCAGACTCCGTCGCCAGCGCGCGCGTCTTCGCACTAACATCGCAAAACCCGCATCTAACAATGCCCCCCACACTCTCCAGCACACAGAAACAAGCCAAACTTGCTGCCTACCCGACCAAACTAAGCAAGCAGCTCAAGATCAAGCTCTTCCCCCTCGACACAACAGAGCAGCATGTACTCCCAAAGACAATGTATGAAGACTACATTGCGCGACCGGGCGTCAAGGGGAGCCCGCTGTCCGAATGGACGCACTTGTTCCTTACCTCCACGTTCGCGAAGAACGCGTCGTTGAATCCGCAGCAGGATCCTGCGACGCAGGGACTGCAGTTGCACGACCCGCTGACGATTTGGTATGCGCTGTGTCCCGCGAATCCCGCGTGGAAGTTCAAGGAGGAGGATGTAAGGGTCGAGACAAGTGGGCAGTGGACGAGAGGTTGTACGATTGTGGATCGAAGGGGTAGGCCGATCACGGAGGGTGAGAGCGATCTGAGCGAGGAGGTTGTGGGTGATGCGGGTGGGTGGCGGGATACGAGGCGTGGAAATCGCGTAGGTTGGTGTGTCAAGAGTCCGGGTGAGAGTAAGTTTGCGAGAACGATTTTGCATCGGGTTTGGGGGGATGGGGAGCAGTGGTAGACTATGTATGGGAGAGAATGCTGAGATGGTAGTATGTCTACTGCTATGTTTCCTCTCTCCTCAAAGCAGATTAAGAAATTGGGAAGGCATTTAGACAACCCCGAAATTTCAGCATCTCATACTTCTCCCATTTCTTGTAAAGTTCAGATTGTACTGCATTGCACCCATCTTTCCGATCTTTTCTCCCATGGCACAAAACACAAAACACATAATCGACTCTAGTCCCCCTTGGGCTTCGACCCAAGCTACCGAATCCGCCCAACCGCCCTCTCCACATTCTAGCGCCTTGACCCGGCAGTTCTAATCCGCCACCGGCACTTTTTTACTCGCCGTGATACGCGTGGCGTTATTGGTTGCACCGTGCAACACGTTGATGATCTATACCGTATATGCAAGTAGGGCTTATTAGGTAGAGGAGAGAGGGGGCATCCTACTTGACTGGCAAATCGAGCGGGCAAAGCCGTGTGTGATTGGAAAAGGCGGGCAACCATCGGAAAGGTTAACGTTTCAGAAACAAAGATAGAGAGTGTGTGTGCTGAGTAGGAGAAAAGGGGAAGCGCTGATGAGAAATTGAGATGCGGCTTCACCGCTGGTTTCGTGTCACCACTATCAGCACCAATACAAGGCCTCCTCGAAGCTTCCCGTCTCTCTACCTTGCCATCTGTAATTGTGTGGGTTCATTCCACCATCAAAAAGAGTAGGGAGAGAGTACAACATTCAATACACTACTATACCAAATATATCTCTTGCCAACTTGACTTCTCCTACCTAGCCATCTACCTGCCTGCCTATCTACCTGTCTATCCACAACTACTAACAAACAGATATGTACCCAACGACACACTAATTAACGCACACTAGCAACCCACGTAACCTGTACCACCCACGATCCACCTCATCATACAAACACAGAAAAGAAAGCCGCCCCCTACGTAGCACGACCTGTACAATCGGAGAATATCCAGCCTGCCGGACTCTTCCTTCTGCCCTCCCCTCCCTGGTACCGCCGCTTCACCGCATACCCCCCCTATGCATTACACTGCATATCGGACTAACAGCCCCCCTGCCCGCTTCTCCAAGGTTTGGTTTGGTGTATTTCATGCAGTGTAGCATGACATATCATGGTTCTCAAGCGAGACCATTCGGAATAGCCGCCGTTTTTCGTCATACGATATGAGCCGCTAGGCGGGTGGCTGACGAGGGGAGAGGAGGCGACATCTGGTGGGACAGAGCAGGGAGCAGGGCGAGGCAAGGAAGGAAGGGGGTGATGCGAACATGCGGTCAGTGGTGTCGGAGTCGGAGTCGGAGCATGCTAATCTTAGTAAGAAGACAAAAAAGAAACGTCGGTAAAGTGAGGAGCGCGACAACAGCCAACGGTGCTCTCGGTTCATTTCCGAGGTTCATGTTGTGTGACTGTGAGAATTGGTATAACTGAGCTCTCAGCTTGCATGGCGTGACACGCCCCTCATGGCCATTCAACCTCGAATTGAAGGCTAATAATCCTGCATATTTCTGACCGATGAAAGAATAACAATGCATTGGCAAGGTGTGGCGGTTACGGTTCAATCTCTAGCTTCAGCGAATCTGGCGTTACGATGATTCCTTCATATATCTTAAGTAAATCTTACTTTGACGATTCCTCCTCTACGTTGAGCGATCAAGAAGACGAAGAAGAAGAAAAAATATGGATTAGGGCAATAAACCCCGCAAACCAGGGGGATGCCATGGAGAAGAAGAATAAAGAACAGGACACGATCGAGCTGAACCGGGTATATCTTGTGTGATGCCTGCTCCAAAATGCTGTAGATCCCACCAGCTCCGTGCGCGCGGTAGATGCAAGAAGGTTGTAAACGTACGTGAAAAGGGGGGGGGGGGGGGGGGGGGGGGGGGCGGGGGGGAGAGGGGGGGGAAGAAACAAAAAAGAGGGGAAGGCAGGCTGCCTCTAGCGGGGCAGGGGAAAGAAGCAACGCCCGCTCAGGAAATGCAAAAATCGAAGTCAAATGTTCCAATTGGTGGTACAATAGCATGAGCCAAATACCCTCGCGAACTTGAGACGCACCCCAGGACTTTTAGTTTTCTCCAGATTGTTGTCATTGTGGGAAGACGCCAGGCTGATGGCCTTGCGGCATGCGCGAGACGGCCCAAGAGAACATGGCCATGTCGCAAACGCGCGCAAGTACCTGCTGAGTAGCTGCGCGGCTCTCATGACTGATAAAGGACATGGCAACAAGAAGCTTATTCAAGTCGCTTTCAGGAGCTTGGTTTAACGGGGCTGGTAGGGCATTGGGGAATCCGCCAATTCGGCTACCATAGTGGCGCGCAATGGCGATGGAGTAGATGGCATCGCGCACTTCATGCATGCGCAATACACCTCGTATTACTGCAAGGGCGTTATCAGCGGCCCCGGGAGGGGCAGTGTCGGAGTCAGAGTATTGGACAAAGTCGCCTAGATGTTGCCAAAAGTCTACTTGGCCCCTCGCTTCGTCATCAAGGCCAGCAGGGTACGAGAGTTGTCTCAGTGGGTTGGGCTCGAGGTTCTGGTTGGTTAAGAGAGCTTCCAGGACGTCGAAACGCGCTCGGGTTTCTCGTAATGAAAATTCGTCGCTCTCGGATGCTGCCCCGTTGGTTGGTGGTGGGTTGTGTTTGCATGTGCCTAGCAAGTGCCACAGAAGACGGGCCTCCTGGCTGAAAACGCCCGTCATGTCGTTGTCGGATGCCTTGTACTTGATGGTCTCGGTGAAGTAAGCAGCCTCTTCGTGCAGAGAGCGGTCGCTGAAGACTCTGTTGAGCGCATTGTTGTTTGTAGAGAACCAAGTGGTCTCGAGAAGGGTGTCTAGGCCTTGGCAGTAGTCGTTGATGAAGATGCGGCTGAATTCGTCGTCGATTTCACGCGGCACGGGCGAGGTGCGAGCCGGAACCTCTGGAGGGCTGTGGTTACATATTCCGAAGATGTCGGTAATGTGCAGTCGTTTGCCTGGGTTGATGTTAGTATTGATGCGACAGAATGAGCGAGTGGACCAACCTTTAAGCGGCTCTGGCGGCGGCGGGAAGGAATTGGGGCCGGACGGCGCCCTCATGGCAGGATCCATGGCGTGCACGCCGTTGTAGTGTTGGTTGGACTGCAGTCCCGGGTCTGCCTGGGCAAGTGCAGGGTCGATTGCGTGGAAGTTGGCGGGCTGGTGTTCCCCGCTTGTGGCAGGCGCAGCACTGGCGTATCCAGCCGAAGAAGCAGGAGCGTAGCCTTGGGGCACTGGGCTCTGGCTGTAGGTTGAGGCCGGCGGGGCAGGCGCGGGGGGTGCGTTTGTTGCGTGAGGGGCGGGCGCAGCGTTGGGAGCGGGTTGTATTTGAGCCGGCCCAGATTGTTGCTTGAATATTGGGTCGTAGCCGAGACACTCGCGCTTACTTTTTTGACAGTTTCTGCACATGGGATGGGCTTCGTCGCACTGTCGGGGTCGTGGTTAGCTCATATGCAAGTCAATGGTGGTGATGTTGGCGGGCACGCCGCTGAAGAAAAAAAGTTGCAGTAAGCCCGTAAAAGATGCCGCACCACAACTGCGCAAAACGTCAAAAGTCGGTGGTGCAGAGCATTTCTTGGACGTTGCTGCAGAGGCAGCCGTGGTTCTGCGACGCGAGAGGTCGGATTAGAGGAGTTTGGGTTTCTCGCTCGGTTAAGCAAGCGACAAGGCAATAGCTCCTCTGACTTCGCGTCGCGTCGTCTATCGCGTACCATTGACGTCGGTTCTCACTTACCTTTATTCTTCTTTTGCGACAAGTCAGACAACCCGTCTTTGTGCGACGCTTGATCTCCTTCTTATGGCGACCGCCCGAGAGAACTCGCTGGTCGCCTTGTGGCGGCAACTGGTATCGCATGGCATTGAATTGCGGGCCCATGTTGGCCATCATGGGCTGACCGGGCTGCGCATGGGATGGGTGAGGATAATACTGCGGCATACCGTGTTGCGGCGGTGGGAGCGGAGAGCCCATGGGCTGCTGGGTGGGCTGGGGTTGCGCCTGCGGTTGCTGGCCGTCTTGCAGACGTATTGGCGGCAAATTGAGCGGCGGCAGCGACATGTTGGAGCCCTGGGGCGAGTTCCGGTAGCCTTCATTGCTCTGCTGTCCTTGGGGAGGCGGATACGTGTATGTGGGTTGCATCGAAGGTGACGGGTATGAATGCGGTGAAGGATAGGCGACCGTCTGCTGTCGCGACTGCTGCATGTTGGGGTCGGCCATGCTTTGGTGCGAAAAGTGCGATGGCGCTGGCGAGTATGGCGCAGAGTTGATCTGAGAGGAAAAGTCGTGCGACATGGGCTAGCTATGGACAAGGCCTCACCGGGGCGCAACACACGTCGGCGGTTGACTTTGAGAGCACACAGGCGCTAGAAAGCTTGAGGCAGACTTGGATGGGAAGAGGGACGGCAAGCCAGGCAAGGAACTGGGATTAGCTGAGTTGGCGAGGGCGTTTTGACCCGCGGACAGGGGCCTGGCCGCTCGGTTCGAGGGCGCCGGGCTGCAAGTACTTGTGCACTGGTACACGGTGCGGGATAGAGGACGGACAGGATGCCTGCGGCATAGATTAACGCATTGGCGAGTGTCTTTGCAGCCCACCAAGGGGCGACTAGAGGGGACTAGCGAGACTAGGTACGTGGTCAAGAGGCGCCGCGAGGGGATGCCCGGATGGAGACTCAAGACACACACACACGCACTCGCGCTCTCACGCCCACGGCCGACGAGGCCACCGAGGTCCCCAGGGAGCCCTGGGGGCTGGTGACAGGACGACGCCAGCTGGCTGCAGCAGGGGCTAGCCGCCTTTAGCAGGTAATGAGGGCGGGCGCATGTGGCAGTGCCTTGGATGGATTGAAGGAACGGGACTTGAACTGACTTACAAGCGAGTCTCGCTTGAGCGGAAGGTAGCGAGCAGGGTATTGCTGTACTAACGCCTCGCCTGCACCAGGAGGGTTGCTGATCGAGCGCGAGTGTAAAGCGAGCGAGCACTGTCGCGCCCGCGATCGGGAAATAAGTTCTCTTGGTTAATGGCCAACAATGCAGGTGGAGCTGCCAGCCTCGACACGGCTCTGGAAAAAATAAAAAGAGAGCATGCCGTGCGCTAGGCTGCATCAGGCCAGTCACGTGCCCTATGTATCCTCCCAGCGCTCCAGATGTCCCACCGGCTGCCGTCCGTCCACACCTTGCGCGTCGCAATGGGCCCGCCACACCTGTTCTTCCTGCAATCAGCTTCCCGTCCGCGTCCTGGTCGCCCGCCATTGGGCATGGCCGTGAGCAAGTACCTTACTGAGCCAAGCTCTCGTCCCATCATGCAGCGTGCTAGTATGTCACTCCATCACCCGCCGTTCGCGTCGCTCGCCTTGGTGTACATACAGTGCATGCAGCAAGGCCCGCTGCCTCTTCCCAATCCCTTTCCGACCCGGACTGGCAAATTTCATTAAGGCTGATTGCGCAGTACCTGGGTTCCGGCGCGGCCGGCGCGAGCGGCATCTCTTCTCGAACACCCTCTCTGTCCCCCTGCTACAGTCGCTTCTGTCCTGGCTCGCTTAGCTATCTGCGTGGCTTGCCTACCTATGCACCACTACTCTAGCCGCTGCACCGCTGCATCGACCTGCCCTTGTTGCTCAAAAACGTCCTACTCCGACGCTGCCCCACCAATGTCTTCTGACGCTTCTTATTCGACGCATTGAGTATGCAGCAAGAGCCCCCGTGTGAAGACTCCCGAGACATGACGTACGGCGACAAGTGGTGCGCTGGCTGCCAACTACCAGCCATTGGGTACAGTGCCCCTCCGACTTGTGCGCTGCATCTCCGGCCCGCTTTCCCTTCCCAGCGGCGCGCGTCATCAACCACAGAGAGTGTGCTGACTGAACTTCCGCTGGCCCAATATCAAATTTCCCTAGACATTTATCCGCAACGGCAATGTCTCAAGCGCGGCAGCAGCTGCCAGCCACGATGCAGTGTCTGAAGCTAGACTCAGCCTGAGCACCAGGAAACGATATTCGGTGCTACCTACGGGTTATCGGCGGATAAATCATCACGTATCGGGCCCAGTCAAGGCCTGACGGGGTTCAGTGTGACCAACCTGTAGCAGCTGCATCAAGCCGAGAGACCTTGCTCTGCCAGCAGAGCTGTCGCACTTCAAGGCCCATCTACCAGCGTAGAGGTTCTCAACACGTGTCGAAAAATCTACTGGATACTGCGCAGCCGCCTCCGAGATGCACCAACGTCAAGCGCCCTGGTTGGCTTCGGTTGCGCATGATGCCGCATTGCAACTTGACTGTTACACGACCAAAGACCCTACCTGACCTTAGGGCTGACAAGGCGTGCGCGTAAACGGCCGCTATAATTGTGTGAGCCGCAGGGGTGAGATTGCTTGGGTGCGATCAAAGTGATGCATGCAACCCCCAAGACGAAGCCGCGCAAAACGCATATTAGCTCGTCGTCATTTTGGCGCAAAAAGTGTCTGATACGAACGATCCGATGAGACATATAAAGATCTCGTCTATCGCGATACAGACAAAACCAGGTCAGGGATAACCCTAGCAGACGAAAAGCATCGAACGTTTCTCGAACAAAGTTGTGCGCCAACCGAGCGAGCTTTGCGCATCATCCTTCCGCCCCGCGCTCGGGACCATACCACTGAACGCCTGAGCTGAGCGACGCTCAGCATCCAACGCCACCTGGAAATCCGGCGCACCGCTTCTCTGTCTCAGGCCGTGGCGTCATCCCTACTAAATTGACTATGCCTGATGTCGCCGAAGCGCTTGGAAAATTGCAGATTTGTCTTCTTCATGCACCTAAACGCTACCAAGACCCTGAGCAGGTTCACGCTACGGCCGTCGCGAACGGACTTTAAGCATTCGGCCTGGATAGCTCCCGAGCTACAACATCAATCAGTAGGGATGATCAGAAAGAACAGACCATGGGTCCAACCGCATCTAGCGCCATCAACGCGGCTTGCTGCAGTATACGGTAGGTGCAGATCCCCATCACCACGTTACATCAACACACACATGTCCCGAGATGGTTCCACAATTAGGCCGAGACGTATATTACAATACCTACTGCACGACTCAGGAGGCTTGGACTCTAGTGCCAGGCGTCCATCTATCAAATCCTGATGTGCCACATTCCCGATACGAACTACGTCAAAAGTTCGCTATCATGGCATGGATAGCACAGTAACTAGAATGGCTGTCCATTAAATTTTCACTTCTCCCTAGTTTAAGGCCCAAAGGATTTCACAGCAAAGAGCCTAGATCGGAAGAGTCTTTCTTGCATGCTGAGGAGCCGAGAAGAAGATTTTGTGGCATCATGTGGTGAACGAATGTACGTTTGGTGAGCTACTACGTGCAGCATACCACTCATGTGTTTCCCTTTTCTCCTTCTCCCTCGACATCCTAAAGTATGCCAGAAGATGCATCCCGCGAAACTACAAACCACACAGTTCTCTTCTCCCAGGGAAAAAAGAAACGAGTGCGCAAGAGAGAGAGAGAGAGAGAGCAAGGCTATCCATCACGGCCCATGAGTCTCTCACCCTCCACCCAACCCATGTACAGACCACTAAATACTTTCTCGTCCCTACAAACAATCTTCTCTTACATTTGCTCTAACAACTCTGCATGAATATTTCGCTAACACTAGCATTCCATTGTCCATTCTAAATACTTCCATCTTTCTATGGTCTTTCATCTCCCTTTATTGTACCATCTAACGACGCGCTACCCTTTCCGCCATCAACATCGCCTTTGTGTTCAAAAGCAGACCTAGAGCAGTGTAGTAGACGTTTTCCATTTTCTTTGTTAGTGTTCCTAGCAAGCATGTATATACTAGAGAGAACAAGGAGAAACGAGGCAGATGCAGGGGATCGAAAGATAAATTCAATTAGATAAGACTTGATTTGTTGAGACATGGTTAACATCTAATATTCTCTCATACAGTCCGAGAAAATAATAAGAAGAGATATCCGTCCAACTTCATACCGTAGAGGACATGAATCGATGAAGAACAAAAACGCCACCCATGCCCTTTTCCATCCTGCTGAAAATGCCGGAAATGCCATACGCCATTCATGCTGAGATATTATAACATACCCCACACACCCCACCCCCCTCACATGTGCCTGCCTAAGAGTCCGACTTTGGCTTCTTATTCGGCAAAGCAGGTACCTTGAAGCCTCCAGCATCCACCTTCGAATTACCACCATTAAGCTGCGTGAACGAACCACCCTTGAACCAGCGATCATCTTCGGCCTTGCGCTTGCGATTCATTTCCTCGCGGGCCTTGGGATCAACAAGCTCTAGACCCTGGACGGGTGTGAAAGCGATAGAGTTTGTTCCCGCGCCGCCACCGCCACCAAGACCCACGCCGCCAGTTCGCAGACCCTGTGCGCGGAGACTGGTTGCTGTGCCGCCGCCGCCGAAGCCTTTGAGGGAAGAGGCTGCACCAAGAGTTGTGTCTCCGCCCCAACCGGGGTTCTTCTTGCTGAGCTTGGCGCGCGTTTTGGGGTCGATTTGCTGGGCTCGGAGACGGCCTGTGTCGGTGGCTCCAATCATGCCCATGCCCTTTGTCGAGTCGCCGTAGCCGACTTCCTTCTCTTCCTTGCCGAACGTCATCCTGTTCTGTGCTTTGCGAATTTCGGTCATGGCTGTTGCTTCCTTGGCCTTTCTGGCACGGCGTCCACCGCGCTTACGTGATGGCTTTTCGTCTGGTACAGGGAGAGCGCGCTGGCCTTTTTGGTTCGCGGGTATCTCGGTTAACTTGTCTAGGCGGCGTTCACATTCTTTCCTTAGGTCCATGCCGATATCAGGGTTGCGGGAGCCGGAGTGGGCGTCTACTCGGGCTGCGAGGATAACCTTGGCAGAAACGATGCGCAGGGCTTGTTTACGAAGATCTGGCCTTTGGTTCTGGATAATCTCGCTGTGGTAAAGATAACCCTCGTGTCTCAAGCCAATGTTCGAGAGACCGACGGTAGCTCCGGAGACTTTGGTCGAACCCAGGGGTGCAATGTTACAAGCAGGAGTTTTGGCTAGATTCGAGATACCTCCAGAGTAGGAGATGAGATGCGCAGCTGTCAGAGATCCGATAAGCGCTGTGAGATTTGGGCAAAAGACCTCGGTTCGAGACTCGACGAAACCCAGAATCTTTGATTTTGCAGCGTTCAACTCAAGCAGCAGGTTGCATGCGTTTGAAATCAGACTCAGCTCTGTCTCGTCTAGAAGTCTTCCCTCCACGCGCGTGGCTTCAATCTCGACAATCATGACCTGAGCAGGCTCGAGGCCCTCGATCGCCTTTAGCTGGGGCGTAATGGTCTTGATGTCCTTCAAGGGTCCACCACCAATGACCAAACATGCTCGCGCGTATACGACGGGGTTCTTGATCAAATCCTCCAAATGCGGGAAGAAGGCTGAGTAGTGGTCGCGGATGAACTTGTGCACGGCAGCAATTTCGCCGTCGATCTGGGTGGAAAACTCGTTCGCCTCGGTGAGGAGCTTGTATTCTGGAGAGTCTTCAAACGACTCGCCGTCAACAACGTCCATCTGATCCTTGGTTTCTTCGATGCGCGCGAGGATGGATTCTAGGTTCGCCTTGAGTTGTTGAGCGGATCGAACGTCTGCGGGTCCCTTGTTGTCTTTTTTCTCCTTCTCCTTGTACTCGGCCTCTTCATCTACCATGTCATCATCCTCGTTGTCTCCCCCCTCAGCAAAATCATTCTCCAAATCTTGCACATCTTCGTCTCCACTGTCGGCAAAGTCGGCGAGAAGCTCCTGCTCGAGGGTTGCCATGGCTATGTGTGGGCTGAAAAGATGCGCTTTTCAAGATGTAGGCCGAAAGTATTTGTGGTTGCGCGTGGATCGAAGCAGTCGCGACGGCGGCGGGAGGTTACCCTCCTAGTAAAGTTTGGTTGAGTGTTGGATTCGGTATGGCGCAATAGTATACGTACCTGTCGCCTTGCGTTGGCCGCCGGTCGAGTTCCGTGTTGGTGAGACTGAGTGTCGTGGGGATGTGGCAGGTTGCGACGGCAGTGACGTGAAAGTGTGTTAGTTGCTTGGCGCGGCGCGGGTAAAAGTTGCGCGATGTCAAGTCGCGTCCTCAACTTTGTGAAGGTGTAGTGAAGAAGTCAATCGCAGGGCAGCAGCACTTTCGACAGTCACTAATCGCCAACGCTATCGCTGTCGCCTAGCCCTTGCGCCGCGGGCTGCAGGGCGCACGTATCCACGGTCGACCCTCGGGCTTCTGATCCGAGCTTCTCCAACTTTCTCACCCAACACCAGCCAGTCGCAACCGTCTTCCCATCCACACACAACGCGTATTCGTCGCATATACTCGAGTACATCGCATTCCACTCGCAAACATGGAGGCGTCACGGGGCCCGCCACGGGTTAAGAACAAGGCCGCCGCACCCATCCAGATCTCAGCAGAGCAACTCTTGCGCGAAGCCGTCGACCGTCAAGATGAGAAGCTCAAGGCGCCTACCCAGCGCTTCGCTGACCTGGAAGAGCTGCATGAGTTCCAGGGCAGGAAGAGAAAGGAGTTTGAAGACTATGTGCGCAGGAACCGTATCAACATGAACAACTGGATGCGCTACGCTTCCTGGGAATTGGAACAGAAGGAGTACAGGCGCGCGCGATCCATCTTCGAAAGAGCTCTGGATGTAGACTCCACATCCGTCGCATTATGGCTGCGTTACATCGATTCCGAGATGAAGCATCGAAACATCCAGCATGCGCGCAACCTTCTTGACCGCGCCGTCACCATTCTCCCACGAGTGGACAAGATCTGGTACAAGTATGTCTACATGGAGGAGACGCTCGGCAACATCGACGGTGCAAGGTCCGTCTTTGAACGCTGGATGCAGTGGGAGCCTGAGGAGGCAGCTTGGAGTTCATACATCAAGCTGGAGAAGAGACATGGGGAATTCGAAAGATGTCGCGCTATTTTCGAGAGGTTCACCGTTGTCCACCCTGAACCAAAGAACGTAAGCATACCACCCTTCGGCGACTACCATCAAGACACTAACATTTCGCAGTGGATCAAATGGGCCAAGTTCGAAGAAGAAAACGGCACGAGCGATCTCGTGCGCGACGTCTACGGTACCGCCGTCACCGCGCTCGGAGATGAATTCATGGACGAGAAGCTCTTCATGGCATATGCCAAATTCGAAGCAAGACTGAAGGAGCTGGAGCGTGCCCGAGCCATCTACAAGTTTGCCCTCGACCGTATGCCACGATCAAAATCTGTCAACCTACACAAGGCTTTTACAACCTTTGAGAAGCAATACGGAGACCGAGACGGTATCGAGGATGTCGTCCTGTCGAAACGTCGAGTGCACTATGAGGAGCAAATCAAGGAGAACCCCAAAAATTACGATGCGTGGATCGACTTTGCGCAGTTAGAAGAGACCTCTGGCAACCAGGACCGAGTCCGGGACATTTACGAGCGAGCGATTGCTCAAATACCGCCAACACAAGAGAAACGACACTGGAGACGGTATATTTACCTATGGTTATTTTATGCCGTTTACGAAGAGACCGTTTCCAAGGACATTGAGCGTACACGCCAAATATACCAGGAGTGCATCCGCTTGCTTCCCCACAAACGCTTCACATTCGCCAAGGTATGGCTGATGTTTGCCCACTTTGAGGTAAGACAAGGCCAGCTTACCACAGCGCGCAAACTGCTCGGTCAGAGTTTGGGCATGTGCCCGAAGGATAAGCTCTTCAAAGGATACATTGAGCTCGAAATGAAGCTCTTTGAATTCAACCGCTGCCGGCAGCTCTACACCAAGTACATTGAGTGGAACGGATCGAACTGCCAGACCTGGATCAAGTTTGCCGAGTTGGAGCGTGGCCTTGACGACCTTGACCGGGCGCGGGCTATTTTCGAGCTCGCCGTTGATGAGCCACAACTAGACATGCCTGAACTCCTCTGGAAGGCGTACATTGACTTTGAGGAAGGCGAGGGCGAGTACGAACGCACACGCGCACTCTACGAGCGTCTTCTGGAAAAGACAGATCACGTCAAGGTATGGACATCATGGGCCCAATTCGAGCTCAGTGTGCCCGACGAGTCCGCACCCGAAGACGACGAGACCATCAGCGAAGCCGCCAAATCACGCGCCCGTCAAGTCTTCACGCGCGCCCACACACGTCTCAAGGAACGCGAGCTCAAAGAAGATCGCGTGGCTCTGCTCAGCGCGTGGAAGTCATTTGAAGACGTCCATGGCAGCCCAGAAGACAAAGAGAAGATTGAGAAACAACTGCCGCGCAAAGTCAAGAAGAGGAGAAAGCTCGACGACGACAGCTTCGAGGAGTATGTCGATTACGTGTTCCCTGCCGATGATGAGAGCGCTGCCAACCTGGCTAAACTCCTGGCTAACGCGCAGAAATGGAAAATGGCCAAGGCTGCTCAAGCGGCAGTCAAAGAGGACGGGGAGGAGCCTTCTCAGCCAGCAATCAAGCAGGATGGCGAGTAAGATTCTGGGTTATCTGATGTGGGCGCACGCATGTACGTAGGATAAGGATAGTGATTGTGCTTGTGCAAAGGTAGTTTATTACGGCATATTCTAGCGAAAATAATGTCAGTTGAACTACACAGGACGGACTAAGATGTACGCCCTTATCTCGCTCACCCCTCTTTCTCACGCCACATTCCCAGGGGATTTATATCTCCACACCTTTCCAACCAACTCAACATCGCAAAAACGCGCAGTCCAATGGCTAAGACACTCACACCGTAAAACCCACGGCTGAAGAGCTGCTTTTGATGCCCTTGTGCTAGACGTTCCTAACGGAGTGTTGGTACCGAGAGGAACGAGAGCTGGCAAGTCGCTGGGGGGAACGTGGGGGATGCTAGTTCGAATCTAGCCGTGTTCATGACATTTGTTTTAGTCTCTGTTCTCTCTCATCTTTTCTTTTTGGCGAATCCAGGTGGAATTACTTTTCCCTTCTCTTGTAACTCCTCAGGCCAGAGAAGATGGTGAGTTGCTTTCCGTAATCTGGTGTGGCGCATGCATGTAGGATAGTGTCGTGGCTGCAAATATTAAAGTAGTATTTCGGCCTAATCGAATGTCAACAGATACTCATTATCATTAAGCTGTACGCCTTTACATCCCAATGTCTAGTCGATTCGTTGATGCCTTAAAGAACGGCATACGCGCTCCTCTATAGCCGATGACGTCGCGTAACCGGACTCCATACCTAGGTACCTCGGCATCTTCCCCAGATTTCCCTAACCTCCGCTTCCAGACTCCGCAACTTCACTAAACAGCGTCAAGGCCACTCGCAACCCTTACTATTCGCAGATCGCGTCAGTTCTGCACTTTTTACTTTCAACCCTCAGACAGGACAGCCAAAATGCCTACTTCAATGCCAAAGGTCGAAAAGCAGGACGTGAGCAAGGAGCTCTGTGAGCCTCTGCCCGAAGCTGAGACATTTGAGGGTATGCGTGGAATTAGGAGTATAGCTGGAGATCTGGGAAGCCAGTGAGTATGAGAAGTGACATGTTATTTCAAGCAATTAAATTGAACTGACGGTATTATAGACGAGTGAAAGGGAAGGTCATCATAGTTACTGGTATGCATACTACCACCCTCGCAATCTATCTTTTAAGCTTACATGCCATCCAGGAGCAAACTCTGAGATTGGTATCGGTCGTGCGAGTGCGCATCAATTCGCGCGCAACGGCGCTCGCGCAATCTACATCTGCGACTTCTCCAACTCCCACCTCGACAAGCACAAGCGCGAACTGAACAGCTTGTACCCTTCCACCGACGTTCACACCCGACAATTCGATGCCGCAGATGAGAGTTCCGTACAAAAAATATGCCAGGAAGCTTTAGACGAGTACGGCCGTCTCGACGTCTTCTTTGCCAACGCGGGAATATCCTCTGGCAAGGTGTTCTGGGAGGAGTCAACAGAAGGCTTCATGAACGTTTTGCGCACAAACGCATTATCCGTGTTCCTAGCCGCAAAACACGCGTCTCGCGCTATGCTCAAGACCTCGGAGCAGAAACCGTATCCCAGTGGTAGCATCATCGCTACAGCGAGTGTAGCAGGTCTGCGCTCGAATGCCGGTCCTACCGACTACTCTGCCTCCAAAGCCGCAGTCGTCAGTCTGATGCAGACGTGCGCCTACCAACTTGCTGGCTCCGGTATCCGTTGTAACGCTGTTTGTCCGGGACTGATTGAAACGGGTATGACACTAGTCACATACGATGCGGCGAGGAAGAGGGGAAGCGAGAAGAAGATTGGGCAGTTGAATCCGCTACAGAGGGGTGGACAGCCTGATGAGATTGCACGCGCCGTTCTGTTCTTGGCAAGCGATGAGGCTAGCTATGTCAATGCGCAGGCTTGGGCTGTAGACGGTGGGTTGAGCGGTGGCCTACCTTTTGTACCCGGAAAGCTCGCATAAGTCTAGAAGCTACAGAACGCGACGGTTGGAGAGGCATAAGATAAAAGCATGATGGCTTGAAAGTACACAGGGCAAAGTTCTGCAATAACACACCCACATGTTCTAACAGCTTCCAATGCAGGACTACGATTCAACCTGCATGCCATATTCGCGTCTCCATTACCGAGACATCGATAGGAAACCAATCACTTTCGTGTGCCCGCAGTACCCACGTGCTAAAACCACTCAAACCTCCATGCTTAGAGAAGCCGCCCAGACGATACGTCCAAACGCACATCACGAAAGGGGTAGCTGTACCATGGTACTGCCAGCACAATACATCACATGTGATAAGCCCGGCAGGCAGAATGATACAAAAGCTCTAAATGAACATCTTTTTGCTTTTCCCTTCCATTACCATCTTTGGGCCAGAACAAGAACAGGATACAAGCAAACCCGTCGCCCTTGAAACCTTCCAAATACCACACACACACACACATAGGCGCGACAAGCCAACCTACAAACCCCAACCGATAACCCCCGTAAAACCCCAAAATGACGTGGCCATACCCCCAAGCACAACGTTCCACCAAGTCTCCCTTTTCATCTTCTTCCGCCGCCGTAAACCGCGCTCGCTCTACCACTTCGGCTTCGGCTTCTACTTCGGCTTCCACACCCACAGCCCAAGCAGATGACGCAGACTCCGCTCCCACCCCGACACTCTACCTAACAGGCTTCAGCTGCATCCCCAGCGACCGTGAATACTCCGAAGCGCGGCGCGCAACGGGAAATCCTATGCCATATTGGTTCGGAGAAAGTAGAGGGCCTCGCAGTTACTTGAACGAGAGAGTGAGGCGACGGGCGAGTCTAGCTACTGCGGGTATGGAGGCGAGTGTTGCTGTTGTGAGGTTAGATGGGGATGGTGTTGAAGGGAGAGGAGAAATTAGTGAAGGGGGAGGAAGGGGGGATGGCTGGATGGGACTGGATGAGTGGGAGAAGATGGAACGGATTAGGGAGAGGGAGTTGTTGGGCGGGGAGGGTAAGATAAGTAAGAAGGAGAGGTCGAGGATGGTGAAGGAAGCGAAGGAAGCTGAGAAGAGGGAGAAGGAGTGGCTGAAACGGGATAAGAGGGCTGGGACTGATGCAAACAGTCAGTTGAAAAGGTCACAGGAAGAAGGGAGTGAGCAACAACCGCACCCGAGGCTGAGCCTCCGCATTGCGAGGTTGGGTAGACGGCACCATTCGTCTTCAGAAGCTGTACAGATGGATGAGCAGTCAGTACAGAGTCCTGGCGCTGTAGAGCAACCACTACAAGTGCGGGAGGAGATGGTTCAAGATGTACAACAGGCACAGCGACAAGTGCAACCTCCCGTACAGGAACAACTGGCACGTCTGCAGCAACAGCAACATCTGCAAGAACTACAACATCAGCAACAAGTGCAACAAGCCCGACAACTGCAACCACGGGAACAACTGCAACAACTGGAACTACTGGCACATCTGCGGCAACAGCAACATCAGCAACATCGGCAACAATTGCAACAATTGCAACGACAACAACAACGACAGCGAAAACAACGTCAGCAGCAGCGACCTCCATGTTCCCCTGCATCCACATCCACATCCACCCCCATCCCCGATACACCCACCGCGGAAGCATCAGCACCAGCGCCAGCACCGGCAGCCACGGCTTCGCCACCGCAACCCGTTCCGATTCCTCAAACTCAGGGCAAACAGCAGGAGGAAGAGCTGAACACAAGTGTATGAAGTCAGTTTTATATCCCCGTCCACTTACACATCGCCTCGTCTACACCCACTCACCCACCCTGTCATTTCTTCACTGTCCATCATACCGCAGAAAAACAGTATCTACTTACGAACAACCCTTTGGCTAACGAAAATAACGCAGACGTCGCTACAAAACCACGAACGTAAGGGGGACGAGGGAGAAGAAGGAGAAGGGGATGTCAGTGTACCATTGCTACAGCCACCACTACCATCAGTGGTACCAAGAGCAGATGGTGCGGCTATACCTGCTGCACTCGAAAGAGGTGCGAATATGAGTTGGAGCACTGTATTGTGCTGTTGTTTGGGACGGAGCAAGTCAAAATGAACAGGAAAATGTAGTTGCCACGGAGTTTCTTAACATGCTACGCTGTCAGATGGAGATTGTTCTATGTAGTCACCCGGCTTGTGCATTGGCATGTGAGGAATATAGTAGAAATACAGATGTAACTTTCTAGCTTGTTGTTCCCCGTTGTATTAAGAGAAGAAACGAAAAAAGAGACCGACACAAACCACGTTCAATCACATAATGTACGACATCCTCCGAGCATTTACTACACTTTGATCTCCTAACTAAACCTCAAGATGTCAAACCCCCCAACATCCGCAGCTCCCTCTTTGTGTTAGTTGATTAGAACATTCAATCTCAAATCCGACCGTACGAGCAAAAAAGAGGAAACCGATGTAGTCCGAACAGCAAAAAGAAAAGACTGGTCACTACGAGGGTCGAACTCGCGACCTTGGCGTTGAAAGTCTCGTGACTCGTGATGAATCACGTGATGTATTAGCACCACGCTCTAACCAACTGAGCTAAGCGACCAAATTTGCTGTGTTGTAATTGGATGGAAGATAGGAGAATTAGCTACAATATAATCTACGTGTATTTGCGTAAGCGGTGTTGAAATAGCCGTTACGTCCTCGTGGGAAGCAAATTCCTGGGAGAGAAAAACTTCAATGTTGAAGTGGGGTATAACTACGAAACTTGAAAAACCGGGTTCCCGGAACTTGCCCCACAGCAACTTGGAGATTGTTAGTCGAAATGAGTCTGATATGTCCTGTTCTTCGCCGTTGAGAGATTAGTCTAGGCTTTGTATGATGTTCAAGTGGGAGGATAGTAGTGAGTGGGTTGAACTGGAAAGAAAAAGGCTGTGGCTAGTAGTTATGACAGTCTTTAGGTAGCAAAGAAAACTACGTTGGAAGATAAAAACCCGAGTCTTATATTGCCATCTCTCATCGTGGGAGTTGTTCATTGTCGGAATCCAAGAACTGACAGTTGACGATTGGCACATGGCAATGCCGTGCGATTCCTGTGCACCATTCAAATTCAGGGACGAAAGTAAACCATGTACCTTCATTTCTATTTCGATTCCCTTGATCTAAAATATGTCTATGCACGTATATACCCCCCACCATCATCATGTACCATTCAACACCCCAACGCCATGCCATTCACACACTCTTTCTACCCCACTAGTTTACAACCCTCCTCATCTGTGCCGCCTGTCTCGGCTCAATAAACAGGGCCTCCGCCTCCGTAAGCACACTTCCCTCCTTCTTCCCCTCCTCCCACTCAGCCGCTTTACTCAACGTCTCCAACCGGCCCTTAACCCACGCCTTCCTACCCTCAACCTTGGTGGTCTCAGCAGTCAGCACCACAATCTGTCCCGCCATACACGGGGCCTTGTAATCGATCTTCAAACTCGCAGTCACACCGACTTTATTCGGCAGCGCGGGGAAACAGCATCGCGCTAGCCCCTCGTCCAGCAGCGTGGCGAGGAGCCCGCCATGCACGATACCCGGGTGTCCGCACAGCGCGGTGCCTAGGTACTGCAGCGAAACAAAATGCGAACCATCCGCCGTGCTGAATTGTAGTGGCGGAACGGCAATCTTATCCGCGCCGAGTAGTGTCCCACCCGTGAGGTTCTGTGCGCGGAGTTGTTCTGGGATTTTCAAGTGGGGGCGCGAAGCGATGTATTTGGGGTCTTCGAGCAGCGATTTCGTGAGCGGGTGGTCGAATATCGCGCGCTCGATTTCTGCCAGTTCTTCGGTCGACGGTGTATAGAGTTCGAGGGTCTCGGCGTCGGTGGGTGGGTTCGCTAGGTCTTGCAGCGATTGCAGGGCGGGGGCACCGGCCATGATGAAGCCCGTTGTGAAGGTTAAAAGGGTGAGGGCGAGGGCGATGGGGAGGCGGATGTATACGGGGCGTTTTGTTTTCGCAGTTGAATTTGGATCTGGGGTCTGTTCGAGATGTGATGGAGATGCTGGAGATGTTTAGCTAAGAGATTCTCTTTTCTTCCATGTTGATGTCTCCAATAATGTTCTGGACCCATCATCCCCCTCTTATTCCTCATGAAGGTAGAATGTCAAGTTGGCAAGAGATATATTTGGTATAGTAGTGTATTGAATGTTGTACTCTCTCCCTACTCTTTTTGATGGTGGAATGAACCCACACAATTACAGATGGCAAGG
>Ga0115856_100012_pt1 | contig 43686 bp, 44 predicted proteins | sample InSIn4gowninarea_FD_83870 | JGI IMG/M metagenome (GOLD analysis project Ga0115856, IMG submission 83870)
ATCAAAAAATATTTGCTTCTCATGCCGGTCAATTAGCTATAATTTTTCTCTGGACCTCTGGGAATTTATTCCATGTGGCTTGGCAGGGTAACTTCGAGGCATGGGTGAAGGACCCATTACATGTGAGACCAATTGCTCATGCTATTTGGGATCCTCATTTCGGTCAGCCGGCTGTCGAAGCTTATACTCGGGGGGGGGCTCCGGGTCCAGTGAATATTGCTTATTCTGGTGTATATCAATGGTGGTACACCATTGGTTTACGTAACAACCAAGATCTCTATACTGGAGCTATCTTTTTGCTAGTTGTTTCCGCTTCGTTCTTATTAGCTGGCTGGTTACACCTACAACCAAAATGGAAACCGGGCATTTCTTGGTTCAAAAATGCTGAATCTCGGCTCAACCACCATCTTTCAGGACTCTTCGGAGTGAGTTCTTTAGCTTGGACAGGACATTTGATCCATGTAGCCATCCCCGAATCTAGGGGCGGACATGTGAGATGGGATAATCTATTAACCGCAACTCCCCATCCTCAAGGCTTGGGGCCCTTTTTCTCGGGTCAGTGGAGTGTTTACGCACAGGATCCTGACTCTAGTAACCACTTGTTTAATAGTGCCCAAGGAGCAGGAACGGCGATTTTAACTTTTCTGGGAGGATTTCATCCACAAACTCAAAGTTTATGGCTAACTGATATTGCTCATCATCATTTGGCAATTGCAGCTGTGTTTATTATTGCTGGTCACACGTACAGGACTAACTCTGGTATTGGACATAGTATGAAAGAGATTTTGGAGGCTCATATTCCTCCAGGCGGCAGGTTGGGGCGCGGACACAAGGGACTTTATGATACTCAGAGCCCTAGGTTGGGTAACAGGAGCAACTTTCAGCTTATTATGAGCCCAAACAATAGATTCAATGAGTTCTTGCCAGTATCCGCGACCACTGAATAGGAACATTAGGCTGAAAGCCCAAACAAAATGAGCCCCCAAGAATAGAAGACCATATGCAGATAACGAGGAACCATATGATTGAATGACTTGGGAAGCCTGTGCCCACAAGAAGTCACGTAGCCATCCATTAATAGTGGTTGAGCTCTGCGCAAAATTTCCCCCAGTAATATGGTTCACCGCTCCCTGTTCACTTATACTACCCCGCACATCGGATTGCATCTTCCAACTGAAGTGAAAAATAACTACTGAGATGGAATTGTACATCCAGAACAACCCTAAGAAAACGTGATCCCAAGCAGATACCTGACAGGTACCTCCTCTACCTGGACCGTCGCAAGGAAAACGAAAACCAAGATTTGCTTTATCAGGTATTAGGCGGGAGCTGCGCGCAAACAGAACACCTTTCAGTGAGATTAATACAGTAACATGAATTGTAAATGCATGAATATGGTGTACCAAGAAATCTGCAGTACCTAATGGAATTGGTGCTAAAGCAACTTTGCCAGCTACTGCTACTAAATCGCTACCTCCCCAGGTTAAGCTAGTACCTGCCGCTGCATTAGGCGCGGTTGAACCAGGAGCGGAAGCATGAGTATTTTGCACCCACTGAGCAAATATGGGTTGTAACTGAATAGCGGTATCTGAAAACATATCTTGGGGACGTCCCAAAGCACTCATAGTATCGTTATGAATGTATAGGCCGAAACTATGGAAACCTAGAAAGATGCAGACCCAGTTAAGGTGTGAAATTATTGCATCACGATGCCGAATGACACGATCTAACAGATTGTTATATTGAGTAGTCGGATCATAATCCCTTACCATAAAAATAGCTGCGTGTGCAGCCGCGCCAACTACTAAGAAACCCCCGATCCACATGTGATGTGTAAACAAGGAAAGCTGTGTAGCATAATCGGTGGCTAAGTACGGATAAGGTGGCATAGCGTACATGTGATGGGCAACTATAATTGTTAAAGAGCCTAGCAGGGCAAGATTAATAGATAATTGAGCATGCCACGAAGTGGTTAAAATTTCATAAAGACCCTTGTGACCCTCACCAGTGAAGGGACCTTTATGAGCTTCCAAAATCTCTCTCGTACTGTGTCCAATACCCCAATTGGTTCTATACATATGACCAGCTACCAAGAAAATAACTGCAATGGCTAGATGGTGATGCGCGGTATCGGTCAGCCACAATCCCCCAGTTACTGGATTCAATCCCCCGCGGAAGGTTAAAAAATCTGAGTATTCTGACCAGTCAAGAGTGAAAAATGGGATTAATCCTTTTGTAAAACTAGGATACGTTTGAGCCAAAAGGTCGCGATTAAGAATAGATTCATGAGGAAGGGGTATTTCTTTGGGGTCAACGCCCGCATCTAATAGTTGGTTAATCGGTAGCGAAACGTGTATCTGATGTCCCGCCCACCCTAGAGAACCCAATCCCAAGAGACCGGCTAGATGGTGATTCAGCATGGATTCTACATTTTGGAACCAGGCCAATTTTGGAGCAGCCTTGTGGTAATGAAACCAACCAGCAAAGAACATTAATCCTGCAAAGATTAAAGCACCGATCGCTGTGCAATAGAGCTGTAACTCATTAGTTATGCCGGAAGCTCGCCAAAGTTGAAAGAATCCGGACGTTATCTGTACTCCTTGAAATCCCCCACCCACATCCCCATTAAGTATTTCTTGACCCACTATTGGCCAAACCACTTGAGCGCTAGGCTTAACATGAGTAGGGTCATTTAGCCATGCTTCGTAATTGGAGAAACGAGCCCCGTGAAAATACATACCGCTCAACCGGATGAAAATAATAGCTAGTTGACCAAAATGAGCGCTAAATATTTTACGGGATATATCCTCTGAATCATTGGTATGACTATCAAAATCATGAGCATCAGCATGTAGATTCCAAATCCATGTGGTGGTACTAGGACCCTTAGCCAAATTTTTTGAGAAATGTCCAGGTTGAGCCCATTTCTCAAAAGAGGTTTTCACGGGATCCTTTTCCACCATAATCTTGACTTCTGGTTCTGGTGAACGAATAGTCATCGAGACTCTCCTCTCTTCGGACGAGGGATAACAACAACCTACCAACAGAGGATACAAAACTTCTAAGAACTAGAATTTTTACTACTAACTAGTAAAGTATTCTTTTTCCCCTTGAGTTTGGAACTGGAACAGCGACGATAGAAGAGTTATGCGGGGCAGGCATTTAATCTTATTATTACACAACCTACTAGTGCCTCATGGACTTTGCTATATCGATCATTCGTTCGGTAGTAGAGAAGAAGCGAAGTGTGACTGGGTGGGGTTTGGGTAAGCAAGACTCTTTTTTTTCCCCTAATTCTATTTATTCAATCGTTTTCATGTATGCCGCTGTGCTTCCTTCACTAACTAAGCACTAAGGAAAAAAAGAACGTCCTGTAATTTTTAACCGATTCTGTGCTTCAATGTAATTACTGGGGGAAGGTGCTATTGCTTGTTTCCAATACTCAGCAGCTTGATTGAACCAAGCTTCTGAAATCTCTGCGTCTCCTTGTTGAATGGCCTGTTCCCCTCGGTCAGGATGGATAGATTCTTCCACGATTTCCTCCTTTAGAACCGAACTTGAGAGTTTCCTACCTCATACGGCTCGAATGATTAATCATTAGCCTCTTGTCTGTCCAATCAAGAGAGAGAAGGTTTACTCCTGATTTGTGAAGGAACTAAGAATAGTCACTGATAGGGGTTTCTAATTCCATTCGTCTCGAATAGAATCTTTTCCGTACTCCTAGTTAAGAAAAAAACTAATAATAATCTTTTTTTTTTTTCAAAGCTAACTATCCTATTCTTAATATGGATCCATTTAGATAGATTCTTCCTTTGGGATTTGATGCTACACCGTGGTTCGCTATTTCTTTTTTCCCAATCAACTCTGCTACAGAGCTAAATTGTATAACTTTTGGGGTGGACCAATTTCATTGTATCGACCCAGATTTTCAATGATGGATCTTTACGGTGCTATATCCTTCGATTCAGTCAATTATCCATGGGATAGTTAGGCTATCTTCCTCCCTCAAACCTGGGTTGCTTCAGGGAGGGGGGGGGTACTGGATTCCACAGCTTGTGACAACTTTTGTTCGGAAGTATGCTTGTGGGAAGCCTTTTTCTTTGGTTGAATAGTTACAAACTAAAAGATCCTAAAGTGTAGATAATCGCACGTGGTGACGGATCACAGCCATATTATTAAGAGCTTGTGGCAGAAAAGAATTCCGCTCCAATGCTTGAAAATAGTATTCCAAAGCTTTCGCATGTTTCCCATTACTAGTATGAGTAAGACCTATATTATAAAGTATGTAACTCCGATCGTAAGAATCAATCTCTAAACGCATAGCTTTGTAGTAATTTTATAAAGCTTCTGCATATTCTCCTTCAGATTGGGCTGACATCCGTTACGGTTGCTAATGCAAATAGGCTCCGCTCCAAAACCGTACGTGAGATTCCCACCTCATACGGCTCCTCCCGCTTGATGCACGGAGGGATATATAGTATTTGGAATAATCTAATTAGTCCTATCCCTAACCTAGGGTTAAGCGGGGGCTAGTGTCTCCTGAAACTAATGTCTAACCATCCTTCTTGCAAAGAGTTTTTTATTGAGATAATTAGTATAATCTGATACTATCAATAAACTTTTTGACAATTTCTTCGTTCCCAACGCTTTGTGTTTTGAGGGGATTAATCACCTCGACAATCTTCGATGATTCTAAGGGCATCCAAAACACAAACGGGATGGCTGTTTGTTGTCCCAATCACTATCGATAGTTGCCACGATTTGAAAATTGTCGGATGAATTTTGTCGGAAAGGTCTTATACGTGGCGAAACTGGAATTTAACGAAGCCTTTGGATTGTCGATTCCTACACGTGGCACCCCCCCCCATGCTTACCCATGAAACCATTCATCATATATTATTTCATAGGTTTAACCTTTTGCTTGATACGAAGATCCGTCGGGAATTGAATCTGTAGCATCCAAGGCTGCATCAATCGTGGATACGCGACCGAAGGACTTGTTTCCCAATCAAAACACACCTTCACCAAATGTGGGTCTATTGAGACTGGAACCTTCTCAATTCATTCTGAATACGTCCGAATTGTTTCCCCTCTCGAATCGCACCATCCCTATAATAAGTAAAAGCTTCCCTTTCTCTCTTAGTGGTCGGTAGAATTTGTAACAAAATATCTGCTAGAATTGTGAAAGTTTTGTCAATAAAATTGTCATTTCTCTGAGATCTAGGCATAATGAATTCGACTTTTTTTTTTTTTTTTTTTTTTTTATTTTCCATTTTTTTTTATTTTTTTCATGTTTAAAAAAAAAAAATAATTAAGAGATAAGGAAATTTGTATATCTCTTTAATGTTTATGTACCTCATTTTTTTTTTAGAGATAGAAAAGTGTCCAGGCTCGTAAGAAACCGATGAACAACTTGGATCTATTCCTCCTCTAACGATAGTTATCGCATATTGTCCCATCAAAATCTACTCATTTAAAGGGATCGAGGATGTATGAAAATATATTTTAAAATGAATAAAAATATATTTTTCGAATCTCGTTTTTTTTTTTTTTTTTTTATCAACCTTGAATATTAATCCTAGTTTTTAATACCTGGTGAATCCTAAATCTATATTTCAAAAATTATTTCTTTCTAATTATCATTGACCACTAACTTGTCATTTTGCTACCTAAATGTCTAAAATATGTGAGAGCATTTGGGGAATCAAATCCTACAGGAAGGTTGACCGAGCGGTTTAAGGTGTAGCACCGGAAATGCTAAGTAGACTTCTGTTTACCGAGGGTTCGAATCCCTCTCCTTCCTCTCCATATTTTTATATATTTGTGTCTCCCTCTTTTTTTTTTCAATTACAAATATCTTGGTAAGTTGCTAATTCATTAGAAATCTGAGATTAGTCTGGAGTAATAGTTTCGACTAATATCGAAGGAACATCTGATAACGGTAAGGGATCCTAACAGTCTATTGATAATTTATTGGTAATAGACTTATTTATTGTTTGAAATCACCCGTCTTGGTGGCTCGTAATTTTGCATGATGCGTCGATTTAATCTTTTTGAAACTAGGAGATTCTAAAGTACAAGATTGGGGGTTTGTTTCTGCTAAAAGAGATGAATTAGATATACCGGAAAAAATCTTTTTAACTTTTTAGTTATCTACTTATTAATTGTTATTTTGAGTAGACTGCCTAAGAATCCTTGTAACAAGGATTCTCAAATTATTCTATTAAGTTATTGAATTCTTAAAGAAATCAGAAATCACTTAGGGTTAAGCTTTGCGAGAATAATACTCGACAACTAACAATTCATTGATATTCAAATCGATAGATTCCCGATTGGCAATACGATTAACCAACCCCTTGGGTCTGTTGCCTTCCAATAGAGAAAAAGTTAAATGATCCGGTATTTCGTCCCCTCGAGAAGACTCATTAATGCCACTCCTCAGCCCATTATAGGAAGTTGGTCGATTCCGAACAGTAATAATATCTTTCGGTTTACAACGGTAGCTTGGTACATCCACAATACGGTCGTTCACTAAGATGTGTCTATGATTAACTAATTGTCTAGCTGCAGGAATAGTGGAAGCCATACCTGAATGAAAAATAATATTATCTAAACGCATTTCAAGTAATTGCAACGGTACTTGGCCTGTCGAACCCTTAGTTTTTCTAGCAATACGAACATATCTAAGTAATTAGCGTTCTGTTAATCCATAATTAAACCGTAATCTCTGTTTGGCCTCCAAACGCACGCAGAATTGAGAAATTTTTCTCGAAGCAGATTGATCAGCAGCAATTCGAGTTTCTCCTGGATTGGATGTTTTCCCTGTAAGCCCTGGTAAATTCTTTAGACGACGTATCACTTTCAAACGAGGTCCTCGGTAGCGAGACGTAAAAACTCCTTTTCTGTAAACGTTTCATAAGTGAAAATACAATTTTCTGGGATTGGTATGAAAATACTATTTATTTTATGAAGTAATACTCAATCAATTTCATTAACGATTAGTATTTGTGACAATCATAACATATGAATGAGAACTCACAAATACTCAAGTTGTTATCAACTCTCGAAAAGAACAAGGGGGGTGTGATAAACAAACAATCAATATTGAGCCATAATTTGTATCGAACGAAAACCCTGTAGCATACCCATTCATATAAATAATTTGAGCAGAAATAAAAATTGAATAGATTGGGATATTATATTGCCTGAATTGGTACATTCATATATAATTCTGATGTCTGATAGGTTAGCAAGGTGTGACCGACAGGCGGAATCTCATTAGATTCCCTTACTAAACGAGTATCTATTCTTTCTAGATCAATGAAATTAACTTTCTCTTTTCTTATTTTACTCATAAAAGAAAAAAGCTCGAAGATGTAAGAAAGTAAGATATTCCGACGCATAGTCAAAGCATATGTTTCTCGATACTCAATAGATTCATAGAGGGGTTATGGTTCGGGTGGAATAGAAGACATAGTAGTAGATAGCATACTGAGAGATTCTCGTCAATTGTATATTTGTTGTTTCAGTTTGTTGGGGCTTAAGAGGGGGGGGGATATGGCGGAATGGTAGACGCTGCGGACTCAATCAGATTGAGCCTAGGTATGGAAACGTACTGAGTGACAGCTCCCAGATTCAGGGGAACCTAGGATTATTTTGCGGGCAATCCTGAGCCAAATCTCAAATCATCTATCTAAATCTTAGATGACGAAGCGAGATAGGTACAGAGACTCGACGGGGGCTATTCCAACGAACAATCTATTAATTCTTATTTATAAAGTAATTGAATATTTAACTACCGCAGATGGTTGATTGAACGAGATGAAATACAGGAATATGAGACGAAGAGATGAAAAAAAAAAAGTTTATCGATTTGGATAAGGATCGAGCGCGACCCCTGTTTCGGTCTAGAGTCGCAGGATCGCTCCAATATTTGAATCTATAGTATATAAAAGATAGAATATATTCCTACTAACTTTCATATTCCGTTTCTACCTGTTATAGTGCCTGTCTTCCGTTGTATTTTAATGAATACTCCTCGACAAGTAGTAGCAGTAGCTAATAATGTTTTCGTGGATAAAGGTAGAGTCCCATTCTACATGGTTAGTATAAGTAGCAATGCAAATTGTGGTAGAAAGAAAATCCGTTGGTCTTTATAGGACCGTGAGGGTTCAAGTCCCTCTATCCCCAACAGAACAGGGTAGAATTGTCAATCTTTATATATAGCTATATATATAGGTTGTTCGTATTCATATGGTTATCTTACCCCTTCCAAACTATAAATTTAGCTTAATACCCTGTCCTTTTGACTATTTGAGTATGGATCACAAATGAACCACTGAGCAAGCCTAAAGGGCTTTTTGAGTGGTTCATTTGAAAACTATAGAAAATCTTAAACAAACGACTATTGTTTTACCGAGGTTATTGGTTTGATTGAGCAGAGATAGATCGAAGATATCTGTCTCATTTGGATTTGAGGCCGTAGAGACGTTGGCCGGGATAGCTCAGTCGGTAGAGCAGAGGACTGAAAATCCTCGTGTCACCAGTTCAAGTCTGGTTCCTGGCAGATAAATAAAATATAAAAATAGTCTGATCCGATAACATGAAAGAGATTCTTCTATGAAGATATTTTTAGAAAATATAAAATGTATGAGGGACCATATGCAGAAGTATCTAGAAGAATCAACAGATCATTCGGGCTTTGCTTGGTAAACATTCTTAATAAGAATCAGATGGAAATAATGAACAGGATGATGATTCCTTAACGAAGACTAAGTCCCTTCCGTTTCTACGCAACCTGATAGGCATCCTGTAACTCATAAAAGTTGGGTACGACATAATCTTTACGCAAAGGCCATCCGATCCAACTCTCGGGCATCAATATACGCTTAAGCTTTGGATGACCCTGATGACTGATTCCCAACATATCATAAGATTCCCGTTCCTGGAAGTCGGAACTTTTCCAAACCCAATAAACCGATGGGATCCTGGGGTTCTCTCTGGGAACGAAGATCTTTATACATAATTCTTCTGGTTGATCTGCCTCATCTTGCATTTGCGTGAGATGATACACGCTCACTAAGGGTCCTCCCGGTGCCGCATCATAAGCACATTGGGAACGCAGATAATTGAAACCACACACATATAGAGCAACAGCTACAGACAGCCACTCCTCTGCTTTGACCTGCAAGGTCTCGACACCCCTATAATCATAACCTAAAGGTCTGTGGGCGAACCTGTGCCTAGTCGACCAAGCAGATAATCGACCCTGCGCCTCGATATTGAACTCATATTTATCAATAGTATTCATATTGGTTAATACCTTTTTTTTTATTTCTACTTCTAAACTAGATTTACTCATCGGTTTTTGCTATTGATTCTTCAAACTTAGCTTTAAGCTTCTCTGAAGCTCCCGAATAACTATTTAACAAGGATTTTGTGCGCTGATTAGCTATTTGTTGATTATATTGATCAGTATGAATACTGGGTACGAAATGAAGTTGGTGATTCAGACTAAAATATTTATTTCGAGTGTGACGATAAGTTTGACTATTAGAGGTTTCCCGAGCCATTTTCTTGCGAAGTTTCGTCACAGCATCAATAATAGCTTCAGGCTTGGGTGGGCAACCCGGTAAATAAAGGTCCACGGGAATTAATTTGTCTACCCCGCGAACGGTACTGTATGAATCTGTACTAAACATGCCTCCTGTAATGGTGCAAGCTCCCATAGCAATTACATATTTTGGTTCGGGCATTTGCTCGTATAGTCTTACCAGGGACGGGGCCATTTTCATAGTTATCGTACCGGCTGTCACAATAAGGTCTGCCTGTCTAGGACTGGATCTGGGTACTAGACCATATCGGTCGAAGTCAAATCGTGAACCGATTAGCGAGGCAAATTCAATGAAGCAGCAGCTAGTACCATATAGGAGTGGCCACAAACTAGATAGTCTTGACCAATTGGAAAAATCATTAATGTTAGCTAAAATAATTGAATTTGACGCGCTCCGATCGGGGAACATAGACTCTATTGAATTGATAAAAATAGTTTCCCGAGGGTCAACTCTGCTTTTGCTTTTCTCATTAGAATATTCGGGACTTGAGACCATTCCAATGCTCCTTTTCTCCATGCATGAACCGAACCAACTATTAATATAAGTATAAGGATGATCACTTCAATGAAGGCGAATAGACCCAATTCCCTGAAACCTATAGCCCAAGGATAAAGAAAGACTGTCTCGACGTCGGAGATTGCAAATACCGAAGCAAACATGTAATAACGGATCTGGAATCGAATCCAGGTATTTCCCGTTGGTTCAATACCCGACTCGTAACTTGCCAATTTCTCTGGTCCCTCTCGGATGGGGGCGAGAAGTCGGGGAATCAAAAAAGCTAAATAGGGAATAGATATAGATATTAGTAGAAAAATCCAAAAAGAATCATGTTTATGGAGCAAAAACATTTACATACTCCTTTCGGTTTGATAGTTATCATCTTGCTATACCACAATAGGTGTAACACGTATAGGTTTTTTGGGGAAGTGAAGTAAGGTTCAAAATTCCTGTGATATTGGTAGTTATCCAATAGAGAAGGGGACTACACAATAAATGTCAGATATAATTAATCTATTATGTTAAGATATTCATTCTCTCTGAGTGGCCGTCGATCCGTCTTACCAACTCAGTTAATGAAACAGACTAAAAAAATAAACAGACTTTTTTTTTTTTAGATTAGTTCGGCAAATTGAATCTAGGAATGTAATGATCCGGATTCGACGTCACTTGAGTATACTGTAACAGATGAATGGGTTATTTTCGCGGGTTAGGGCTATACGGATTCGAACCGTAGACATTCTCGGTCATGCAGATCGGAATATATGAAGAATATTCTTGAACTGCTTAACGAACCCAACATGCCGCTTTCGCAGCATTGGGCTCTCTTACCAACTGTTCTCCCATTTCAGTTGGGATGAACGAACAATTGTTGATGCACCAACCTTTGTTCCACCAAATAAGATGGTTCCGTGTGCTCGACTCATTTATTTTAGTAATTTTTTTTTTTACTTTTATTTTAAATATAGATGAAGCAATCCCGAAGTATTTTGAGAAGGTTACTAGTGTTGACACAGGTTTGCCTCTAGCAGACACAGATCCACTTCGTACTATTGAATATTCTCTGTCGCTTGGAAAGAATATACGATACTCTTTACACCCGAAAGCTCGTAAGACGAGGAAGAGATCTTGTTGGGGTCCTCGCATCGTCCCCACCATCTACAGCATTGGATAGATCACTCATCCACCATATCAACTAGTTTAAATCAATCTTTTTCTGATCAATTTATCTGTCATGCTACTGTTCTTTTGCATCTCTCAGTGAGGTAAGACAGAAATCTATCATGCAGGATCCTGCGCGAATCGGGTGAGTCCCGAAAAACCCTTCTAAAAAGAACCATCGGCGCACGTGTAAACGAGGCGCTCTACCGCTGAGCTATAGCCCTTGATCAGTTTGATCATACGATAAGTATTGTATCAATATCGACTGATTTTTGTCAAGTCATAAAACCAAAAACCAATTGAAAAAAAAAAAAAAAGACTAATTTCTGTTTTAAACAAATGAAATCAGATGTTTTTCCATGAATATGGAGTTGTTTCTAAATACACTGCTATGTATAATATATACATATCTATCTCTCTATAATAGAGTCGTGTAAGGAATATCACCAGCCTACTTAACTCAGCGGTTAGAGTATCGCTTTCATACGGCGAGAGGCATTGGTTCGAATCCAATAGTAGGTAAAACTTATTAGATACCATAAGTTTTGGATTGATATCTAATAAGTTCTACAGATATTTAAGATACATATAGAAACCACGTAGTACTATGGCACTATGATGGGACTATCGGGTCACTCAATACATTCTGTATCACATTGTCTTTTGTTATTTATCCCCACGGGGATAGAAGAAGAAGCAGATTAACTAGCATTTAAAGCCTCTAATCGTGCCTTGGCTCTCTTAAACGCTAAATTAGCTTCTATTACTCTCTTCTTGCCCTCTGCTTTAGCTGAGTTAGCTTGAGCCGTCTGGAAACTTTTTTGAGCTTCGTCAGGGTCAATCTCGGTAGCTCGTTCTGCTTCGTTAACTAGTATTGTTACCTGATTATTATCTATCATAGCAAAACCGCCCATCAGTGCCATCGTGGACCACTGTCCATCGTGACGTATTCTTGGGACTCCCATATCCAAAGCTGTAAGAAGCGGCGCGTGGTTAGGTAATATACCAATCTGACCACTATTAGTGGATGAAACAATCTCCCAAACCTCAGAATTCCAAACGATTCGATTAGGAGCCATTACGCGAAGATTTGATACCATCCCTTTCATTGACCCTCCACTTGTAAAGTTGCAGCCTTGGCGGTAGCTTCATCAATATTACCAACCAAATAAGAAGCTTGTTCAGGGAGATTATCCAATTCTCCAGGAAGAATCATTTGAAATCCCTTAATTGTTTCTAGTAAACTAACATATTTACCAGGGGAACCCGTAAAGACTTCTGCTACAAGAAAAGGTTGTGATAAGAAACGTTCTATTTTTCGAGCTCTAGCTACCGTTAAACGGTCTTCCTCGGATAATTCGTCCAGTCCGGGAATAGCTATAATATCTTGAGGTTCCTTGTAACGCTGCAAAGTCTGTTTAACTCCCTGTGCCGTCTCATAATGCTCCTCACCTACAATCCAAGGTTGTAACATGGTTGAGGTCGAATCCAGGGGGTCTACGGCCGGATAAATACCCTTTGCTGCTAATCCTCTCGAAAGCACAGTAGTAGCGTCTAAGTGTGCAAATGTTGTAGCGGGGGCTGGGTCAGTCGGATCATCTGCAGGTACGTAAACAGCTTGAATGGAAGTTATTGATCCTTCTTTGGTGGAAGTAATTCTTTCCTGTAAAGACCCCATTTCTGTACTAAGGGTCGGTTGATAACCCACGGCAGAAGGCATTCTACCCGATAACGCAGAGACTTCTGATCCCGCTTGGACAAAACGAAAGATGTTGTCAATGAATAAAAGTACATCTTGCTTATTGACATCTCGAAAATATTCTGCCATTGTTGGGGCGGTTGAGCCAACTCTCATACGAGCTCCTGGTGGTTCATTCATCTGACCATAAACCAGAGCCACTTTTGATTCTGATATATTTTGTTCATTAATAACTTTCGATTCTTTCGTCTCCATGTAAAGATCATTACCTTCACGTGTACGTTCTCCTACCCCACCGGATACAGATACACCTCCATGAGCTTTGGCAATATTATTGATTAATTCCATAATAAGAACCGTTTTTCCGACTCCGGCCCCACCAAATAATCCAATCTTCCCACCTCGGCGATATGGAGCCAAAAGGTCTACAACCTTAATCCCCGTCTCAAAAATCGATAGTTTAGTATCCAATTGGGTAAATGCCGGTGCGGACCTGTGAATTGGAAATGTTGTACTACTCTCTATAGGACCCAAATTATCCACAGGTTCGCCAAGGACGTTAGAGATTCGGCCAGGAGTAATTTCACCAACAGGAACACTAAGAGGAGCCCCTGTATCAACAGCACCCATACCTCTCATTAAACCGTCTGTAGCACTCATAGCCACGGCTCTGACTTCATTATTGCCTAATAATTGTTGTACTTCACAAGTAACATTAATCTCTTGACCCGCTGGGTTACGTCCCTTAACTATTAATGAATTGTAAATGTTGGGCATTTTCCCCGGAGAAGGAGCCACATCTAATACTGGTCCAATGATCTGAGTAATGTATCCCACATTGTTTTCCACCAATTCGGAAATTTCGAAAGAGAGAGAGCTAGTTTTCATAACTATTTTGGTGTATTATCTTTATTTGATTACTGAATCGATAAAAATATCTGGTATTTCGTCGCCGATCGATCGTGAATAAAGAGTCAGTAGTTCCAAACTCCTTTTTTCTTTTCTCATAGATATAGCTAGAGATAGATGGAACAGCGAGATGGGCAAAAGTTGCCGTAGAGCTAGGATAATTCTTTTTTTTTTTTATGACTCAAGGACTAATAAAATATGAATAAGTCCACTCTGTTACATGCGACCATCATGTTTTATCCATTGAATCTTCATTATTAATTTTTGTATTTTTCAAAACGGACCAGACATTCAGTTCGATCCCTTTCTTTCTTCTATCGACCAGTCTAACCATGAAGAGATTCCTGAGTCAATGTATTGGGATGGGATAGAATCTTATTTATCAAGTGATTTTTGCAAGAAACCATAGTAGTTAGTTGCACTCCGCATTAAACGCAATATAAAATAGTAATGTTCCATGCTTGAAATGGAGTTTCGACACGTATAAGTACCGTGCGCAGGTTGGATTACCGAAACCCACTTTACGTTTCACATCGAAATACTCCACCTATGTCGAGCAGATCTCATCCTTGCAAGATTTACTAATTTAGTCATAGGGAGGAACCCATGTCACCACAAACGGAGACTAAAGCAGGTGTTGGATTCAAAGCTGGTGTTAAAGATTATCGATTGACCTATTACACTCCCAAGTATGAGACCAAAGACACCGATATCTTGGCAGCCTTTCGAATGACCCCGCAACCCGGAGTACCGCCTGAGGAAGCTGGAGCTGCAGTAGCTGCGGAATCTTCCACAGGTACATGGACCACTGTATGGACGGATGGACTTACTAGTCTCGATCGCTACAAAGGCCGATGCTATGATATCGAACCTGTTGCTGGGGAGGATAATCAGTATATTGCATATGTAGCTTATCCTTTGGATTTATTTGAAGAAGGTTCCGTTACCAATATGTTCACTTCCATTGTAGGTAACGTTTTTGGATTCAAGGCCTTACGCGCTCTCCGCTTAGAAGATCTTCGAATTCCTCCTGCTTATTCTAAAACTTTCATTGGACCGCCCCATGGTATCCAGGTTGAAAGGGATAAGCTGAACAAATATGGGCGTCCCTTATTAGGATGTACAATCAAGCCAAAATTGGGCTTATCTGCTAAAAATTATGGGAGAGCCGTTTATGAATGTCTCCGCGGTGGACTTGACTTCACCAAGGATGATGAGAACGTAAATTCCCAACCATTCATGCGTTGGAGAGATCGTTTCTTATTCGTAGCAGAAGCTCTCTTCAAATCTCAGGCCGAAACAGGCGAAATTAAGGGACATTACTTAAACGCTACTGCGGGTACGTGTGAAGAAATGTTGAAAAGAGCCCAATTTGCTAGAGAATTGGGGGCACCAATTGTAATGCATGACTATCTGACCGGAGGGTTTACCGCAAACACTAGCTTGGCCTTCTATTGCCGAGATAATGGGCTGCTTCTTCACATTCACCGTGCAATGCATGCTGTCATCGATAGACAGAAAAATCACGGTATACATTTTCGTGTATTAGCAAAAGCATTACGTATGTCCGGTGGGGATCATGTTCACTCTGGGACTGTAGTAGGCAAACTAGAGGGAGAACGTGAAGTTACCTTGGGTTTTGTCGATTTGCTTCGCGACGATTATATTGAAAAAGACCGTAGCCGCGGCATCTATTTCACCCAAGATTGGGTATCTATGCCGGGCGTACTTCCCGTAGCTTCGGGGGGTATCCACGTATGGCATATGCCTGCTCTAACCGAAATCTTCGGAGACGATTCTGTCTTACAGTTCGGCGGAGGAACCTTGGGACATCCTTGGGGAAATGCGCCCGGTGCCGTAGCTAATCGAGTCGCGTTAGAGGCTTGTGTACAAGCTCGTAATGAAGGCCGTGACCTTGCTCGTGAAGGTAATGAGATTATTCGTGAAGCTAGTCAGTGGAGTCCTGAATTGGCTGCCGCCTGCGAGGTATGGAAAGAAATCAAATTTGAATTTGAGACAATTGATACATTGTAATTTTCCTAACTATTTGATACTATCAGTCCTTCCAAGGGATTCATAAAACGGATGGGGAGTATCGGGAGAGATCTATTTTTTTTTTTTTTATTTTTTCCCATACTCCCCATGTGTCACAGATTAGGGTTGGTTGCTCAGTGGATGAGAGCACATGGGTTCGAGCCGTGGATCCGGGGGTTCGAATCCCTACCAATTCATATTTAAGAACCGCGAGATGCGGACGAGTAGCGTGAAATCGAATCAACAGTTTACTAGTAAGGGTTTTACGTTGTATCGTTTTACAACATATTGTTGGATAATCGATTTTAAGCTTCTAACATATGATAGATCGGATGGATAATTATTCAACTGCCAATTAGTTATTGGACTACTTAACCTGGGGTCGGTCCCAAATTGGTATCTATTCCAATCAGACAATGATTTTGATGTTTCATTAGATATTTAATAATATCTTCGCCTATTTCGTTGATGAAATGGAATCCGAACAACTTGAACTTTTTTTTTTTTTTCAATTCCCCGAGCTGAAGGGCAAAAACAGATGAGGATATTATTACGTCTGTAATAAATTGGTTTGAAGATAAACGCAAATTCGGCGGATTGATCGGAGCTTTCCTCGAAGAAGCTACCAAAGGCTCAATTTCAAGTGAAAGGGAGAGGGATAGACGGATAAGTATCAATACCAATAGGGGATTATGGGCTCGGTGTGATAACTGTGGGAACATGCTTTATGTGAAATTTTTGAAACAGAATAAGAGTGTTCGTGAAGAGTGCGGTTATCATCTTTCAATGAATAGTATGGAAAGGATCGAACTTCCAATTGATCGCGACACTTGGATTCCCATGGATGAAGACACGACTGCAAAAGATGTTTTAGGTTTCTCCGATGAGGATTCTTATCAGAATCGTATCACTACTTCTCAAGAAAAAACGGGTTTAACTGATGCTGTTCAAACAGGTATAGGATATCTAAATGGAAAACCTATTGCGCTTGGTGTTATGGACTTTCACTTCATGGGGGGAAGTATGGGTTCCGTAGTAGGTGAGAAGATTACCCGCTCAATCGAATATGCTACACATGAGTCTCTGCCACTAATTATAATCTGCGCTTCTGGCGGAGCACGTATGCAAGAAGGAACGTTAAGTTTAATGCAAATGGCTAAGATTTCTTCCGTTCTGCAAATCCATCAAGTTCAAAAGAGATTGCTCTATATATCGGTTCTTACTTATCCAACTACGGGTGGTGTCACTGCTAGTTCCGGTATGTCAGGGGACATAATTATTGCCGAGTCTAAAGCATATATAGCATTCGCCGGTAAAAGGGTAATTGAATAAACATCACGCCAAAAGATACCTGATGGCTTTCAAGCGGCTGAATCATTATTTGATAATGGACTACTTGATTTGATTGTTCCACGTAACCTTCTGAAGGGTGTTTTGAGCGAGATATCTGAGCCTTATTACTCAGCCCCTTATAAAAAAGATTAAATTCCTTCTTTTTATTGGTCCAAATCATGTTTCTTTTAGTAAAGCTTATAAATAAATGAGTCTTTATTTATTTCTTCTCTTAAAAGAGAGAAAGATATAACAAGGAGCAAACGGATTACTAAAAAAAAATGTTGTCACTTCACTGTTTCGCTTTTATTTGATACGGTCTCAGAAACATAGTGCTACGAGGAGACTGTATCCAAATAATGGATTTGTTGGCTACTAGTAAGATCTTGGGTTCTAATCCGATTCGGAGTCGCTAAGAAGTATTTCTCTCTATATATACATAGAGAGATACTTCTATGTGATGCATATACATGATTATTCAATCGATAATAAACGAAATAGGTGTCTTGGTAACGGCGTACTTATCTCCGAAGAATTTGAATTTGCAAGAAGAATAAGAATTCTTAAGGAGATAAGTCTATTAGAAGTCTAGAAACCCCTTTTCTTTCTGGAACAAAAAGACTATCATTAGATATTAGAAGTAGAAATAAAAGGAAGATATAGTATTGTATAAATAGATAGATATTTATCTATCTATTTTTTTTTTTTATTTGAGGTAACTTCATCATGACAGCGTCCTATCTACCCTCTATTTTTGTACCCCTAGTAGGTTTGGTGTTTCCAGCAATTACAATGGCTTTTTTATTTCTCTATATAGAGCGGGATGAGATTCTATAATCTTTTCTGTTGCATAGTCTTTAAAAACGAAAGAAATTGCTCGGTGCCTCTCTGATATGGATCAATTTCAATTATTAGTCTTAACTAATAGCTGATTGGACAGATTTTTATGGCGTCATTAGCAGCTACCCCCTCCTACTTGTTTGATCACTCGGAAACTTTAACGATGCCACTCCAGTCTATGTCTCATTTTCATTTCACATATAAATGAGATGTAGATTGTTTCTTTGTCGCTACGACACATGTAGATAACTATTTGTATGTTTAGACTCTAACGACTTATCGCCTTATTATCACACGTAGATGTATCAGACACAGAGTCTATCCCGGAATAAACTGCATGAACTGTGGAAAAAGAGCATGGAGTAATTGAGGTTGGTGACCGGATGGATAATCGATTCATTATGCAATCTTTGAGGAAATAGTAATGACTTGTCACTCCAAATGGATCCGAGTAGATCCCGTGAAAGGTTCCCGTACAATTGCAAATTTGTGTTGGGCCTGTATTCTTGTCCGCGGCGCAACAGGTTTTTTACTGGTTGGAATTTCCAGTTGCATCGGCAAAGATTTAATTCCCGGACTTTCGTCCGAACAGATTGTTTTCATCCCACAAGGTATTGTAATGTGTTTCTATGGCATCGCAGGCCTCTTTCTCGGATTCTACCCGTGGTGTACCGTATTTCGGAACGTGGGCAGCGGATACAATTTATTTGATAAACGGGAAGGAATATTCTCAATTTTTAGGTGGGGCTTTCCTGGAAGGAACCGTCGCATCTGTATCCGATTCGTGCTGAAAGATGTAGAAGCAGTTGGATTGGAAATTCGAGAGGGTCTTTATCCGCGTCGAATTATTTACCTTAAAGTAAGGGGTCGACAGAATATCCCCCTAACCCGGATCGGTGAAGATTTAACTTTGGGAGAGATGGAAGAAGAAGCTGCCGAACCTGCTCGTTTCCTGCGCGTATCCATCGAAGGTTTTTGAGGTTTCATATAATTTAAGAATCAGATAATAAACAGAGTGAAAGCTAAGTGAGGTAGCACAGTAAAAAAAATGGGGAGGGTCCAAAAGGATAATCTAATTACAAAGATTCATTTGTTAGTAATAGACTTTGCGGATTCCCTCCTCCTTATATACAAGTAATATATGAGATCACATTATTGGAAACTTCTTCAACGGTTTTACAATACTCCGCACCGTTCCTCGAATAGAGCTTATGAGGCTAGTAAGCAGCTACGGTCTCTAAGGAAAGAATCTTCGTTTCTCGTACAAACAATACCATCCCCTTTGAAAGAGTCGTTGCGGACCATCGTAGCTCTTACAAACACGGAATTCAATAAATCTCTATTTATAATATATTGGAGTCTCCTAGAGTGCAGACTCAGTATATTCATATTGGGAATGCAAAAAACCCTGGGGTTTCTTCTTGGAACAAAGTCTCCTCAGTCGTTGCTAATTGGACACCACTCTGTTCCTCCTCATCGCACAAATAAGTTTCAAACAAAAAATTGTTTGGATACGTCTCCGCGACATCTCCCAGAAACTTTGCTTCTCCGAGCACTATTTCTAGGGTCTCGCCAAACTTACTACAAGGGTAATGGGACGAACGAGGAACAACAAAGAATCGATGGTTTTCCAGAAGATGAACCTGAACATTATTATGCTTCTGCAAAACAAGTCATCTGTCACAATTTGAGTACTATAGAAAAAATGAATAGAAAATTAGCTTGGATTGAAGCAACTTTGAATGATTCTGATCCTCAGGGAGGACGCTGTTCCACGAACCCTTTGTCACTTCGAACGAATGAAGAGTCAATTGAGGAATCATTCGGTTGTGAATCAACAGATTTTTCCGGCGGTACAGTGGCTTATGAATCTATAAGTCTGATACCTCGGTCTGTAACTCGTACTTTATCTAGATTCGAGGCGGAATCGACGAGTCAATCGAGTTCATTAATACTTAATGATTTTGGGTTGGCTAAAAATCAAGCATTAGCTTCTCTTCGATATATTGGATGTTTATTGCTTTTCCCTTTCACGATCCCAATCAGTATCAAGAGTCGTTTTCTAGAACCCTGGATTAGGAGTTGGTGGAACATTTCTCAACCACAAATCTTTATCAATTCTTTTCAAGAGGAAAGGGCTCTGGAGCGGCTTCGGAAAGTAGAAGCGTTACTTTGGTTAAATGATGCGACTGGAAATTCTGTAGATACGCAATTGTGGAATTATGATACAAATGCGTACAACGAAACTATTCGATTGGCAGTAATGTATAATGAAGCAAATATTCAACTACTCTTACAATTAGTAACCGATGTAATTAGCATCGCCACCCCGGTCTTCTTGTTCATAATGGGTCGAAAGAGACTTGCAGTTCTAAATTCTCGGATTCAAGAGTTATTCTATAGCTTAAATGACACAATGAAAGCGTTTTCTATTCTTCCACTAACTGATTTATGTGTAGGGTTCCATTCCCCCCATGGTTGGGAAATTTTTATAGGCTCCTCCTTTGAACATTTTGGGTTGGCCCCCAATAAATATGTAATTTCTTGCTTCGTTTCAACCTTTCCGGTTATTTCAGATACAGTCTTTAAGTATTGGATTTTTCGTCATTTAAATCGTACCTCTCCTTCAATTGTAGCCACTTATCACACAATGAGTGAATGACAATTATTACACCGAAATTGCAGTTAACGGGTTGGACTTATTCATTACAAGAATTCAACTTTTCTACCTTCCCCTTCTTCGCCATTTAATAATAATGGGAAGAATAAAAGAGAAAAGGAGAGAGGGGAATAAAAAAATTAAAATAAGGGAAGAATATTTAATACTATGCGGCATCGGTAAACGATCCGTTTGCACAAAGACTTGGCACCAATCATCAATCTATGCAAAAAAGAATTACGAATAACTGGATGAAAAAATGGTTGATTCTATTATTTCTAGTATCGATCAGTTTTGGTAAAGTAAACTGCCCATCTGTATCAAACGCATATCCGATTCTTGCGCAACAGAATTATGAAAATCCACGAGAAGCTACGGGGCGTATTGTATGCGCAAATTGCCACTTAGCTAAGAAACCTGTGGATATCGAGGCCCCACAATCTGTTCTTCCCAATACTGTATTTGAAGCAGTTGTTAAGATTCCCTACGATACGTAGATAAAATAAGTACTTGCAAATGGTAAAAAGGGTGGGTTGAATGTTGGTGCTGTTCTTATTCTACCCGAAGGATTTGAATTAGCTCCTTCCGATCGCATTCCAACCGAAATGAAGGAAAAGCTGGGAAAACTCTCGTTCCAGAGCTATCGCCCGGACAAAAAGAATATAATCGTGATAGGTCCAGTTCCGGGCAAATTATATAGTGAAATCGTATTTCCGATTCTCTCACCAGACCCTACTACTAATAAAGAAGCACACTTCCTGAAATACCCTCTTTATGTCGGGGGAAATAGAGGGAGGGGACAGATCTATCCGGATGGGAGTAAAAGCAACAATACAGTTTATACCGCCTCAGTAATGGGAAAAATAAAAAAAGTAGTACGTAGAGAGGGAAAGGGTGGATATGAAATAATTATCGAAGAATCATCCGAAGGTCGTGAAGCAACTGATATTATCCCCCCCGGTCCCGAACTTATTATTTCGGAAGGTGAATCTGTTAAAGCCGATCAGCCTTTGACCAATAACCCTAATGTGGGCGGATTTGGTCAAGGAGAGTCGGAAATTGTACTCCAAGACCCGTTGCGTATTCAAGGTCTCCTAGTCTTTTTTGCATCGGTTACTCTGGCACAGATCTTTCTCGTGCTTAAGAAGAAACAATTTGAAAAGGTCCAGTTGGCGGAAATGAATTTTTGATTATATAAACTTTCTCTTTCTTTTTACCCTCCCATCGTTAAACTACCAATTGATGGTTGGATGTAACCCAAACCCGGGATCCTTGTTTTTCCCTTCTCAATCCAATGATTGCGGTGCAGTATCCGTAACTCGGCTCTACTGAGTCCGGTAGAAGGGAGAACACAATGACAAGGATGAAAAAAAAAGGAGCGGACTAAAAATAAGGAAAAGGAACAACAGAAAGAAAATAGAATTTGGTTGGAAAGACTGTTAGTAGGGAAAAAACAGAAGTCTCACTTTTTTCTCTCAGGTTGGAAATTAATACGATATATATATAGATATATATATATATATATCGTATTAATTGTATCCGAAAACCTCTCGAGTGACTCTAACTAGTCTGTTTCTTCAAACGTATATTACTTCTTCCAAACCGTGATATAGATTTTTGTCAAAATTTATATGTTGATAGTAAAAACTATGAGTTGTAGCTAGTGTCATCACACTCGACCTCGATCGATTCTTTGAAGAAGAATCTATCAAATAATTCGTTTATTCAGAAGAGAAGATGCATCATGAACTTATAATACCACTGAGCAATACGTCCGGGCAGCGGATTGTCACAATTCTTGTTCAATTTATCTAGATTTATCTAGATCTAGATAGATTGAACAAGAATTTTTTTTTTTTTTTACCGTGAAGGAGGAACAAAAAAGTGGAAATCTTTTGAGATTCAGCACAATTTTTTTGCTTGATCCGTCAATGAAGTGAAAGAGATTCTTCAACGATTATTCATTATCAAAGAGATGATCCTAATCCTGAATAGGCTCCGTAAAAAAATATCCCCAGCGAGCCTATCACAAGTGTACCAGCTACAGTACCTATTAACCACAAAGGAATCCTTCCAGTGGTATTGGTCATTTGTCCCACCTCCCCCTCCCCTACTTTGGTTTCATCACTTGGTCATGACTCGAGACATGAACAGTCACAAATAATTAGGATCTTGAGCTTTTTCACTCGAAATTGACAATTCTTTCCTATTTTTAATTGAAGAAATAATTAGAAAATGGAACGGCAAGTACAAAAATCAGTAATAGTCCCCAGTAAAGGCTTGTACGATTTAATTCTACACTCTGTTTATTTGGATTTGGTTGTGTCATAGATTCGAAGCTCACATAAAAACTATCTTTGAATAAATTGCATCGCTGATATGGATCCTAAGAAGAAAACCGTAGGTACAGCTAATCCGTGGACAGCCAACCATCTAACAGTGAAAATTGGATAAGTTTTATCTAGAGACATTGGTACCTCCTAAAAGGATTTGGTAAATGCATCAACCTGTTCCAGTGAATCGAAACGGCCAGTTATTAAAGGAACTTCTTGTCGGCTCTCTGAAAAATATTCGTTTGGACGGGGGCTTCCGGAAACATCGTAAGCTAAACCTGTACTGACAAACAGCCAACCTGCAATAAACGGGGAGGGTATAGTAATGCTGTGGATGACCCAATATCAAATACTAGTAATAATGTCGGCGAAAGGACGTTCTCCCGTATTCCCAGACATGTTTAGCTCCGTATCTCTCTTGTAATACTAAAAAGGATTGTTTCTCGAGAAGGGGTATCAATGCTAGAAGATGCATAATCTACCGGCATACCTCAGCGAACCGCAATCAATCCGATTTAGGTTGTCACTATTATACCAAGGGTATATCCGAAATATACTGGATCAGTATAGCTAGCCTCCCTTCGATGCGGCAAGGTTACTTGTTCTTGGCAAGTAGAATCTGATAGACTACCGATAATCATCTTTTTCTTTTTAACTAACTATTACTATTTTATCATAGGAATCTCAACACTTATTACGTCGATACTCTTATGGTCCTTTCCATCTTCTTCTTTCTCTTCAATACCTTTTTCTGTTTAATCGTCATTTCTATTTTATGTTTTTAGTAATATTAAATAATTAATATCATTAAATAAAAGGTGAAAGAGAAGAAAAGAAACAAACCGAATTTGAATTTGATCAGTAATTGACAAGTTAAATCGGTAGGGTCCTTTTGATAGTTATCCAAGATTGGTTTATTAAAACTATTGTAAAATATTCGGTCATTGTTTCATACCATTTATTCACTACACACTCATTTCGTCACTTATTAAAAACTTATAAATTCTATCAAACTTTTTTTGATTCTCCCAGTAAGATCTATCACTAAAATACAAGATACAGATATAACATAATCTTTGTGCTTCGTTGGTCGCACCGAACAGTCAAGAGTTTCGTTCCGAAACGTCCAATCAATGGTTGTTCCCATTCAATAAATTCACCCCTATTTACCTTCTTTTTTTTTTTTTTTGATTTGTGTAAGCCCCTAGTATTGAGATTGTTATGTTATCTTTTGTCAATTCTATAAATTAGTGAGACGTAATCTTACCGGATGAACCACTCATATACGCTCACATACTTCACTTAATATTGGTCTAACAAATCTGAGTAAACGACTTTTAGTCAGTAATTTCAAGTAATAAATTACTTCATAAAATTGTATACTAATCCATCTGTTAGATAATTTGGTATTCAAATCCATGCTCACCCTATTAAGCTACTTTGCTTTTTCAACATCTGTACCAACTTTAACCTTAACCTTATTTATTGGATTGAACAAAATCCAGATTCTGTGATATAACAGTATCATCTATAAATAGAAAACAAAAAAACTAAAGAAGGAGGGCCCCATTGGCGCTTACAAATCCATTGTACTTACCAAGTATTGATTACTGGTTAACACCTAAATCCAATATGGTAAGTATTCATATTAGATATGTACAAACTAGAATGGTTGAAGCATTACTATCTGGAATTGTGTTAGGTTTGATCCCAATAACCTTAGCTGGATCATTTGTAACTGCATATTCACAATATCGACGTGGTGACCAATTAGAAATTCGATAGATATTAATAATCTTCAGATCTTAAATAAGATGATGAACTAGGGAACACAAAGAGTGATATCTGTCTAGATAGATCAATTTCTTTTTTAACTTTCCTCTCCAATTTCATTGTCGTTTTTTTTTCGCTCTATATAATCTACTCTATCTAATAATAGACCTTTTCTATGATTAGTCCCCAGACCCTTCTTAGATGAGACGGGTGAGGGGAAAGTTGTCAATAGCAACACTATTTTTTTCTATCGATTTTGTATTCTCAATGTGTATTAAAACAATTAATTAGGTTCTGATTGAGTAACAATAGACACGCCCTGTAGGATTCGAACCTACGGCATCGGGTTTTGGAGACCCGCGTTCTACCGGACTGAACTAAGAGCGCCTCTTTCCCGTTGGAGTCATTTTTATTCTCGTTTGAAAAGTGTGCGCTGGCAAATATAGACTCCCGAGCGTGATAGCCCTTTCGCCACACGGTGGAAAAGAAAGTGAATAGAGAGATATAGCGGGAGAAGACAAAGAGGTTTTTTTTCCCCCGTAAGGAACAGAGATTAATTAAATGAGACGAGAGATCCGAGTCTTGATGCTTGGTACATGGATCAGAAATAGGGATGACAGGATTTGAACCTGCGACATTTTGTACCCAAAACAAACACGCTACCGAGCTGCGCTACATCCCTATTAATCTTGATACATAATTGACATTATCGACCTAAAATTATTTGATTTGGTTAATTATAACCAAAAATTATCAGTATTGGCTACTAGCAAAAAAAAAATCTATGCCTCGAGGGGGCATTGTCTCGTATCACCTTGAATCTTTGGACTTAAATAATTGAATCCTACTAGTTTTTCAGGAAGAGTAATCGACGGACGCGCAGCAAATATTCAATGGTAAAAGGAAAAAGGATAGAAAGGGGAGAGAGAGGGGAGGAAAAAATCAAGAACAAGGAGAAATTATAATGCAATATGTAAAAACTTATTTTTCCACGGCCCCTGTGATAGCTACAATATGGTTCGGCTTGTTAGCTGGTTCATCAATAGAAACAAACCGTTTTTTCCCAGACGCCTTACTATTTCCATTTCTTTGATTAAGAGAGTAGTTAGAAAGAGAATCAAACAGGGAAAATATTAATCCTTGTTCCTTGTTAAGGAAATAGTTAGTAATCGAGCTATTGCTGGGAATAATTAAAATTCAAATTTTATGCTATGGGTTGGAACTTTTCAAATAGTTCAATCAACCCTTTAGACTCCCCCCCTCACTTCTATTTATATAGTCCAATCAATATTATGCCTAAAAGTAAAGATGCGAGAGTAACTATTGCTTCAGAATGTACAAGTTGTACTCGAAAAGAGCCTGGTGACGAATTGACGGGTATTTCTCGATACACTACTCGTAAGAATCGTCGTAATACACCTACTCGATTGGAATCAAAAAAATATTGTTTTTGTTGCCACAAACATACTATTCACAAAGAATTAAAAAAATGAATGCTTTTAATGGATTCGGAAATAGTCAATATTATTAAATATCGGTAGTCACACGAAGAGTATCATGAATAAATCTAAACGATCTTCCCGTAGACGTTCCCCATCTATTCGATCTGATGAAATTATTGATTATAGAAATACAAGCTTACTTCGTCGATTCGTAAGTGAGCAAGGAAGAATTTTATCCAGACGGATGAATAGATTAACCTCGAAGCAACAGCGTTCAGTAGCTGTCGCCATAAAAAGAGCTCGTATTTCGGCTTTGCTACCCTTCTCGAACAATGAGAATTAGACCCTTTTTATTAATTTATTAATTGTGACTAGAAAGTCGAACTCTAATAAATTAACGAATTTGGTATTTAAAAATATGCTTATTATTAACTGTGAAACGAGTGTGATTAAAGATAATTAAGTTGAGTCTTATATCTCTGAAAACTCTTTTCCCTTCCCTTTATTTTTTTATCTTTTATTTTGCTAGGATAGATGATCGTCGTCTCTTCCGCCTCTCCGAGAACAATAATCCGGAGAGGTTTATAATATTCAATCAATGTATATTATTAGTATTAATTACCCGTACAATCCTAGAGAAACAATAAGCATCTGGGGTAGCTATCTGCGCGAGTGTTTTGCAATTCAAATAAACTTATTTCTCATACAAATTGTGAATCGTCGCACTGTACGTAATTCCATTCTCCCGTGCTGCTGCATTAATACGAGTGATCCACAAACGACGAATTTTTCTCTTTCGATTATTCCTATCTGCATAAGCAGAAGCCAATGCTTTCTTCTCTTGCTGGTTTGCCGCTCCAAATAATTTTGAATGAGCCCCCTTAAATCCGGATGCAAATTCAAGAATATTTTTGCGATGCTTCCGAGCCACGGATCCGCGTTTTACCCTGGTCATTAGATGTTTAGCCTCACAGAAGATCAGATTTTAAGTTTTGAAAAAAAAAAATCCATTTATTTTTATATTCCTACTGATTCCATAGTTTTCCCTTATTTTCTCTCAGTTAGAGATACCAAATCAAAGAGATAGATTGGTTTATTGGAATATGTTTGATAGAATCATCAGAATCTAAGTCTATTACTACATAATAATAGTAACACTACGCGCGGTGAACGCCTCAATGTTTAAATATCATAAACAATTCAATTGTTTCGGGAAAGAGATAAGTTATTATAATCTTTTTTTTATTTACTTGATCAACGTATTATATTTAAGCTAATGATAGAAATGATTTTGTTTGAATAGAAAACCCACGCCACGATCCCTCCATTATTTTGTTACAAGAATGAAGATTCTATCTTCTACAAACTTTTAGATCTCTCTATCTAATGTGAAAAAAAAAAAAAAAGATTCCAATGGCTTTTGCTACTCCGACTTTCCCATCCGCAAACAACCCAGAGTAGATATTTTTTTTTACTGATTGGATGGATGCTGCACTGGACACGTTACGGATTCCAATGTTTCCATGGTTCAGTTTTTGGCAGCTGGGTCCCTCCTATACACCGGAGCTTGAAATTTTTCTAGAATGAGAAAATAGAATTGCTGTTGGCAGGTCGTATGATCCCCAATATCTAGCTCCACCCGGTAGCCCGAGCAAATTTCTTTCTTTTTTTTTTTTATCGCAGAAAGACTCATCTGTATAGTAACGGTATTTCACGTCGGAAGTTGGCGGAACAGCTGACCCTCACTGCAATAGTATTTGGCAAGGGTATGAAAATCGATACCATCATTCATTCTGACTTCGCTTAATAATTAAATTTTATTATCATCGATTAGTTTTTATCATCCCAAATCAAGATGATCGGGTTTGCACCGACCGTAACCATGAATTTCCATTCCTTATTGAAACAGATGGATGATAGATTTTTGTTCCTCATCTCAATAAGAGGATTCTTCTGCGACATCAATCCCTTAATGTCACTCGGTTTCTGATCCGAACGAGTCACACATACACCCTGGTACATACTCCTCGCCGTTGGGGGCATCCCCGAAGGGCAGGGGATTTTGTTCCACTCCCCAATCGTTGTCTTGCTTTTCTAATAAGTTGCTGATTTGTTGGCATGTTCAAAGACGCAGAGAATCTATTTGGTTCAAAATATTATTAACCATGTGGAAGAACTGAATGAATAATCAAATATCATTAAATTCTTTCGTCTAAACGACGAAAGTGACGCTTTAAAGCAAAGCCTCGAAGTCAGTAGTTGTTCATACAAACAAATATGAAACTACAAAAGATAGAACATCTTAGTATTATCTACTCCAATTTTTTGATTAGATTCAGGCTCTATTTCGATTATCAATAAACGCATCTATCTATATGGATAGATACGAGCTGTTGGTCGAATAGAAAGGTGAGACACCTCCTCTTCTCTTCTTTATTTTTCATGTGAAAAGAATGTTTAGAGACCCTGAACGTTTCTTATTTATTTAAGAAATATTCAACCTGGAGCGTTTTCTAACGCTACGGGATCCGCAACACCATAATCTTGGGCTTCTTCTGCTGACAGAAAAACGTCTCTTTCCATGTCTTCGGAGATCATCCATAAAGGTTTGCCTGTTCTTTGTGCATAAACCCTAGTTATGCAATCGCGTAGTTTTAATACTTCTTCTGCTTCCATGACACACTCTCCAGCTTGTCCATCATAATATGAACTAGCAGGTTGGTGAATCATTACCCTGATTGAATACATCACTTTTTTGCCTATGGCTAACCGTACGGGCAACTGTTTCTGCATACGGCTACGTATCATCCATCTGGTGGGGTGGAAGTTGTTAACAGACGTAAATGAGTCTTGAACAATCCTTCGCAATGAAGGAGCCTCTTCTTACTCCTCCCCCTCCTACAACACTATAGGAGATGTACCATCCTTTTAAACATATTATGATGGTTCCGTTGCTTTATTGTCACAGCAATCCCAAGGTTTGTTATGTATACTCCCGATGGAGAATAGAGTCAATGTTTCTTAATCTTCTAAAGATTTAATTGATAAAAAAATGGATCTTAATAAATTGCGAAGATTCAACATTTTATACATTTTATGACGCTAAGATATATTGATCGCCGATGAATCTACCAAAAAAATAAAATTTGACTCATTTTGCTATCCCGGCACTTCACTATTTCATTCTTGGATATGCATCCAAAAAAGACTCACCAAGTATTGAATGCCGTGCTACTGTTACCTCAACTAGGCGAAGGCATAGTTTTAACCCATACAAATCATTGGCGCCGAGCGTGAGGTAGTGCTATACGTCTGGTAATCTCTCCTCCAGTCGAAATAGAAGATCCCATTGAAGCAGCTAGTCCCATGCAAATAGTATGCACGTCTGGTACGACGAATTGCATAGCATCATAAACAGATATTCCGGCTAATACTGCTCCACCGGGAGAATTCGCATACAAATACGTATCTTTGGCTTCATCTTCCCCATTCAGGTACATCATGATACCGATAAGTTGATTGGCAATTTCATCATCTACTTGTTGACCTAGAAGAGGAAGTCTCTCCCGATAAAGCCGGTTGATCAGGATAGGTTTGTGTGTCTTTACTCCCCCCCTCTGAAACCGTATAAGCGTCGTTAGAAGCATACGGCTCTGGTTGTTTCTACGTAGAAGCGGAAGAAAGAGATAAGAAAAATTATGTCTCTTTGGTAAAGAAATCTATTGGATCTTTGAGAAAAAGAAGAAATCTATATATATATATATATTTCTTTCTTTTTTTCCACCCCTTTTCTACCCCACCCCCTGCCGGAGACCGCTCTTCACTATTTCATTTTTGGTTTAGGTTTGTCTGTCCCGTCTATTGAACATCCTGAACCGCACCGTAACCGGCGTATCGAGGGGTAAACCTACCCCAGCGCCCCAACCCCCTTCACACCAGTATATTCCTGTTTGTAATTGAGTCCCTTTAATGAAAAGAATCTTTAGGTTCATTTTCTACTTCGGGGGGAGGTGGAGTCCGATCATCATCCGTACATACGGAACGAATAGTTTTACTTCCCCTCTTTCTCTCTATTCCCACGATTCATGTATTTAAAACTAACGGACCTATTTAGATTTAAAGTCCCGTTCATTCTATTTTCTATTTCGTAGCAACCTTTGCTACAATTGATCCTTGGGATTCAGTGACCGGAGCCTAAATAACCTGTTCATTTCAACTAGCCATGGATTCTAATGATTAATAAATCTCTTGCTAAACCTTATCTCACGCGTTTGACCACTGATGGATTAGTCGAATCTAAGCGAGATAGAGACATATTGATCGGATAATAAATGATGGAAAGGGGTTCCACATGGCTCAACATATATAACGAGTCGCACTACACGTCAACCCAAACCGCATCCTCTTCCCCAGGTAGACGAAAGGGCACCTTTGGAACACCGATTGGCATGCAGAAATTATTGAAACTTTTTATAGTTATCTCTAAAGTGGGAACGTAGAAGCTAACGCGCTAAAAAAGCTTATACCATATTATAACACGCTTAATGAAGACGGTGTAGGGGACAAAAAAACTGTGAATTTGATAGATATTGACAGCTTTTAATGGGACCAATCTCTACATTGTTATATAAATAATGTAGATGCTAAAATATCCATGTCTTTCTTGTTCCTGGTAGAAAGGTTCTTGGCTTTTCCTATACAACCCAACCTATTTGTACAAATAGAGGGAAAAGTAGATACAGATGTTTATCAGTAAATAAAAAAAAAAGAGTATTTGTTTCTTTTTACTGGTAGCACTCTAATAACAAACCAGAATATTGATTTAGATATTTTATGCAACAATTTATTGGTTTTTTTTTTTTTTATTCGTAGCGCAAGCCTACATCGCGAGAAAGTTACGTAGTGTTTACTCATCTCCAATATCCAAGAAAGGGGTTTTTCATGGGTTTGCCTTGGTATCGCGTTCACACTGTTGTACTAAATGATCCTGGTCGTCTAATTTCCGTCCATCTGATGCATACTGCTTTGGTTTCTGGCTGGGCGGGTTCAATGGCTCTCTATGAATTAGCTGTTTTTGACCCATCCGATCCCGTTCTTGATCCGATGTGGAGACAGGGTATGTTTGTCATCCCATTTATGACTCGCATTGGAGTAACAAAGTCATGGGGAGGTTGGAGCATTACTGGAGATACCGTAACTGATGCGGGTATCTGGAGTTACGAAGGTGTAGCCGCAGCTCATATCATACTATCCGGTTTACTGTTTCTAGCTGCTATCTGGCACTGGGTCTATTGGGACCTGGATCTGTTTCGCGATGATCGCACGGGAAAACCATCCTTAGACTTACCAAAAATATTTGGAATTCACCTATTCCTTTCAGGAGTACTTTGTTTTGCCTTCGGAGCATTTCATGTAACTGGTTTATTCGGGCCCGGTATTTGGGTATCAGATCCCTATGGATTGACTGGAAAAGTAGAACCCGTAGATCCGGCTTGGGGAGCTGAAGGTTTCGACCCATTTGTTCCGGGAGGAATAGCTTCGCACCATATAGCAGCGGGAGTTCTAGGTATATTAGCTGGTCTATTTCACCTCAGTGTTCGTCCTCCCCAACGATTATACAAAGCTCTACGCATGGGGAATGTTGAAACTGTGTCATCTAGCAGTATCGCTGCCGTTTTTTTCGCCGCTTTTGTAGTTTCTGGAACCATGTGGTACGGTTCCGCCGCCACTCCAATTGAATTATTTGGTCCCACCCGTTATCAATGGGATCAGGGATATTTTCAACAAGAGATAGATCAACGAATCCGTTCTAGTAAAGCTGAAAATCTAAGTCTATCCGAAGCTTGGTCTAAGATCCCAGAAAAATCAGCTTTCTATGACTATATTGGTAACAACCCTGCGAAGGGTGGGTTGTTCAGAGCAGGTGCAATGGACAATGGTGATGGGATAGCTGTTGGTTGGTTAGGTCACGCTATATTTAAGGATAAAGAAGGCCATGAGCTGTTTGTACGCCGCATGCCTACTTTCTTCGAAACCTTCCCGGTAGTTTTAGTAGATGGCGAAGGTATCGTAAGAGCCGATGTTCCATTCAGACGAGCGGAATCAAAATACAGTGTTGAACAGGTAGGTGTAACCGTAGAGTTTTACGGTGGTGAACTAGATGGTGCCAGCTTTAGCGATCCCGCTACGGTTAAAAAATATGCTAGACGCGCCCAATCAGGTGAGATCTTTGAATTTGATCGTGCCACTCTGAAATCAGACGGTGTTTTTAGAAGTAGCCCCCGAGGGTGGTTTACTTTCGGTCACGCCACATTCGCTCTCATTTTTTTCTTTGGTCACATCTGGCACGGCGCAAGAACTTTATTCAGAGACGTGTTTGCTGGTATTGATCCTGATCTAGATGCTCAAGTTGAATTCGGAGCATTCCAAAAGTTGGGGGATCCAAGTACTAAGAGACAGGCTGTTTGATTTGAAAGGTCTTTTACCAACTTATCGGGGCAGGATTCCAAGAGGATTTCCTTTTTATTTACTAATGGGATTACACCCCATGAAAACAAAAACCCTTCCCATCAAAGAAATACTTGGTTTGTTGGAATCTAACCGGTCAATCTAATTCTAATTAAGTAGTCTAGGTTCTAGTTAGAAAAAAAAAAAAAAAAAAGATTGAAGGCGGAATAAGATTATTCTAATTAGTATGAAAGATATCTTCAAAATACTACTCTACGGTCGAATCCATGGAAGCACTGGTTTATACATTTTTATTGGTAGCCACTTCAGGTATAATATTTTTTGCTATTTTCTTTCGAGAACCACCCAAAGTTCCTAACAAGGGAAAGTAACGATCTTTCTTAAATATTTTCGTCGCATGAGCGAGGTTATGGGAAGGAAAATAGAACTACTCAGAGACCTTCTGCGGGAAGGTCTCTCAGTCTAACTAATCTTCATGTTCCTCGAAAGGGTCTCTGAGTTCCTTAGAGGGTTGACCGAAAGCGGTATACGAAGCGTGACCGGTAAAGCTAACGGGTGAACAGGATATAGAGATAGCGACCGAAGTTGCAGTTTCCGTTGCTATGTAACCCAAGAAATATTAGTTCTTATCCGATATAATAGTATACAAAGTCAGCAAAGTTCAATCAATTGAAGAAGCTCTATGGCTACAAAAGTTATTGATGACACTCCTAAAGGTAAACCCAGAATAAGTCCTTTAGGAATAATTCTGAAACCTCTTAACTCAGAATATGGAAAAGTTGCTCCTGGTTGGGGAACTACTCCCCTAATGGGATTTTTTATGGCTTTATTTGCAGTATTCTTAGTTACTATTCTGGAAATTTACAACTCATCCGTCCTATTGGACGGTATTCCGATAAGTTGGTAAAAAAAAGGTCGGATTGGTCTGGCGAACCCCACTACTACAACAGCTAGGGGTTCGCAAAGAAAGACTTTTCATAAACCCCAAAAGGTAGTTAAATTGCGCAAATTTTTACCTCAAAGATTTTGATAATACGGGTGTGTGACTCGTCGCAACCAATCTGGTTCAACAAATAGACAATCTATTTATTTCTTGTTCATTTGAACAAGACGTTATTATCTTGCTAGGTAGCAGTCGAATGGTTAGCACCAAAAGCGCGAGAAACTGGATATTGATTGATATGGTTGGGACTATGATTAATTTGCACTAATCTACTACTCAAATTTCGTGACAAGATTGTTACTCGATACTAAGTACAAGAACTCGATTTTTGATCAGGAAACTCTCAGAAAAATGCAGTACTTCTTAATCGATTATCTACTAGATTCTATAAGAAAGGACGACCATAGTCGTACAAAACAGGTATTGTTCCGCATATATGCAGGGTGGAGTTGCTGCCCATTAGATATTCTTACCTACTAATAAGAGAATGTATCGGGGTATAGTAGAAATCCAAGGTTCGTAGACGCTCAAATAATCAGATTGGAACGAGGCAATCTCTATTCATTTATTTATCCCAGTTTTTTTTTGGATAAATCGATCGATAAGATGAAAAGATTTCTCAAGATGCTAATAATATTTGTTATTATTGTTAATGATGATTAAAAGCTAACATGAGATTGAGGCAAAATGTATTCCCGAGGTTTCCAACGGTTAAGTCACTATTTACTTGATTTTATAAACTGAAAGATAGCGAGGATATTATTTTATTTTTTTTCCTCACATCAAGTGACTACTAACAGAATGGACGGTTACTCAAACAATTTTGTTTAAGCTGTATGAGAGCAAATCCTCATGTACAGTTTACGAAGGGGGAGTTGGAAAAGCTTACCCATCTCGCTAAAGTATACGATTGGTTTGAAGAGCGTCTCGAAATTCAGGCAATTGCTGACGATATTACTAGTAAATATGTTCCTCCTCACGTGAACATATCCTATTGTTTGGGGGGAATCACGTTGACCCGCTTTTCGGTCCAGGTAGCCACTGGTTTTGCTATGACCTTTCATCACCGTCCGACTGTTACAGAAGCTTTTTCTTCTGTTCAATATATAATGACTGAAGTGAATTTTGGATGGCTAATCCGATCCATTCATCGATGGTCAGCTAGTATGATGGTCCTAATGATGATTCTGCATGTATTTTGTGTCTATCTCACGGGAGGATTTAAGAAACCTCGGGAATTAACTTGGGTTACTGGTGTAATTCTAGCTGTACTAACTGTGTCTTTTGGTGTAACTGGATATTCATTACCCTGGGATCAAATTGGTTATCGGGCAGTTAAGATAGTAACCGGTGTACCCGAAGCTATTCCTCTAATAGGATCTTCAGTAGTGGAGCTATTACGAGGAAGTGTTAGTGTAGGTCAATCCACATTAACTCGTTTTTACAGTTTACATACTTTCGTATCGCCGCTTCTTACTGCTGTTTCTATGCTAATGCACTTCCCAATGATCCGTAAACAAGGCATTCCGGGTCCTCCATGATTTATGAGTGAAAGATAATGATCTCTGCATCACTACAGGACCTTAATCTCTAATTTACTAAAAGGTTACTATTCTATTGCCGCTGGTGCCTCCCATTGAAGCAGATGCGAAGTTATCTAGCGGATTGAGTTCTTGTCTCGGACTATCGGGATAAAAAGATTGAAGCGTTAAAAGGTAAAATATTGGATTATGGGAGTGTGTGACTTGTCTCAAAACGCGTAGGCTACGCAGATATTGAATCGAATGCTGCTGCACCAGAAGATGTGTCTCTTTCCCAACTTTTCCTAATCTTAGTATCAGGAATCGAAACTTGGGTGTAGGTAGGATCCTTCTTCACAAGCCAAGAAAGTTCTTTGGAGAATTCTCCCCATGATCAAACTAACTATTTTGCAAGGCTCCGTTAAACCCTATACATACCCAATGGGGGTAGTGTGAAGTTTCAGAACACATGGTTTTTAGGCCGCATCCATTTCTCTTGCGTCCAATACTATTCTATTATCCGTAGAAACAACCGTCGGGGTAAAAAAACGATCTAAAGAGAGATATAGCCGAAGTCATAACAAGTTAAGATCCTATACTTACTGGTAGTGGTTCGCGATCATCTCGCATCTATTAGCAATGTCACGATACACGATGTATGGGATACAAGATAATCCAAGAAGCTTCGTATCAAGTTATTAGGCTGACTCGGGTGATAAGCCACTTCGCAGACTAACTCTTCGCCGTGTTCCTTGTTATTTTTCCCTCCTATTTCTTGAGGAAGAGGCGTCAAAAACTATTAGAAAGCAATAATTAACTACTAGAAAGTAATAATTTTTATTTTGTCTACCAATTCTTGTGGAGTAAGATGCCTAAGAAATTGCTCGAGCCGTATGAGAATAAATTCTCATGTTCGATTCTTATGGGGGAGTACGAGGTCCATCCCAATAACAAAGAAACCTGACCTGAATGATCCTGTTTTGAGAGCGAAATTAGCTAAGGGTATGGGACATAATTATTATGGAGAACCTGCTTGGCCCAATGATCTTTTATATATATTTCCTGTGGTAATTTTAGGGACCATTGCGTGTACCGTAGGTTTGGCAGTTCCAGAACCATCCATGATCGGTGAACCAGCAAATCCTTTTGCAACTCCTTTGGAGATATTACCTGAGTGGTATTTCTTTCCTGTATTCCAAATACTACGTACAGTCCCCAATAAATTATTAGGTGTCCTTCTGATGGCGTCAGTACCTGCAGGTTCGTTGACCATCCCTTTCCTCGAAAATGTCAATAAATTTCAGAATCCATTCCGACGTCCAGTAGCCACAACAGTTTTTGCAATTGGTACCGCGGTTGCTATTTGGTTAGGCATTGGGGCAACTTTACCCATTGATGGATCTTTAACTTTGGGACTATTTCAAAATCAATTTGGTTATTTTTCTACGAACTTGAAACACATACTTAGGCTAGGGAGTAATTGTTACGATACAATATCTCCCTAGACTTGTGGATCAAAAAGCTCTAAATTCTTTTAGAGGATTAATTGTTTTCGTTTACTACAAGATGATTAATAGTCAATAATCTAATTTTCATATTTTTTTTTCACTAATATTGAAAATAAAAAGATGCAGTAGACAAGAGATGGATTGGCATCTAAATAAGATGATTTTGAATCTACTGCTTACTTCTCTTACTCCACACGCGCATTGTTACTTGGTAACTCTGTGGCGAAACGTTCCCATAAAGCTCTCGAAACCTGATCTACAGATTTTTTTCCAAAACTTTTTATTTTTAGTAAATCCTCTCGGCTATGATTAAGTAAATCAGTGATTGTGTGTATCTCGGCACGTTTGAGACAATTAAAAGCTCTAGCGGGTGATTCTAGTTGGTCAATAAATGTATTTCTAAGAACTTCTCCCCCGGATTCATCCACACCAATCAATTGCGAAGATAATGTCGTTAAGTCGGAAGAATCTTGCTTATCCTCGAAATGAGGAACATCTTCGTGCTTCATGTGCAGGAAAGGAATCAATAAATCTATGAGGTTTTTAGAAGCTTCGCAGAGTGCTTCGTTTGGAGTCGGACTACCATTAGTCCATATTTCAATGAATGATATCTCTCGCATCTCTTTACCGCACCCAAATGGATGGACACTATAATTTACGTTTCGGACAGGCATAGGTACAGCATCAACGGGAAATTCTCCATCTCTGTATCCATTAAATTCTTCTATACGATACCCACAATCCTTTTCAATCCTTGATTCGATATTTACAGATATTGGTTGGGTAATAGTAACTATATATTGCGAATCATCAACAATTTTGACAGATGGCGGTAGCGATGTGTCACCAGCAGTTACTCTTTTGGGACCGGTTACAGATAAAAAAGCTTTTTTACAATCGTTATAATCGCTTCTAGGTGCAGTTTCTTTTAGATTCACTGAAATATCATGTATTGTCTCTTAAATACCCGTTATTGTAGAATACTCATGTATCACTCCCTCAAATTTTGCACATGTTATGTTTGCGCCTCCGACTTCTTCTAGCAAAGCTCTACGCATAGCAATCCCTACAGTATTAGCTTGGCCTCTCTTAAAGGGGGATATAACGGAGCGACCGTGATGAAGACGCTTACTTTCTGTCTTGGATTCAACGCATTTCCATTGAATTACCTGGGTAGAGATCGAAGTTTCATCTTTAAGCATAAAGAAATCCCTCGTCTTTAATATAACTAATAATGACTAATAGTTAGACACGTCTCTTTTTTGGGGGTCTACACCCATTATATGGCATGGGAGTCACATCACGTACGAAACTAAGAATTATACCGCTTCGGCGAATAGCCCGTAAAGCAGTATCTCTGCCTGGACCGGGTCCGCTCATCATTACTTCTGCCTGTTTCAGACCTCGATCCACCGATGCACGGATAGCATTTTCTGCTGCAGCTTGAGCAGCAAATGGTGTACTTTTGCGCGTACCCTTGAATCCGCAAGCACCGGCAGAACACCGAAGAACAACTTATCCTCGAACATCCGTAACAGTAATAATGGTATTATTAAAACTTGCTTGAATGTGAATAACTCCTTTTTGTACTCCGCGCTTCCCTTTACGGAAACGAATCTTTTTCAAAGTTTTTGACATAGTTGATTTATTGTTCATAATGGACAGGCTATGGTTAATTTATATTTGTCTCCACCCCGCGAGTCTCCCTATTACCCCTGCCTCTGCTTATGCTTTGGATTGCAGCAGATTACCATGATTCGTCTACGTCTACGAATCGGTCGACATTTCTCACATATTTTGCGAATGGAGGCACGTATTTTCGTAGCTATAACCTTAATTTATTAATTTAATTGGGTAAATCTATTCGGAGATTCGACAGGCGTTCTCCTCCCTTTTTTGTTTTTGTTATTAGTCGTATTGTAAAAACAATTATGAACAAATAAGTTCTTTGAAAGTAGTAGCAATAGTAAAAAATTCTATTGATTGCCGTTTGTTGGCTTATTTCTGAGACGGTAAATGGTACATCCTTTGGTAAGATCATAAGGACTTGATTCGACCCTTACCCTATCTCCTGGTAATATTCTTATGTAATTACGTCAGATCTTTCCCGATATATGAGTTGAGACTTGGCATCCATTATCTGAACACACTCAAAACATGGCATTGGGAAGTGATTCTGTAACTGTACCCTCCATGTCAATAAGATTCTGTTTCTTAATCATTCGACAGAGATAAACCTCCCCTATTATTAACGGATCTCATTTAGAAATTACTGACTCGTTTACTACCATTAATATCCATTATAAGACCCAAGAGTTTCCACAGTAAGTAATTGTCCGTTTAAAAATAAGTTTATTAATCACCAAACGTGGCATAGGATTTCCCCCCCAATTTTTTTTCGTCGAGCCTCTCGATCTGTCACAAGTCCGTAGGATGTTGGTGGAATTACAATTCCCATACCGCCCAATATTTTTGGGATTCCTTGATGATCAGAATATATCCTCAAGCCAGGCTTGCTAATACGTTTAATAGTTGTAATATATGGCTCCCTTTTCTTACCTTAATGTTTCAGACTCACATCCAGAAACTCTTTCATGTTTTCCTTATGTTCTGCAACATTTTTCACAAAACCCTCCTCCAATAGGATTCGTCCTATACATCTAGTCATTTTAGTAGCAGGTATCCGAATCGTAACCTTCCTTCGCGTATTAGCGTTTCGTGTGGTAGTAATCATGGTAGAAATGGTATCGTTATTCGTGAAATATCAATCAGTAGTTATTAATATTAGAATGATTCCTAATTTTTTTCGTTTTTTTTTTTTTTTTACTATACTAATAAGTAGTAATATATATATATATATATATTACTTTTGTCAAACATAGTCTGGTTGGGCTCTAAAAAAAGTTCTGTCATATCTATTTGTTTCCTAGATATAGATAAAAAGATATATATATATATATATATCTTTTTATCTATATCTTACTAGATTCTGTCTCTTCGTGACACCCAAATGTATCGGATCATCGAAACAGATTCTATATCTTTGGTGAAAGATTAAGCTTAGATATTCGAAACAGCAATCGACAATTTTCATTCATTCTATTCCCTACTTACTGCGACACCTCGGGGGCTAATGAGACTATTCTAGCAAAATTATACTCTCTCGATTCCCTAGCTACTGGACCGAATATCCTGGTTCCCCTAGGATTACCTTCTTGATTGACAACAACTGCTGCGTTGTCATCAAATCTAAGAATCATTCCAGTATCTCGTTTCATCTCTTTACGGGTACACGCTGCCACTACTCTAACCACTTCTGATCTTTTCAGAGACATATTGGGTACCGCTTCCTTGATCACGGCTATAATAGTGTCACCCGTATTCGCGTATTTACGGTTACCGGTTCCTAGCACTCGAATACACATTGGTTTCCGGGCTCCGCTATTGTCTGCTACATCTGAATAACTTTGAGTTTGAATCATTTATTAATCAGGAAAGATTATAGGTTTAATTTTGTATTTATATCCGAATTAAGAAGATATGCTTCATCACGCTACTCATGTTTGCGTCGGTTAATAGATAAATCATTGATGTTGCCGGAGCAGTAATAGTAATACCAATTGTTATGGTTACTCTAGTAACAATCGTAATGATATTTATGAATATTACTATCATTACGATTATTACTATTTCTAAGTTGTTTGATTATTACTCTTTTAGATGCTTATTATTCTAGTAGGAGATAGTAATAATAATGACATTATGAGTGTTTGCACTTCTGTGTCTCTGAGACGTAAAAAAAAAAAGTTCAATTATGTAGTATAACGCCCTACGTTGAATAGGAAACTCATTTTTCATTCTTCAAGTATCACGATTTCAGGGCGGTCACTATTCGGGTAGGTATAGGCATCTTGTGAGCAGCCATCCCCATAGCAGCTCTAGCTATATCTTCCGATACCCCACTTACTTCATAAATTATTCGGCCTGGTTTAACTACGGATACCCAATATTCTGGAGATCCTTTACCTGATCCCATACGCGTTTCAGCGGGTCTCATAGTGATTGGTTTATCGGGGAAGATGCGTATCCATAACTTTCCACCCCGACGAGCATAGCGCGTTATTGCTCTCCTTCCCGCTTCTATTTGTCTAGCTGTAACCCATGCAGGTTCGAGAGCCTGGAGAGCAAATTTTCCAAAAGAAACAGTATTACCACGATTAGATATTCCTTTTAATCGTCCTCTATGTTGCTTACGGTATTTAGTTCGTTTGGGGTTACAGTCGATGGCAATAGAATCTTTCCATCTCTGATACAAAACCGGACATGAAGGTTTCCCCTCAACCGGCTCCTCATAAGTTCAATACCGCTTCTCTCTGCATCGTAGACCTATCGACTGTTAGCTGAAATAACTTCTAATTTAAATATTGGTTTTTATCTTCATTGATTCTTTCTATATCATCCAGTTCCAAGAATTCCTATATTATTTGGTATTGAACTCACGGGCGAAAATGAGCTCGATCTCTCTCTTTTTTTTTTTAAGCTACTTTCCACTTCGATTCCACGAAGCTTGGGCTGGGCTTCTTTCGCCACCCCGTCCGCCGAATCGCATTTATCGACTGAATACAATCCGGAGGTCTCATCGTTCATCTAGTCTCTTAAAGCAAACGTTTGGGTCCCCCCCTCGCAACGGAGCCTCCCTCCCTTAGTCTCAATCTTATTGAGTCATTTTTGTTAGTGCCAGGTGACTCGAAGCTCTACTTTAACACTACGATAATTAGGATAGTTTCGATAATTATGCTACATCACACTGCTTTTTGGGAGTTGAATGGTTAACCATACGATCTTGAAAAAAGATCAAATTATATCTCTTTTTTTTCTTCATAGTATCCATAAATTGATACCACCTCCGGCTTCGCTAGAAAGAATATTCTCCCGTGGATAGAACCTTTGCGTCGATACAATTATGCTCCGTGTCTAGCACTCATTCCAGGACTTGACACCGGAGATTTATCGACCAATTAATCAGTTTTCATTATGGTTAAAGAGCTTTTAATTGAACGGGTCGCACACTAAGCATAGCAAAGATTTTTTTTTTATTTGAAAGAAAAAATGAGTGTAGATTGTTAGAATTGGAATAGAATGAAGCTGTCGTGTATTTCACCAGGATTTATTAAAGAGTTCCATTTCCTATGGAGAGAGATAATTCAGTATCCCGGAATATCCAAATTTTTATGCCTAAAACCCCATGAATCGTTTGAGCCGGGTGGTAGCAATAACTTATACGGGCCCTAATAGTCTGGAGAGGAACTCTACCCTCCCTGGCCCACTCGACTCGAGCCATTTCGCTACCATTGAGACGTCCGGCTATTTGGATCTTAATACCTTTATTACTGGTTCTTCCGACTAGTTCGATAGCTCTCTTCATAGTCCTTCGAAAAGCAACCCTATTTTTTAACTGTGAAGCAACATGTTCTGCTAGGATTTTTGGTTCCCCGTATGGTTGAGTAACATTATTAAGAGTTATTCGAAGCTTTCGATTCCCGAGACCTAACATATGCTCTATATCGCTTTTCATTTGATCAATCCCTAGATTATGCTCCTCAACGAGGAGATCGGGAAAGCCTGTATGTATCTCAATCCGAATGGGATCCGTTTTTCGCTGAATCTCTATATGCCCAATCCCGCCATAATTGGAAGAATCCTTTACATGTTTTTCCACATACTTTTCAATGGAGGTGCGTATTTTTCTATCTTCCTCCAGAAATTTTGGATAATCTTCCATCTGGGCGAACCGGTAAGAATAATGCTTCTAATTTACACCGAGTCGAAAACCGAGTGGATGAATCTTTCGTCCCATATATAAATTTCCTCGATTCAATATTAGATTAGTTTTTATTGGATATGCCTATATGTATCAATATGTCCTCAATACTGATCAACTTATCTACCCTTTATTTGTCTTTTTAGTCAACCTCGAATTTAACTTAATTGTTATTTGACAAGTGGGTTTCCTTATTGGATAACCACGGCCTTGAGCTCGAGGACGAAATCTTTTTAAATAAGTGGAATTGTCCACTCAGGCCTCACTAATGAACAAATTGGATTTACTTAATCCAAGATTAGTACTAGCGTTTGCAGCTGCGGAAAGAACTAATTTTGATACAGGGTAACATGCTTTATGGGGCATAAATTCAGGTGATACAGGTGCTTCTTCGTATGAACAACCCTGGATTCGATCGATAATCCGCCGCACTTTAGTAGCTGACATACGGATATTTTTTGCCAAAGCTTGCGCTCCTACTTCTGATTTCTTTTTGTTTTCCATGAAATATAATTTCCTAATCATCGACGAGACCCTTTATCACTTTTGGCGTGTCCCCGGAAATTCCGAGTGGGTACAAATTCTCCTAGTTTGTGACCCACCATACGATCAGTTACATAAATTGGTAGGTGCTCTCGTCCGTTGTGAACAGCAATAGTATGACCAATCATGCTAGGGACTATTGCAGAGGCACGAGACCGGGTTATTACTAACTTCTTTTCTCTCCGTACATTAAGATTTTCAATTTCTCGTATTAAATGATTGGCTACAAAAGGACCTTTCTTTGATGAACGTGTCGTGGCTAATTACCCTCCTACTTAATATAACTCTTTATCAAAAATTCTTGCGTCGACGAAGTATAAGTGGATTACTATATTTTTTATTTTTCCGACTTCTTTTCCCAAGCGCAATACGTCCCCAAGGAGTTGAGGGCTTCTTCCTGCCAATCGATGTCCTGCCTTCTCCCCCTCCATGAGGATGATCCACTGGGTTCGTAGCCGCACCTCTTACTTTGGGGCGTTTCCCTAACCAGCGTTTAGAGCCAGCTTTACCCAAGCCTTCGTTGTTAGTATCGACATTTCCAACTCGTCCCACACTTGCTAAACAGTTTTGAGATATTAATCGAATTTCA
>Ga0115856_100013_pt1 | contig 42958 bp, 35 predicted proteins | sample InSIn4gowninarea_FD_83870 | JGI IMG/M metagenome (GOLD analysis project Ga0115856, IMG submission 83870)
TATAAATCCCAAACGAAAACAAGGTTAGAAACAAATTAGTAAAAAACACCCCGTATAAACTTTTTAAAGAACCCCGGTAACCAAAATGAATACCCCGCCAGGAAGACCGGGAAGTCCGGTAACGCATCGAACCATGCAAAGCCATGGGAATAAGTAAAGCTGTTCCTAAGTATACCACTCCGATTCCTATTTTTACTAAATCGGGATCTCCGGATAAAGCAAAACCTATTAGTACGGCGTATAGCAGCATAAAAAGACCAATGGCTTTAATAAATCCTTTAAACATTTCCTTTCCGGTACCATGAAAGGTGAAGCGGCTACCGGAAAATTCGGTCTTCTGGTAAAGGTACCGCAGCTTATTAGCCTTCGCCCAAGGATAATAAATGCCTAAAGTAACAGCCGTAAGTACCCAGTTAGCTACTTGCAATTCAAAATAACTACCCCTTCTACCATGAAAAGTAAATTTTTTCGATTCGGTGTAAAGTTCATTCATATGAATTTAAATAAAGAGTGAAAAATTATTTTTACTCCTTAAGCAAATACATTACCTATTTAAAATATATTGTTAAAATAATATTTAAATTCATAAAAAAAGCCACCATTTATTTTATGGTGGCTTTTTTATGATAGTTTGGCCAACTACATGGCAGCAGCTTTAGTTCTTTTCTTGGGTTTACTTTTCTTAGAACCTTTTGTTTTTGCGGAAGCTTTTTCTTTGATAATGTTTTGAATAAAAGCTACTTCTTCCGTTTTATAAGGTTCGCCGTTGGGCCGGTATATATCATGAAACCAAAGTTCGGGCTCAGAAGCATAAACTTTTTGCCACGAATTCCAGGGATAAATAGTATTGGATTTACCCGCCACAAAGCCCCAGTTAATCATGGCCACATTGTATTTGCTGGCTACGGGCAATGAGCGCTCAAATACACTTTTATTTCCCCGCGACATGTACTCGGTGCAAATTAAAGGTTTGCCGTATTGTTGCAGGTATACAATGCGTTTTTCCAGTTCGGGAGCATCGTCGTAGTTATGAAACGAAATTACATCGGAGTTCTCGACCTGAATTTTTTCGATGGGTTTTAATTTATCCGGAGTAGACCAGTCGCCGGCCCAGATACCACAGGTTAGCGGCTGCGACGGGTTAGCCGAACGAGCCCAGGTAAAAACCTGGGGCAACAAGTTCGTTACTAATTCTACTTTGTTTACGGGCTCCCACCGATTATAGCTGGAATTATTCATGTTGTCCGGCTCGTTCCAAACATCCCAACCTAAAATACGGGCATCGTCTTTAAACTGGCTTACTACTCCGGTTACGTATTTTTCCAGTTGTGGGTATTGCTTCGGATCTTTCAAAATATCGGCTCCCGGTCCTTGTACCCAACCCGAATTATGCAACCCTTGCACCGGTTCGTGCTGCTTGCCTAAACGCGGAAAAGGGTCCCAGCAAGAATCAAATAATACAAACAAGGGCCGGATTTTGTGTTTGGCGCAAATATCTAAAAACTGGTTAATCCGCTGAGTAAAGCCGGCCTGATCGGCGTTCCAGAGTTGATCGTGCAGAAAAACGCGCATGGTATTAAAGCCTAAGTTTTCGGCCATAGCCATTTCTTTTTCCAGCGTTGCCGGATCAAAAGTTTCGGCCTGCCACATTTCCAGCTGGTTTATGGCATTTACCGGTACATAATTAGCCCCGAGTAACCAGGGTTGCTGGGCATACCAGGTATTGGCCTGTTCCTTCGTCCAGACAGACCGTTGAGCAAATGAATGAAGGGATACAAAAAGATAAACGAATAAGAGTAGCGGTTTTATAGATCGCATCGGGTATAAAATTTAGTTAAAACCAGTTTTTGAGAACAGAAGCAAATGCTGCTTTAAGCGGTTTTAATATTACTAAATTCTGGTTAACAGATGCAGATTTATTTTATAATCTAAGTCTAATATCTAATCTTAACACCCAATTAACTTATTTCTTACGCCAAGTAGATTTAAGTTAAAAGATAAGTAAAACGACAAAAGTATATTAAAGTAAATCCTCGTTTTCTATCATCGTCATTCAGAAGGAAACTATTTCACTATGTAGCCCAAAAGATTCCTCTTGAATGAAAAAATAAATAAATTAACTTACTCTATTCATCTTGTTTATAAAAGTAAGATCAGTCAAAACTGACAGAACTAACTCTCCTAATGCTAACTTCAACTCGCTAATATTGATTTGGATGCAGGTAATCGCCGTCGCGCATTTTTATGGTGCGTTTCAGGGGAACTTGCATCCCTCCCGTAGTTTCGAGCCAGTCGTAGAGTTCGCCGGCTAATTGTTTTACTAAAGCTTGATGTTCGGGTTTAGCGATGAGGTTATTTACTTCCTGCGGATCGTTTTGAAGATCGAATAACTCGTTGGTGTCCCAGATACCATGATACCGGATGTATTTATACCGGCCGCTGCGCACCGCAAAAACAGTGGGAGTCTGCGGAAAATCATACTCCCAGTAATATTCGTAAAAAGCTTTGTCGCGCCACGGCATTTGCTTGCCTTGCAACAACGGCAAAAAAGATTGGCCTTGCATCTGCGCTGGGGTTGCTTTACCGGCAACCGCCAGAATAGTAGGAGCAATATCAATATTCTGGATGACTTGCGTAATTATGGTGCCGGGCTTAATTACGTCGGGGTAGCGCATGAGCAAAGGAACCCGCATCGATTCTTCATAGGCGTGGCGCTTATCAATCAGGCCGTGTTCCCCGAATGAAAAACCATTATCGCCCATGTAAATTACTAAAGTATTTTTATCAATACCCGCTTTTTTCAAGTAATCCAGCACCTGACCAATACTCTCGTCCACGCCTAGCAAGGTTTCGCAGTAACGACGGTAAAAATCATCGAAATTAATGCGCCCGTGGTACATGTAATCGACGCCGTGCCAGCTATACCGTTGTTTTTTTACCCATTCCGGAATACCCGCCAAATTAACTTCTACCTTCGTTTCGGGGTTTACCGTTACTTTATTGCGTAAGGGCCAGGTATTACTCGTATCGGTTGCCGTCAGAAACATGGAAGCGGGGTAATGAATCGGCATGTTTTTATAACGCCCGCGATGGCGTTTAGCCGGTTCAAACTCGGCGTGCACTCCTTTATGCGATAAGTACATAAAAAAAGGCTTTTGCTTATCCTGTTGCTTCATCCAATCAATAGCATGTTGGGTAAGTAAATCAGAGATATAAGTGCTGTCCGAATAAGCTACTTGTTTACCATTTATGTTAAGCGTAGGATTGTAGTACACCCCCTGCCCCCGGAAACTTTCCCAATGGTGAAAACCTGGTTGCGGCTCGTCTTCGGTGTTGCCCATGTGCCACTTACCAAAAAATGCGGTTCTATACCCGGCCTCCTGCAAGTACTGCGGGAAAAAAGTTAATCCTGTTGGTAAAGGAGCCTGGTTATCGACAATGGTGTGCGTATGGGCATATTGACCCGTTAAAATAGAAGCGCGACTCGGCGAGCAGAGAGCAGTACTTACATAAGCATTCTGGAGATGAGCGCCTTCTTTGGCCAATCGATCCATGTTAGGCGTTTGCAGACCAGGTACTTTGCCGGTAAAACCCATAAAATCGTAGCGATGATCATCGGCCAGTATAAAAATAACATTGGCAGGTTTACCCGTGCCCGATTGCTTTTTTGATTTCTGCGCCCAACTTTGATTGCTAAAAGCCAGCAGAATAAACCACAAAGCCCAACCTATTACTTTATGCCCGTACTTCATATTTATTCAAAAGTTTACGCTGCTATTATAGATCAAAATTTTAGAAAATAAAATTACTCGGGTAGTAGTTGGTACTGGAGATTGAATAAAATCTTTCAGGAAAAGGTGTAACCTGTATGATAGAATTACTTTAAGGTATTCAGCACTTTATACATTTTCTGCACTACTGCCGTGGAAGAACCATTGTAGTTGTTTACCAAAAAAGAAAAAATATATTGGTGCTTGTTGGAACCGGTATGATACCCGCAAAATCCTTTAACTCCGCGAATGGTACCGCTTTTCATTTTTATATTGTTGTACACCGGCAGACTGGCGTAAAAACTTTTAAACCAGTTTTGTTTTAGAGCATATTGCAATACACTTACCTGGGCCTGAGTTGTAATGCGGTTTAAGGGCGATAACCCGGAACCATCTACCATGTTTAACTCCGATTCGGGTATGTTTCGTTGCTTCCAAAAGTCGCGGATAAGTTCTAATCCAGTTTCGGTAGAAGCTACTTTTTTGTTTTTATAGCTGATGGTTTTTACCAGAGCTTCGCTGTATAAGTTAATGCTTTTGCGGTTTAGCCAGAAAATAATACTATCCAAAGGAGGAGAAACTACCGTGCACACAGGAACATAATCAGCCGCTGAAATATTAGAGGAAGGAATAATGGGTACATTCTTACTAATTTTTGCTTCTTCTTTCGCGAGGGAATCCAGTAAAGTGCGGACAAACTGGTGCAGGGGCTGGGGCAGCGCACCCGAAATTTTAAAATTATTTTGGTTTACCGGAATGGTGCCTCTGATAACTCCGGCAGGAGCGTTTAATGGAAAGTAAATAAAAGCCTTATCGCCGGTTTCGGGAGCGGCCGCAATTACCTTTGATTGCAAAGAATAACCATACAAAAAAGGTTGTATACCCGCAATACTTACCGGGCTGCCCAGGTTTTTGCCGGATTTTAAGTAAACATCAAATTGGTTTTCGTGCCAGTTTAGTTTAAAAGAACCAGCCCCGTAGTAATTACCGATATCTTGCCAAATCCAGCCATCCGGAATAGCCTCTCCCTCCCACCCTTGGTTATCTATCCGCACTTCGCGGATGGGAGCAGCCGTTGCTTTTTGAATAGCCTGACTTACTTTTTTTATTATTGCCTGTTCGGAAGTACCTGGCCACCGCCAACTGCCCAAGGTAGGATCGCCGCTGGGCACAATTAATAAAGTACCTGCTTCTTTGTTTTTAGAAAAAGCAACTTGGGTTTGAAACTGAAAATTTTTGCCTAGCAGTTCATAAGCACTTACACTGGTAATTACTTTCTGGGTAGAAGCGGGTACCATTCCTACTCGCCCATTCTTATCTAAAACAACTTTACCCGTAGTGGCATCTACTACATACAGCGATATAGTAGCATTACGCAATTGCGGATCATTGGCAAAATTTTTAAAAGCAGCATTAAGTTTTTCCGGAACGGTTTGGGACCAGGAATAAGCTGGCAGAAAAATGCTATACAGGACTACTAGAACCTGAAGGAAAAAAAGTAACATAATCTTTTACTTCAAAATAAATAAGTAAAGAGGCACCAGTATCAAGGTATTAGATATTAGATTTTTTGTATTTTAACAAATGAATATCAGCGTATTAGCAACAATACCGGAATCAGTTATAGTAAATTACCTTGAGTTTGAGCTAAGCATTTATCTCCAGAAAGAATGACTAAAAGTACTGGCCAGAAAGATAAAATTCTATTTCTTCTGTTTTTTCCTGTCCATTTAAGTCCTCCGGGAAAGATCTAACCAGTAGGTAACCGATTAGATCCCTCCGGAGAACGTACTGAATGAAGAATAACGCTGTATTCTTTTCTATTCTCGAACGCACGTTAAATTAATTTTGTGCAGTTACTTAAAAGAAAGGAGTTTTTGCCAGAATAAAAAATTACTTAAACTTTCTTTAGCCAACAGATTGCAGGTTTGGGGGAGGAAGCAGACAAATCAGTGGTATTATAGTTTACTAAGTAAAGCGACACTAGTATTTAGATAGTAGATATTAGACTTTTTGTACTTACTAAATTGAATATCAATGCTTTTGACAACAATCTCTACATCAATAATAGTAAATTAGTTTTGTCCGGTTACTTAATTATTCTAAATAAAACTCAGGGTTATGAGCCAGTAAAAAAGCTGTATTATAATTATCTCAACCCAAGTTAGCGGGATTGGTTTCGAGTGCCGTAAAGGCTCTTTGACTGTATAAAATTTACTAAATTTCTTCTTTTAGTTTGAGGAGTTTAGGTAAAAGTAACTTCTTCTCAATACCCAAGTATTCAGCTCCCTCTAAATAAAAACTAACAGCAGTCCTGAAGAACACGGTCATGCACGATTACAAATGTCATCCACAAAACGATTAAAATAGATAGCAAATTTATAATAGTGAGTGTTGTGTAATAATTTCTCTGAAAATCGTGGGGCTGGTGAATAATCTTTTTAGCGTACCACTTAGAAGCAATCGGAATTAAAGCCAATAATGCTAACACAAATATTCCCGGGTAAAGACCCGTAATGGCAATACCTATAATGCTGAGCACGGCTATCGTAAGAGTTACTACCATTGACGTGGAGGTAACAACGCTAAATGTTTTCGTTTCCATTTAAATACTCGCTTAAGGTTTAAAAAATTTACTAATATAAAGTTAATAAAAGTACTTTGAATTACAAAGTTGCCAATTATTTTTTATTCCTGTCAGCGGCCGTTTTATTCTTTGCAATATTTGTTTATCAAAAAATTTAAGCGTCCCTTTTTCATTGCTCTTCTGGCCACATAGTTAAATAGTGGCTCGGCTACTTTTTGAATACCAACCATTTTTTGAATTATTTAAATAAACAAAAAGGGCTAAATCAGTAAATCGTTTGGGGGTGCCCGCCGCACTTGCTAAACCATCTTTGGCAAGACCTTTAAAAATAAAAAGGGAATTTTCGAAATTCGTATTACCGGGGCTAAGCGTTACCCTTATTATACATTCTTCTCCCGAAACATTATGATAATAATGTTTTTCGTTGGGCTGTATGATGGCACTATCGCCTTGCTTTAAATAATGTATGTCCTTCCCCTTTCCTACTTCCAAGGCGCCTTTTATAATTTCAAAGGTTTCAGAAAACAATGTATGGTAATGCCACGGTGTTTTTTCTCCTGGCAGAATATTTAACTCTACCACACTTTCTTTATGTGCGGCCGCGGCCCGGATTAGCTTAATGTATGGTTGCGTTTTCATTTGTCTTTGGTTTGTTTTGGGTTAATAAAATAATTCCGGACACGGCGCAAATAACGCTGGCAATAATATGGGGAAGGGCTTGCTGAACACTGTTGTAACTTTTGGATAAAACAATAAGCATATCCGTAAGGGGAATGATTGTTCCGGCTAATAAGGTTATCGCCAAAGCACGTCTTTCGTTCAGCAAAACAAAAGCGCACAGCAGCAGCCCGGTAAATATATCCCGGATACCTTTAATGTAATGGAAAGCAAAATCGCCTTGTTCGTTAAAGCTTATTCCGTAACCCATTTCGGCGGTTTCCGGCGCGAGGAGAAATCTGGCCCCGATAAAAATCATTCCTAACCCTGTTAGAAATGCAATGGCAATAAAAATTCGTTGTGTCATCATGGCAGTTGTTTTTAATGATGACACAAAGTTCAATAGCCAGACGCTCAAATGAATGCACCTGGGTTAATAAATCATTTTTAAAAGGAAATTCTTTTGCGGATACGGCTAAGGGATTGGGGTTTAACCCCTACGTAGGAGGCAATGTAGTACTGCGAAATTCTTTGCTGCAGGTCTGGATGTTGTTTTATAAATTTCTGATACCGGTTTTCAGGAGTGTCGGTGTAAAAGGAGCTGAGGTCTTGCAATGTTTGGATAAAAACCTGTTCTATTACAAGCCTGCCAAACCGCTCCCCTTCCTTAATCGATTTATAAAATACTTGCAAATCAGTAAACGAAATTTGCAGGATTTCACAATCTTCTAATGCCTGAATAATTTTTGTGGAGGCGGTTTGCGGTATAAAACTTTCATTGTTGCAAACAAAATCGCCTTCCTGGGCAAAGGCATACGTTTTATCTTCTCCATTGTGGTTAATGTAGTAACGCATTAACCCTTTTGTAATAAAACCAACGTGTTTACAAACCTGACCTTCTGCTAAAAAGAACTCATTCTTTTTAATGGATTTGCTTTTAAAAAGTATTTCGATGCAATCTATTTCTTTCGGGTTTAGGTCTATAACAGATTGCATAGTTCTAATTAGTTGCTCTACCATACTCCGGATGTATTTCTAAATTTGCTGCTAACAGGTTGGGATTTGCGGTGGCGTAACTGACGTAAAAGTTGTGTTATGCGAAGCCAATTTTTAACAGGGTGACCAATACTCTATCTTTACCAAACGACCTTTAATAAAGGTAAAAACGAATGCGTCGTCTGCTCCCTTATTGTATAGCACTTTTTCAGATCCGCTTATTTTAACACCAAAAATAGCTTCGAACTCTTTTACAGTTGTTTTATGAGAGAGGGCTTTACTTTTAAAAGTAACTTTATTCGGTAATGCGGGTTCGAGTAGTATTTCTTCTAATAAATATCCCTCTTTATTATTACCGGTAAATTTAAAATGTTTATAAACTAACGAGTAATACTTTTTTCCTTGTTCTGATTCCGAGAGAAACCCACATTCATAATTCGGTTCAAATACCTTTAACGGCTTACCAAACTTTTTCAAGATCACTTCTCTTTTAAGTGTAAAGCTCATTCCGTCTATCCTAAAAGAGAAACCATCGACAGTGTCAAATTTACCTTGGCCGTGAAGATTGAACACGAGCAGAATTAAAGGTAAAATTAAAATTCGAAGGTTCATGAGTTATTGTTTTCGCCCAACGTCAAACTGCTTACCAAAGTAGCGGCATTGGCAGCACTGCTGGTTATTTATGCTCTAAAGTTAACATATTTGCATTAGTGTTTCTTTATTATTCTTCAGCCGCTATTTTGGTAAGCTGCTGTTAGGCGTAGAAGCTTTATTTCTTACATTTAGCCTTTAAAATAGAATATGTTTCGTCACAGGGGCAAGAGCAGAACATTCACTCACAACCTAAAACTGGCTTCTTTATTATCATTTGTTGCTGGCATTGTTAATGTAAGCGGACTTTTCGCCGTGCAAAGACTGACCACAAACGTAACAGGACATTTTGCCTTCTTTGCTGACGAACTGGTTAAAAATAATTTTGAACAGGGCATCGTTTACTTACTTTTCATCATTGCCTTTTTTCTCGGTGCTTTTTGCTCCAATCTACTGATAGAGCTTATTTCTAGAGTAAATGAACGCTTTATTAACTCCATCCCTGTTGGATTAGAAATTCTCATTCTGTTCTTTGTTGCTTTTCTTGCCACCCCAACCATTCGGGCTCAGGTAAATACCATTGCTTGTTTGCTGTTATTTGCAATGGGGCTGCAAAATGCAATGGTGACATCCATATCGAATTCAATTGTAAGAACTACACACTTAACTGGGCTTTTTACCGATTTAGGCATCGAGCTCTCACAGCTTTTCTTTTACAAAAGGAAGGATCAGCAAAAAAAGCTTTACTCCTCTATAAAACTACGCATTACCATTATCTTCTTCTTCTTTTTTGGAGGTGTGAGCGGAGGCTATGGTTATTTACTAATTGGAATTAAAATCTTGTTGCTAGCTGTTGGCATATTGACTGGTGCGCTCATTTACGATTACATCAAGTTCAAAATTGTAAGTATGAAAAGAAAATACCTGCGATAGAGTTCTGCTTTTACGCCTTAACGGTTAATATAAAAGATGGCGGAGGCCGTCGGCCGATGCTGACGTTTAGGTTTTGCTTTGCGCAGGTTTTATTTCTTTTATGATTTGCCCTTCGGCATTTAAGTAAAGAGACACAAGTATCAAGTTAGTAGATGTTAGACTTTTATATAACTAAGTAACAGATTATCAATCAGATATTTCGTCCATCTAAATATCCAGTATAGTACATTAATTTTGTCCAGTTACTTAAATGATATTCATTTTTCGACCAATCTTTTGCTTTAATAATTAAGCTATTGATTGGTCGAGTAAGAAGATTTTGTTCGGCGCTTTTAATCTGCCCAACGCCACTCGCCGGCAATTTTTAAGGGCTCCTGTAATTGGTTGGTAATTAAAAAAGCTTTGGTTTCGGTATCGTTCAAGCGTTTTACAGGGATTTTCGGCGTATCGGCTAAACCATACAACAGCATGCTGCTGAAACGAACCGTGTTTTTCAGGCCGCTTTCCTCTACCAAACTAAAACCGTCGCAATCGGCGTGGTAGCAATCGCTGCCACCCTTGGGAAGTTTGCCGCCAAATGAGCCGCCCGTGGGTACGCCGTGCAGCATAAAAGGCTGATGATCGCTGTGCAGACCGGCCCGGCTGCTAAACGTGTTTTTAAAGGTAGTATCTATTTTGCTGGCCAAATTCCCAATTGACTGGAATAAAGGTTTAATGTTTTCACTGGTAGCATGGTAGCCTTTGGGGTCGTTGGTCATGTCGTAGTTCAGCATAAAGGCAATGTTGTTAATCGATTTATTTTTTAACGCTTCGCCCACGTAAGCTTCGGAACCCAGTAAACCTTCTTCTTCGCCCATAAACAGCACAAATTCGATGGTGCGTTTAGGTTGTAATTTTAAAATTTTAAAAGTACGCGCCATATCTATTACCGAAAATGAGCCAATGCCATTATCAATGGCGCCGGTTGCCAGATCCCAGGTGTCCAGGTGGCCGCCCACTACAATTTTCTCTTTTTTCAGGGACGTACCGGGCAACGTAGCAATTACATTTCGAGCTTTAATTACCCCGGAAAAATTGGTCATGTTTATCGTAGAAACCAAAGGTCCGGAGCTTAGTTGTTCTTTTAATTTGAAGCCGTCTTCTTTGCCAATGCACACTGCCGGAATAGGTATGAGTTTGCCGGTTACCGAAGCGGTGCCCGTAAGTAAAGTGCCGCCGGCTACGGTGTTAATGATAATAATACCACTGGCCCCGTACTTGGTGGCTATCGCGGTTTTCTCGGAGCGGTGCAAGGTGCCCGCGCCTGGTGCCGAACCCGGCAATACCCCTAAATACACCAAAGCAATTTTACCAGTTACTGCTCCCGGCCGGGCTTGGTAATCTGCTTCCAGGCCGTTGCCCATATCCACTATTTCGGCGGTAAGTTCGGCTTTTACCGGAGAGTGCGCCAGCGACACCGATTTAATTTCCTGCAAATGGTTTACATCGGTACCTATCTGTACCCGTAACTGGCCCCGGCGCCAGCTTTCTACTTCAAACGGTTGGTAGCGTACCGATTCATACCCATACGATTTTAGTAAATTATAAGCGTATTCTTCGGCTTTTTTACCGTTTTCAGAGCCAGTTAAGCGGTGGCCAATCGTAGCCGAGGCTTGTTGTAAAGTGCTATACGCTTTGGAGTTTTGTTGTACTTCGGTATTAATGCGATTAAAAACTTTTTCCCAGGCGGGGTTTTCCTGCGCCGCAACCGGTAGCGATACTAAAAGAGAAAGAGCAAGAATTTTAAATTTGTGGAACATGAAAATGTAAACTAAGTTGGTAAGCCGGCATAAAGATAGAAATAACTGCTAAAAAGCGCGGCTGCATCTTGTAAGATTAACGTTCTCGTATAAACGGCGGAAAGGCCGTAGGCCGAGGTTGGCGTTTATACAATGTGGCTATTGCACAACTCTGTTTATTTAGTGGATGGAATATTCCCGGCTGAAAGTGTCTTCACAAACGATTTTGCGGAACATATAAAAATGTCCTTCACTACCTTAAGCTGCTGTCATTGTTGGGTATTGCCATCGTTTGTGTCTTCACAAACGATTATGCGTGTAGAACGCAAAAAAGAAAATACTTTTGCAAAGTATATTAGTTAAACCCTCTATTTAGGTTTCGTATAGTTAATCCATAACTCTGCCATTATCAGATGAAGAGTAAAAGCAAGCCAAAAAGCGGTTCCAAAATATTCTTGAACAGTTAATTTTGTAAAACTTCTGGTGGCAAAGAATATTCCTACGATTGGTCTGGTGGTAGAAACAGCAAGTCCGATAGCAAAAGCACGTAGCATCCATTCTCTGTGTGCTACTATTTGACGCTTACGAATGTGTAGAAATGCCTTAATGAGTGCAAATAAAAAAATTAGTGCAAATAAAGTTGTTGCTACCGTTTCACTTATTCCACCTATAGGCATTAGGAAGCCCATAAAAAGAGCAGATACGCCAATTATTAACCCGCAAATTATAAACAGTCGTCCAAGCCAACGCTGTATTTTTGGTATTTGATAACGAATTTTTTTGATGAATTTGTAAAGGTTCAAGTAGCATAAACAAAAAACCTGGAAGAATATGAATAAACGTTAGAAGCGGGTGTTTTGCAAAACCTTCATCGGGTATTGGTGAGGTATTTTTTAGCACATTACTGGAAACTGAATAACCGTTTTGTAAAATTGGAATAATAAACAAAGCCCTTCTTAAAACTACCACTAAACCGATTAACACCAATATAATTACGAATACCCATAATACCCTGTTCCTGATCATTTTAATTACAGTTATCATGTGTAAATCACCAATAATGGCAGGTAACGTACCCGGCTTTGCTGCGGCCGGGGATTTACTTAAAGCTCCGTCTCTTTTAGGAGAGCTGTATTAGAAAGTAATGGATTGAAGGTTTGAATACAGCCCGGCTGAAGTAAAGCCACTGTTAGGCGGCGTTTTTTTCAAACTTCTTAATACTTTCCAGTTCTTGAAGTTTATTTGCCCTTTCCTCTTCTAAGTCATAGTCATCTTGTAAGCCGAGCCAGAATTTTGGAGAGTTTCCAAAATAATAGCTTAATCGGAGGGCTGTATCAGCTGTAATTCTTCTTTTGCCTTTTATTATTTCAGATATCCTGGTTTGCGGAATGTTAATATCCTTAGATAGGCGATAAGCACTGATATTAAGTGGAACCAGAAATTCCTCTTGCAATACTTCTCCTGGATGAATGTTAGGTAACTTTTCCATTGTCCTTTAATGATAATCCATAATCTCTACTTTTGAAGCTTGACCGTTGCTCCATTGGAAAATAATTCTCCATTGGTCGTTTATTCGGATACTATAAAACTCCTTTAAGTTTCCAGATAGCTTTTCTAATCGGTTTGATGGGGGGATTCGCAAGTCAGCAATATTTTGAGAGTTATGGAGCATTCTTAACTTTCGCCTGCCAACTGACTGGACTTCCAGTGGAAGTTTTGGCACCCTTTCGCCGTTCCAGATCTTTTCTGCCTCTTTTGAGCCGAAAGATATAATCATACTTCTGTTTTACGGTAGTAACGCTAAAAGTAAGCAATTTTCAGGAAGAATGATCAAAGGAGAGTATTTTTTTTAAATCCTGACTAACGTTAAAGTGTTTATGAAGTTGTGGCATTTGAAAAACGGCAGCTTCAATTAACCACAAAAGCAAAATAGCGATTTATAGTTGAATGCTTAACATTCAGCCACAATTTTATAAACACAATGTTGTGCGTCGTGCTTTTCGCATTCGGCTTACATCACACGGCTTATTATTGTTTTTTGTACACTGCTAACCATGCTTTTACATTATCTTCCAATAATGTAAGGGGAATACTACCGCTGCCCAGCACCACGTCATGAAAGTCTCGGATAGTAAAATTTTTTCCTAATTTCTTTTGTGTCATTTGTTTCAACTCAGTGATTTTCAGTTGTCCAATTTTATAGCTGACAGCCTGCCCTGGAAATGCAATATAACGATCTACTTCTACCTGAATATCTTTCAGCGGTTTTGGAGAGTTCTCTGAAAAGTATTTGATTGCCTGCTCGCGATCCCAGCCGTAAAAATGAATACCTGTATCAATAACCAGCCGGATTGCTCTCCAGAGTTCATAGGTAAGTTGGCCGTACTTGGAGTAGATATCCTGATATAAGCCAAGTTGTTCGCCAAGGCTTTCGGCATAAAGTCCCCATCCTTCCGTAAAAGCTGTTACTTGCAGGAATTTGAGAAAGTCAGGTTGTGTCAATTCACCTTGCAGAGCTCTTTGTAAATGATGTCCCGGCACAGCTTCATGTAATGTCAATGCTTCCATTTCCCATTTCGGTCTGCTTTTTAAATCATAAGTATTCGCATAAAAGAAGCCCGGTCTGGCTTGCTGTTCAGAACCTGACATATAGTAGGCGGTTGGCTGAGAAGGAGCTGCGTAATCGGGAACGGGTTTCACCCCATAGGGAAGTCGGGGTAGTTTACCGAAAAGATTTATTAACTCAGGGTCTATGCGTTTACTAATGTCGCGGTATCCTTGCAGTAACTCAGTGGCAGATGTATAGTAGAAATGGGAGTCGGTTCGTAAAAACTCATTGAATTCCTTTTCTGAACCTTTAAAACCTGATTTCTCACGCAGACTTGCCATTTCACTCAAAATGCGCTTTACCTCTGCAAGCCCCAATTGATGGATTTGTTCGGCCGTGAGATTGGTGCTTGTATAAAAACGGACTAAAAACTGGTAAGTCTCTTTGCCTTGTGGCAAGCTGCTCAGTGAAACGTTATCCCTGCACTTTGGGTAATATTCCGTTTGAATATAGGTGAGCAGTTTTCGATAGGCGGGATTAATTTGTTTTGCAATAAGGTCTTTTGCTTTCCGCTGAAAGTTTGCCTTCGTTAATGAATCGGAAGAAAAGCGCAAGTTAGCAAATCTGCTGTAGAAAGGACTCTGCGAGACAGTATCCTTGATAATTCCTTTGATTTGATCAACTACAGGAGCAATGGCAATTTTTGCGGGTACGATGCCCTTTCGCGCCCCTTCCTCCAATGAAGATATTATTTGCTCCATGAAATGGTCAACACCTGTCATCATCTGCAATACATTCTCCACATCATTTGGTGTATTTACCGGTAATCCATTTATGACATTAACAATGCTCTTATGTAATCCATTCATCTGGTCAATAGGCATTAGGTGAAGGTTGTATTCAATATGCTGGATGCTTTCCATGGCTGAATTTTCAATCAAACTTACATACAATGCGTCTGTTTTACTGAGACTAGTCTTGTTGATTGTTTTGCTAGCTGCGAGTATTTGTTGATACAAGTTTTTGTTTCTGATATATCCCTGCGGTGAAACGTCCCCCCACCTTCCATCATAGGCTTTAAAGCCATAAACAAAACTGGCAATTGTTGGATGGATCTCCTTAAGCAAATCACCGTAAAGTTGCACAAGGCTGTCGACTTGCACTTTAGAGGAGTTGTTTGGTTTTTTTAATTGTGCAAGACGTCGTTCAATAGAGCTGATCTGACCAAAAGAAGTGTAAACGGTCAAAAGGAATATGACTGCTAATGTATATGTTCTCATATTGTTTTGGTTTTCAAATTTTAGCATGACGTCCAACGGTTAAGCTAAAAAGCGTTTCAATGCTTTTTAGGTGGTGTTGGGCTTAGTTATTCTTTTACCACTTTCTTTTTTCGTTTAAGCTCAATTTCCTTATTGCCAGTTTTTTCTTTCAACTCAGGTTTCTTTTCTATTAGCTCATCCATTAATTCTTGAACTGGTCTTTTAGGAATTGCAAGAATATTATACTCTTCACCAAAAATTTCCTTATATGTTTCCTTAAATTTATCGTCTTCTCTTAACTTATTAAATAATGGCCAAGTTTTATAACTTTCTTTACTAACTTCTCCATTTTGGCCAATTTTTTTCATCAGTTCATAGGCATCACCCCGATTCTCGATAAGTATCAAATGAGCTAATTTAAAAGCATCACTACTTGCACTCCAATCTTTACTTTGAATAATTTGCTTAGAGTTATCCATTTTATCCTGTAAGTATTGAGATAACGCTTTATTGACAATAAAAATATTCTTTGAATAATCATTGAAATGGTTTGATTGCTTACAAGAAAAATCCAATAAAATATCCGCAAGTCTGAATTGCTTAGAGTTTAATAAATCATAACAAATCTCATTCAACTTCCTATCAGCCTCTTCTAAATCTTCTTTTAAAAGCTTTCGCCATATTGTGTGTGTAAGTTTTGTAGCTAATTCATACAGACATTCATATGCGGTCTCAATGTATTTTGTATTTACATTTAGCCTTTTATTTATTTCTATATCTTCAATTAAGCATTTGTTATCTTTACATATTTTTAGATATTGATTGGAGACGACTCCATCGCAATGAACAAAAAGGTTTCTTCTTTCAGTTATTTCAATAAAAATTTGCCAGATAGGTAAATCTTTCCTTAGTGGTATAGATAATTTATTTTCAAGATAATCAAAATGCTCACTATGGCTTCTTCTTAGGACACTTTCAACCTCTTTCTCAACAACATACTCACGTGCAGATTCGATAGAGTCAAATTTTATTAATTGTGAAAAAGTAAGTTCCCTTTCAGAATTATTTATGTATTCTGGTCTAATCTTAAATAAAATTTTAAGTAATTGATTCAAAAAAGCATCGTACTGAGATATTAATGAAACAAATAAACTTTCAGGAATAATTTTGAAAGCTAAGCGGGAAATTTCAGAATTTTTAGATAATTGTTTAAATACCTTAGCTTGTGCATAATCAAATGAAATAGTTGTTTTTCCATCTGCTTCTCTAATTTCTGTTACATGGTGTTCTATAAACTCCTCAAATTTAGCTTTTGCTTTTTTCTGATAAGGTCCTAAGAGCACCATGGTCATTGGTAATGTATCTTTTATAGAATCAAGATGATTTAATAATTTATGAAGATTTCTATTTAATTCTTTACCATTCATATTTTTAATGTAAGATAATTACCACCAAACAACTGATAACCGGAATAACTTAGAAAATTTCCTATATATAAGTAAATTATTAATTACGGGCAGTAAATAGATGTAAACATTACAGGAAACTGAATTTAAAAATTAAAGTAATTTTTTGCGTTATAATAGCAGATATCCTGCACTACTTTACCAATCCAATTCATGTCCGCGGGTAATTCGCCGTTTTCTACGTCTTCGCCGAATAAATTGCAGAGTATCCGACGGAAGTACTCGTGGCGCGGGAACGACAAAAAGCTGCGCGAATCGGTGAGCATACCCACAAACCGGCTGAGCAAACCCATGTTGGAGAGCGCATTTATTTGTTTTACCATACCGTCTTTCTGGTCTAAGAACCACCAACCCGAGCCAAACTGAATTTTACCTGGTACCGAGCCGTCGTTAAAATTGCCCGCCATAGTAGCCATTAATTCGTTATCGGCGGGGTTTAAATTGTACAGAATAGTTTTGGCTAAGCAATCTTCGCTATCGAGCCGGGCCAGGAATTTAGCCAAAGCCTGCGCCTGCCGAAAATCGCCGATGGAATCCCAACCGGTATCGGCCCCTAGTTGGCGCAGCATCCGGGGGTTATTGTTGCGCAAAGCGCCTAAGTGAAATTGCTGCACCCAGCCTTTTTCGTGATCCCAAAGCGCAAACCGAAACAACATGGCCGATTTAAACTGTAAAATTTCTTTTTCGGTGAGCGCTTGCTGGTTCCGTATTTTAGTAAATATCTGTTGGATTTCGGCTTCGGTATAGTCTTCGGCGTATAGTTGCTCCAGGCCATGGTCCGACACGGCACAACCATTTTGCGCAAAATAATCGTGGCGGCTTTTTAAGGCAGTTAAATAATCCTGGTAAGTAGTAATGGAAGTATCTGTAATTGCTTCGAGCTTCTGGATGTACTTACTCAGCGCTGCTACATCTTCGGCTTGCATGGCTTTATCGGGCCGGAAAGCGGGCAATACTTTTACTTCAAAATTATCCTGTTTAATTTTTTGGTGATGCTCTAAAGAATCAATCGGATCGTCGGTGGTGCAAACCGTTTCTACGTTCATTTTACGCAGCAGATTGCGCACCGAATATTCCGGCGTTTGCAGCAGAGCCGTACACGTTTCGTACACTTGACGGGCGTTTTTCTCTGATAATATTTCGGATACGTTAAAGTAGCGTTGCAATTCCAGGTGGGTCCAATGGTAAAGCGGGTTACGGAGTGTGTACGGAACCGTAGCTGCCCATTGCTCAAATTTTTCCCAGTCCGGTTTATCGCCGGTGCTATACGCCTCGGGCACGCCATTGGTGCGCATGGCCCGCCACTTATAATGGTCGCCGTACAGCCAGATTTGCGTAATATTCTGAAACTGATGATCGCGGGCAATTTGCTCCGGCGGCAAGTGGTTGTGGTAATCAATAATAGGTACCTGTTGCGCAAAATTGTGGTACAATTGCCGGGCAGTTTCGCTTTGCAATAAAAAATTCTCGTCTAAAAACGATTTGGAATTACTGGTTGCCTTCCGGGAAGCAGTTACGGAAACCTGATTCATACTATCTGAGATTATTGATTTCTGATAAAAAAATTAAAGCACCTTTTCAGAAAAGATTTTACTTTTCGCAACCGCTATCCGGTATTTTAACGAGCAGCAGAGCAGTTTTAAAAAATCTTACGGAACTCTGTTAACGACAAAAACTAAATTAGGTCCAAACTGGCAAGTAACTCTACCTGCCTGGGTTTTACCACTAAACACAATTAGGAAAAAAGTAAAAAGTAAGTTCTGTTATGCATTCTTTAAGTAACCGGACAAAAATAATTTACTATTATTGATGTCATAATATTTTAAAAACTGCTTAATGTTCAATTACTTAAACACAAAAAAGTCTAACATCTAATATCTTTATACTTGTGTCTTTTTACTTACTTTGGTTAAGCCTACTTTTCTCAAAGAGTTTAAAGCGCCAATTTCGTTTAGGTGATTCAGGTACTTATGAACTGCCGCGCTGAACCCGGGGAGAGTAGATAAATTTATGCCCCATAATTCCTGATTTTGCAGAATAACGGGCACCAGATTTACTTTATCGGGCTGTTGGTGAAGTTCGTAAAAAAAGGCGGCTTTATCGTCGTTAACTAAGTACCGGTTACCGGCAAAATTACCGTAGTATTTATTATTTTCCTGCTCGGTTACCTGCATAAACCGCAAATAGGCCGCAAACCCGAGCGCTATTCTTTCCGGAACCTCATGAAATAAGTCGTAGTAACGTTGTAAAACCGGAATTACCCGCATTTTTAGTTTGGAAGTATAATTCATCGTAATACTGAGCCAGTGGTGTTCCAGGTGCGGATTACGGAAACGGTCCAGTACTTTTCGCGAAAAATCCAGGGCAGTTTTTGATTCTACGGGGTAAGGAATAGCAAGAGCCATTTCGTGCTGCATGAGCTGGCTGATAAATTCGGCCATTAACTCCTGATCCATGGCTTGTTTTACGGTTGCCAGGCCGGCCAAAAAAGCCAGGCCACAACTTAAGGTATGCGTACCATTTAATAGCCGCAGCTTTAATTCACGGTAAATAGTAATGTCCGGCGCAATTTTTACACCTTCATCAATTGCCGCAAAAGTTAGAACCTGCTGTACCCGCTCATTCCCTTCTATTGCCCACAACCGGTATACTTCCGACATCGTGAGCAGGTCGTCGTGGTAACCTAGTTCTGCTTCCAAAGCAGCTAATTTAGTAACTTCCGGTTTGCCGGGCACAATCCTATCCACTAGCGTATTGCAGAAAATAGTACTTTCCGTAAGCCAATTTAAAAAATTAGAATCCAGTTGTTGCTGCGTGGCTAATTGTACTATTATTTCTTTTAAACGGGTGCCGTTATCCGGTATAAGTTCGGTTGGTAAAATAAGTAAGCCTTTGGTTGTATCGCCGGCAAATGCCTGATAACGAGCGAGCAAAACGGCCAGCAATTTACCCGGAAACGAAACGGGAGGCTGCGCCTGAACAGAATCTTCCACCAGTTGTATACCTACCTCGGTAGTATTCGAAATTACCACTTCCAGCTCCGGGTTAGCGGCAAACTCCAGAATCTGCTGCCATTGCGAAGTAGCCGAAAGTACGCGGCTAATAGCGGCACAAATTAAATTTTCTTCTACTGTTTTGCCCGCTTCTATGCCCCTTACGCAAAGGGTGTATAAATTATTTTGCTTCTCAAAAGCACTGGTGTCCCCCTGATCCGTGGATTTTACAACTACAATTCTCCCGTTAAACACACCAGCCTGGTTAGCCTTATGAATAAAGTAATCGGGTAAGCCGCGCAGCAAAACCCCCGTACCAAACTGCAATACTTTTTCGGGTAACTGGGCGAAAGAAGGCAAGGGAACGGTTACTTTCCCCGAATCAGCTATATTTTTTAAATTTTCCGCTTTCAGAATCATGAGGCTAAGGTTTTATCAAGAAAATCTACAAGTGTTCAATCGAAAGATTCATTTTCCTACTCCTTGTTTAATTGGTATTTAGTAAACGGGGCGGCTGTAAGGTTTTAATTATAGTGAAATATCAATGAACAGAACTTATACAATTGCTCTACTTACTATATTTATGCAAAACTACTATTCGTTTACCTCTTCCATAGATAGATAAAAAACAGACACTTTGAATACTTTTTTGAACCCGTTTACTGGCAATATAGGTGTTAATTGGCATTCAAAAAGAAGAAAATCCTTTCTTTTTTACCGGTAACGATACCGATTTAACCGGCAACGATGCCGGTAATTGCAACTTATACCCAATCGTATTGAAAAGTTATTCCATATATAACTTAGCATGGTGTTGGATTAAAGATTCTTTTACTATGCTCATTTGCTTTTTTCTTTGGAGCCTTTTCAAGTCTCCAGGTGGCAGTGCTGATGCGGTTAAACGGCCCAAGTTTGCCTCCTGGCCGGCGGGCCTCGTTTGGCTCTTTCGGGCGGTTTAGCGAACCTTGGCTCTGGTGGGAACGTGCGCAGCACGCCCCTACACGTCAAAATGCTGCTGTCGCAGCACCGGAACGCTAAAAGGCCCTCCACAGCCAAACTGGTGTCAGTTGCTCGTAGCTTCGGACATTACTACTTATTAATTTCTCCAGCTAATAAGTAAAGAGACACAAGTATCAAGATATTAGATGTTAGACTTTTGTATAACTAAGTAACAGATTATCAATCAGATATTCATCCATCTAGATATCCAGTATAGTACATTAATTTTGTCCAGTTACTTATATAAGAAACTAAGATTTTTATTCAGAAAGTATTGCAAGCTCCCCTCCTATTTTAGGAAGGGCAGGGGTGGTAAAAAATAGTAAATTAATTCAAGTCATCAGCTTTAGAAATTTAGTAAGCAATACTTTTTAAATAGAAAAAGTTAGTAAAAACAAGAAAGGCTTTAGCTACGAGCGACTAACATCAGTTTGGCTATGGAGCACCTGCTAGGCTTCCGGTACTGCGCAGCAAAATTCCGACGTGTAGGGGCGTGCTGCGCACGTTCCCACCAGAGGAAAGGAAGCTTAGACCAGCCCGAAAGAGCCAAACGAGGCCCGTCGGCCATGAGGCAAACTTAGGCCGTTTAACCGCATCAGCACCGCCATATGGAGACTTGGAAAGGCTCCAAAGAACAACATCAAAGTCTGCTATAGCATCTATTGCTTACTATTGGGTATTACTTAAGTAGATTAATAATCTAATTGCCTAATGGCAGGGCCTAAATTTTTAAAGTGAATCCAATTCTATCCTTACTTTTTCGTATATTACAATTATCGGTTTTCTTTAAAACGTATTCTGTACATGATTAATAAGGTAGTAGCAAATGTGCAAGAAGCCCTGAGGGATATACCGGATGGTGCCGTATTAATGTTGGGCGGATTTGGTTTATGCGGCATTCCCGAAAACTCTATAGCTGAATTATTGCGCAAAGACATTAAAAATTTAACCTGCATTTCGAATAACGCGGGCGTGGATGATTTTGGCCTGGGTCTGCTATTGCAAAAACGGCAGGTAAAAAAAATGATTTCGAGTTACGTAGGCGAAAATGCCGAATTTGAAAGACAATTACTGAGCGGAGAACTGGAAGTAGAATTAATTCCGCAAGGTACCCTAGCCGAACGCATCCGGGCGGGTGGTGCCGGCATTCCGGCCTTTTTTACGCCAGCCGGGTACGGAACCGAAGTAGGTACCGGCAAAGAAGCCCGGGAATTTAACGGCAAAATGTATTTACTGGAACACTGGCTCCGTGCCGATTTTGCTTTGGTAAAAGCCTGGAAAGGCGATACGGCCGGTAATTTAATTTACAGGGGCACTGCCCGCAATTTTAACCCCATGATGGCTACCGCCGGTAAGATTACCATTGCAGAAGTGGAAGAATTGGTACCAGTCGGTGAACTGGACCCGAATCATATTCATACTCCCGGCATTTTTGTGCAGCGGATTTTTAAAGGAGAGATATACGAAAAACGAATCGAACAACGTACCGTAAGGATGTAAGATATGCAATCAAATAGCGGTATGGAAATAAATAGAGATAAAAAGCCAGGCAGATTCACCGTATTCTTCGAAAACTTTGCCGGCCAGATAACTTGTTATTCGGGTAAGCCCGTTTCGTTTTTAGTGGCTCTTGGCTTTGTTTTAGTTTGGGGAGTTACGGGTCCATTATTTAAGTTTTCGGACACCTGGCAATTAGTAATAAATACCGTTACCAGTATTGTTACTTTTTTAATGGTATTTCTTATTCAACAATCTCAGAATAAAGATTCTCAGGCTATTCAGTTAAAATTAAACGAAGTGGTAGCCGCGCTTAAAGGCGCCAGCAACCGGTTAATTAACATCGAAGACTTAAGCGACGAAGAACTTAAAGTACTAAAAAGTTATTACGACCAATTATCAGATATTGCCGAAAAAGAAGAAAGTATTGTAGAAGCCCACTCCATGGAAGATGCCCGCGAAAACCAAAAAGCCAAAGAACAAGCCGATCATAAACCACAGTAGTTTAGTTGTTAGTTGTTGGTTGTTCGTTGTTGGTTACAGGTTGGTAGTTAATGGGTATTTAAAAAAAAGTAAATTCAGATGCTTGTAGATATAGAGCGTTTACCAAATCTAAGATCAATAGTTATTGTATGAACAGGAGATTATACCAAATAACCATCAACCAACAACTTATTACAAAAAACAAAAATCTAAAAACTAAAATCTAACAACGAACAACCAGCAACGAATAACTAACAACCAAAATGGCTTTAGATAAACACGGTATTGCGAAACGGATTGCCCAGGAATTACAGGATGGTTATTATGTGAACCTGGGAATTGGTATTCCTACTTTGGTAGCCAACTATATTCCGGCGGGCATAAACGTGGAATTGCAGTCTGAGAATGGCTTGCTAGGCATGGGGCCTTTTCCGACCGAGGACGAAATAGATCCCGATTTAATTAATGCCGGCAAACAAACTGTAACTACTTTACCTGGTTCTTCGCTTTTTAATTCTGCGGAAAGTTTTGGCATGATTCGGGGCGAACACATTGATTTAACTATTTTAGGAGCTATGGAAGTATCGGAACGCGGCGATATAGCCAACTGGAAAATACCGGGTAAAATGGTAAAAGGTATGGGCGGCGCCATGGACTTAGTAGCTTCGGCTAAAAACATTATTGTCGCCATGCAGCATACCAGCCGCGATGGTCAATCTAAATTATTGCCTGTTTGTAGCTTGCCGTTAACCGGTATAAAATGCGTGAAAAAAATTGTTACCGATTTAGCTGTTTTGGATGTAACGGAACAAGGTTTTGTTTTACGGGAACGGGCACCAGGCGTAACCGTTGAACAAATTCAGGTCGCTACTGCCGGTAAACTGGTTGTGGAAGGCGTCATTCCGGAAATTAAAATATAACTACCTTTGTTATTTATAATCATTCAAGTGAAAACACGGCTTGAATAGGTGCGGTTAAACCTGAATTAACCAGCTTGAATAAAAATTACTATGACTGAAAAAATAAGAACTTCCGATAAGAATAAAGAAACCGAACATAAATTAACCCTGCGCCAATTGCGGCTCGCCGATTACAAAGCCATAAAAGGCATTATGGATACGGTGTATTCTAACCTGGGCGGCTCCTGGACCAAAGAAGAATTTGCGGCCTTGTTAAAAGCTTTTCCCGAAGGCCAGATTTGTATTACCGATAAAGGTAAAGTAGTAGCGGGTGCACTCAGTATTATTGTAAAATATTCCGATTATGGCGATAAGCACACCTACGAACAAATTGTAGGTAAAGGTAAATTCGACACCCACAATCCGGCTGGAGATACGCTGTACGGCGTAGATGTTTTTGTTGATCCGGAGTACCGCAACTTACGTTTGGGGCGCCGCTTATACGATGCTCGTAAGGAATTATGCGAAAACCTGAACATGCGTGGTATTATTGCTGGTGGCCGGATTCCGGGTTACTTGGAACATGCCGATAAAATGTCGCCGCGGAAATACATTGACATGGTTCGTAACAAAGAAATCTACGACCCTATTTTAACCTTTCAGCTCAGCAACGACTTCCACGTCCGGAAAATTTTAAAAGGCTACATGCCCAGCGACATTGAGTCGAAAGCCTATGCTACCTTGCTGGAATGGATAAACGTGTATTACGAAGAGCGCGAAGAACTGATCGGGGGTCAGAAAACTGTTGTCCGGATTGGGATTGTACAATGGCAGATGCGCAATCTTACTTCTTTAGAAGATTTGCTGCAGCAAATTGAGTTTTACGTAGATACGGTAAGCTCTTACAAAGCCGATATTATTATGTTCCCGGAGTTTTTCAATGCTCCCATGATGGCGCTTTCCAACGATCCTTCATCTTCCGCGGCCATCCGGAGCCTGGCCGACTATACCGATGAAGTGCGGGAGAAACTCATTACTATGGCCCTGTCGTACAACATTAATATTATTGCCGGCAGTATGCCCGAATACAATAATAAGCAATTGCACAACGTGAGTTATCTCTGCCGCCGCGACGGAACGTACGATAAGCAATATAAATTACACGTAACTCCGGATGAAGCGGCTTATTGGGGTATGCGGGGTGGTAACAAACTGTCTATTTTTGATACTGATATCGGAAAAATAGGTATTCTGATTTGCTACGATGTTGAGTTTCCGGAACTGGCCCGTATGTTATCCGACATGGACATGAAAATTTTATTTGTGCCTTACTGGACGGATACCAAAAACGCTTATTTAAGGGTACGGCGTTGCGCCCAGGCGCGAGCCATCGAAAACGAGTGTTACGTAGCCATTACCGGTAGCGTAGGTAACTTGCCGCGCGTCGAAAACATGGACATTCAGTATTCTCAGTCAGCCGTATTTTCGCCTTCTGATTTTGCTTTTCCGCACGATGCCGTGGTAGCCGAAGCCACTCCGAATACCGAAATGACGCTAATTGCCGACTTAGATCTGGATTTACTAAAAGACCTGAACACCGGCGGCAGTGTGCGTAACCTCCGCGACCGCCGGAAAGATTTGTACAACGTTAACTGGATTTTAGATTAATTATCTGAATTGCGGATTTTCTCGGATTACACGAATTACGCAGATTATCAATGAGCATAAATAGCTGGCAAGCTCCCCTCCTCAGATGAGGAGGGGTTGGGGGTGGTTGATTTTTCTGTGTTGATTAATTTACAAACTATTCTTCGCTAATTCATGTGTGCAAGCCATACAAACCATGATTTAGTAAATAATCCGCGAAATCCGTTTAATCCGCGTAAATCCGCGATTCAAAATTATTACCTTCGCGGCAGAATACGCAAACAAGCATGAGCAAAGAAAAACCGAGCCTTCCGAAAGGAACCCGGGATTTTAGTCCGGAAGTAGTAGGCAAGCGCAACTATATATTTAATACTATTAAGAAAACGTTTGAAAAGTTTGGTTTCCAACCCTTAGAAACACCGGCCATGGAAAATTTATCGGTACTAACCGGTAAATACGGTGAAGAAGGCGACCAGTTAATGTTTAAAATATTAAACAACGGTCTGCACGAAAAGAAAGAGCCGGAAAAAGAGAAACTTCAAGAGAATTGGAATAAAATTCTTCAACAGCCGTTTTCTACTCCTGCCATTACCGAACGGGCTTTGCGCTACGACTTAACGGTTCCTTTTGCCCGCTTTGTGGTGATGAACCGCAACGAGATTTCTTTTCCGTTTAAGCGCTACCAAATTCAACCGGTTTGGCGGGCCGACCGCCCACAAAAAGGCCGTTACCGCGAGTTTTACCAATGCGATGCCGATGTGGTAGGCACGAAATCATTACTCTGCGAAGCTGAAATAGTATTAATGCTTGATGAGGTTTTAAGCAATTTAGGCTTAACTGATTTTACGATAAAAATCAATCATCGTGGTATATTAGCTGGTTTTTATTCAAAACTTGGTGCAATAGGAAAAGAATCCGATTTACTAGTAGCAATAGATAAGTTAGACAAAATTGGAGAAGAAGGAGTTACAAAAGAGCTTCAAGAAAAAGGTTATTCAAACGAAAGAATTACACAATTATTCAAGCTTTTAAGAGTTTCAGGTTCATTTGAGGAAAAGCTAATTCAATTAGAAAAGATATTTAATGACCCTATTGGTGAACTTGATAATACTTTTAAGCTTGATTTTCAAGAAATACCTCACGACGAGTTTTGGACGAATGTTGCAGAAAGCAATACGGATTGGAAGCACAAAAAGGCTTTTATAGATTTAAATAAAGTAAATAGTTATTTATCAAAATTAAACTTTAAAAATTTCAACCGTCTTGAATTTGACCCTACCCTTGCCCGGGGTCTCTCCTACTATACCGGTTGTATTTTCGAGGTAAAAGTAAATAATGTAAAAATGGGCAGTATTTCCGGGGGTGGTCGTTACGATAATTTAACGGGCATGTTTGGTTTGCCTAATGTTTCGGGAGTAGGCATTTCGTTTGGGGTAGACCGGATTTATGACGTAATGGAAGAACTAAAATTATTTCCTGAATCGGCCCAAACCAGCACGCAAGTATTAATTACTAATTTTGATAATCAATCGGAAGTATATGCCCTACCTATTTTACAGCAATTACGAGCAGCAAATATTGCTACGGAGCTTTACCCCGACCAGGTAAAATTAGCCAAGCAAATGACCTACGCCGACCAGAAAAAAATACCTTATGTCTTACTCATTGGTTCAGAAGAAATTGCTTCTGGTTTACTTAAACTAAAAAATATGCGTACCGGCGAGCAGGAAAGCTTAGGCGTAGAGGAAATATTAAAAAAACTGGCGATTTAATAATGGAAGAAATATTCTGGCTGCAACCACAGAATTACCTTATTGTAGAAGCAATTCAGAATATTCTTGCCAAAAAGGTAACCTTAAAATATTCACCCGAGCTTCATCATCCAGCCCATCCTGAAAATAAAGGTTCAATAGCTGAAAAGGCTATTCCAAATGAATTAGCAGCTTTCTCCCTTGGGTTAGGTGCTGAAGTTCCGGCGGAAATTACCCGGGTAATGTTGTTATTATCCGCTGATTTTTTTACTAAAAATCCGGTTCCGGATAGCTCCCATATTATTCTGCGTATTCTGGAGTTGTACGATTTTGAAATAACTCCCCAGGTTTTTAGTCAAGGGCTTTACTCCTCTCCTACCGCACATTTATTATATCCCGTATTTGGCTCCGGTAAGGTTTACTTTCAGGGTTATTTGTTAAATTCGGCGGATGTGCATGATATTTTTAGTTGGCAAATTCTTTCCTGGCCCGGCACTTTACCCACTTCGCTGTTCCAGGCTGCTTTTTTGGGTTTAGCCAGCTTAATCTTTAATTTTATTCAACTAAAACATTTATATAAGTACGCCCAAAGTTTACTTCCTGAGTCCGCCACTGAATTACGTACAGAAAACCTATTTCAGGAACAAATCGACCAATTGGAAAAACAGTTAAACGAAGCTTTGGCTTTTCCGCAAACCCAGCAAAAACACGTGAACGGGTTAACGTATCAACTGGAAAAACTATTGGCTAAATTTGGCGAAAACATTGGAGAAAGCCTTTCCGAGATAGTAGATAAAAACACTACTTTTTACATTTTTAGTGAAAGTCTACCTTTAAAAACGGAGTACTTGCTTTCTTTGATAGAGACTCTAAGTGAGGAAAACTTGATTTTGTACGAGGGAGGCTTGGGTACAAGTGCCGGACCTTCCACTAATTTTATGCATCATCTGTGGTTGCAGCCTTACCAAATTTTAAAGAATCTGGAGCAAATAATGGCCATAGCTACAATCCTGCAATTAACAGCTTCGGGTAATCAGCAAAATAATTTAAATTTAACCGAGAACTGGAAGGCAGCATACCGAAACCAAGTTATTGACGTTTTAAAGGAAGCTGTTTTTGCCGAACTTATCCGGAAAACGATTTCGTTTATGTATGCTAGTACGCCAAATCATTAATACACCATTCAAATTTTTCTGTTTATTTCTGCTTTATTGCTTATCCGGTTCCAAATTACTAGCCCAACCTAACTGCTCCGAAAAATTTAAGGCGTACAATGCCCAGGGTGTAGAAGTAAATACGTTTTGTATCGGCGAAACCATCCGTTTTAAATCCTGCGCAGTTAACGCCCAACCCGATAAAGAATACTACGATACCGATAAAAGCAACGGTTTAGCTTTTCCGGATACTATTAAGAGTGTGACTTATTCCGTACCGGGCACCTACACGGTTACGCAGCTAATTAATACGGGCTTACCCGGCAACAACCAATTTGAGCGTACCTTCACGGTAGTAGACACTCCCCCACCTGCCATTACCGGTTTTGCCTGCGCTTATAATAAAGTAAATTTCAGAATTACCGACACCCATTACGATTATTACCGTGTTAATTTTGGCGATGGAACCGAGCGGCGGGTATTACCCGGAAAAGACACCACTTATCAATACCAAACGGCTACTCTTTTTACTCTCCGGATTAAAGGTTTTTATCGGAAGGCAACCTGCGTAACCGAAAATGTTGTTTCTATTACTCCTTTAAATGAAATAGTAACACCGCAACTACAAAGCCTTAAAATTAACAACTACTCCGCCAAACAAGGCCAGCTGGAGATTAATGCGCTTAATTTACAAGCCGATTACCGGTATATTTTGCAACGCGCTCCGCTAAATTCTACGGAATTCCGGGAAGTTAAACGAGTAAAATCACCGACCGGCGGCCAACACACCATCGCCTTAGACCAAACTGATACCCGCACCATTTACCAGTATCGCTTACAGATGACCGATAGCTGCGGCACCTTTATTAATGTATTTTCCAATACTTTAATTACCCAGCCACTAGCGCTTACCCCTCAAAATAAAGCTATTCGCTTAACCTGGCAACCCTACCCAATACCCGCCGAAGTAAGCAATTACCAAATTTACCGCGATACGAAACTACTACAAACCTTACCGGCTTCGGCTACCTTGTTTGACGATGGAGCAGTAACCTGTGGGCAGCAATATTGTTACCAGTTAGAAGTAGTTTTAAAGAATAATCAATCATCGTTTTCGAATGATACCTGCCAAAGGGTAACGGCCACTATACCACCCAAAGCCGGGCTTCTCATTGCTTCTTACAACCTCCAAAATCAGGTAGAGTTGCGGTTACAGCCAGCACCCCAGGAAACACTACAGGAAGCCAACTGGCAAAAACAAATAAAAAACGGGTCTACTATTAACCTGGGAAGTACAAAAGAAAATACTTTTCTGGATGCAGCACCGTTCAACGAAAATGAACCGGCCTGCTACCAGGCTACCTACACCGATCCATGCGGACTTACTTCCGCTACAAGCAACCAGACCTGTCCGGCTATACTAAGAGGTACCTTTCTTTCCGCGGAGAACCGGGTAAATTTAAATTGGTCGGCTTTTGTAGGCTTTACCACGGTGCCCCGGTATACCGTTGAAGTTTCCGACGATGCTACGGGTCAATTGCTTAACTCTTACGAGGTGGGAACAAATACAACGTTTACCGATACAAAATTAAATACCTCCAGTCAACTCTTGGCTTACCGCATAAAAGTAACGGCTGCTAATTCACCGGAAGTAAGCTATTCGAATAAAATTCGGGTTACGCAAGCTTTTACAGCCACTATTCCAACCGCTTTCTCTCCTAACAACGATGGTTTAAATGATGTATTTGAGATAAAAGGCCGCTTTATTCAATCAGCTCGGCTGAAAATATATAACCGCTGGGGCCAGGTTATTTTTGAAAGTAAAACCTCCGGCGAAGGATGGAACGGCAAAATAAACGGTCAGGATGCTCCCGTAGGAACCTATATTTTTTCATTCACTGCCCAAGATCTCGACGGTAATACCATTCAACGAAAGGGCTCTGTAACTTTAATTAAGTAAGTGCCGTCTACTATTAATCCTTTCTATTTACCCGCGAACGGGCGCTTTATTTTTTGTTATTATTAAAATAGTAGTATTTTTAATTAGATTTTCGCGCTCCAAAGAAGAAACATCTTCTTAAATTTTAATTTATACTTATTTGTTGTGGCCATGGCTAAAAGAATTGCACTGGTTTACTTAGTTCTGGGCTTATGTTGGATAGCTTTTAGCAGTTTGGCTCTGCAGAAACTAAGTGATATTTTTCAACTTTCGGAAAAACAGGTTTTCTGGCTGGAAAGTTGGAAAGGTTATGCTTACGTTACCATTACAGCCATGGTTCTGTACGGTTTTTTGCACCGTTTATTTACTAAACGCCGAAATACCGATAAACAATTTCGTCGTTTATTCGATGAAAATCCTAATCCCATGTGGGTTTTTGATGCAGAAACGCTGCGCCTGATTGCCGTAAACCAGGCAATGGTAGAGGAATATGGCTACAGTCGCGAAGAACTCTTGGGAATGACAATTAAAGATATTCGCCCTAAAGAAAGTATCGACGCGCTGGAAAAAAGATTACAAGAAGAAATTCCTTCTTATTCTAAAAGCGGCATCTGGTGTCATCAGCGTAAAAACGGCGAATTGTTTTACGTTCGTATTTATTCCAACACCACCGAATACAATGGCCGGAAATGCAGGCTGGTAATGGCTTTCGATATTTCTCCTATTATTCATGCCGAGCAGGAAAACCGCATTTTAACCAACCGATTAGCAAAAAAGGAACGCTACCTACGTTCCCTTATTGAGTCGCAAACCACCTTCTTAATTCGGATTGATACCCAAGGCCATTATACCTTTGCGAACCAGGCTTATTGCCAAAAATTGAATTATCGTCCCGAAAACATTATTGGTCAGTTATTTACCCACGATTCTCAGCCAGAAGACCACATCCGTTTTGAAGAAGTAATAACCAGATGTTTGCAGCAGCCCGGGCAAGTGGTACCATTAATGATTCACAAACCGGATGCGAAAGGTGCCGTTTTGATTTTAGAATGGGAATTTGTAGCCATTAAGACATTTAATACTAAAATTACCGAGTTACAAGGCATGGGCCGGGATGTTACCGAAGAGATTAAATCCGTTGAGAAAATAAAAGAATATACCCAGCGCATAAACGATATTTTAGAAAGTATTACGGATGGTTTTTACGCCGTTGATAAGAACTGGAATTTTACCTACGTTAATAAAGAATTTGAAAAACTTCTGCATTGTAACCGGAAAGATATTATGGGCACCTACCTTTGGGATCAGTTTCCCGAAGCAACCTCACTCAAGTTTTACGACGAGTATCACCGGGCAATAAACGAACAAGTAAAAGTTCAGTTTGAAGAATATTATCCCCGGTTTAAATCTTGGTTTGGCGTATCGGCGTATCCTGCCAACGATGGCTTAACAGTCTATTTTCAGGATATAACCCAAGATAAACTAGCGCAGGAGAAAGACTTTGAAGATACCCAAAACTTAAATGCTTTAATTAACAATCCGCACGCGTTAATTTGGTCGGTAAACAGAAACTATCAACTAATTACGGCCAATCAACCTTTCATAGACCAATTATCACAAAGGACCGGACGGCTACTGCAAAAAGGAGATAGCGTTCTTTACCCGGGATTAGATCCGGAAACCAGAAACAAGTGGATGAATTTATACGAAAGGGCATTTAAAGGCGAAATTTATACCATAGAAGATCAATTAGTAACTGCGGATAAGGAAGTAAATTACGTGGACGTAAGTTTTAATCCGATCCGGGACCGGGATGGTAATATTACCGGGACCGGCTGCTTTTCGCGGGATATTACCGAAAATAAACGCCATCAGTTAAAAATTCAGAAGCAAAATGAAAAGCTAAGAGAAATTGCCTGGATTCAATCGCATGAAGTGCGGGTGCCCGTGGCAAACATTCTGGGTCTCATTAATGCTTTTAATTACAAGAATTTATCAGATCCGTTTAACCTGGAAGTTCTGGCCAACCTGAACATTGTAACGCACGATCTGGATTCTATAATCCGGGATATTGTAAATAAGACCAATGAAGTAGAAGAAAATAAGAACACTACACCTAATAATAAGTTAATGTTAGGCGACCGGATAAGTACCCGTCTGATTTCTGGTGATAATAATTAACCTTCTCCTTAAGATTTAAAACTAGTCTTAAAACTATTTCGCACCTTGTTAAGAGCTAGGTATTATTTTCTTAAATCCTTACCTTTGCTTCACAAAATTTAACTTAAATAACTTAACTGCTACTGCTATGTTTGATATGTTTTCTATGATGGGTAAAATAAAAGAGGTACAGGCTAAGATGAAAGAAGCGCAGGATAACCTTCAGTTTATAACGGTAACTGCCGAATCCGGAGCAGGCATGGTTAAAGCAAAAGCAAACGGTTTGCGTAAAGTAATTTCCCTCGATATTGATGCCTCTTTATTGAATCAGGACGATAAAGAAATGCTATCCGATTTAATTGTAGCAGCCGTTAATAAAGCGTTAGACGAAGCCAGTGATAAAGCCCGCGACGAAATGAAACGTAATACCGAAGGCCTTTTACCTAATATTCCCGGATTAGATTTAAGTAGCCTTGGTTTATAAGCCTGCTCCAACTGTTGCCATTGTAATATTAAACTGGAATGGGCAAAAATTTTTAGCTCAATTTCTACCTTCCGTAATTGCTTATTCTGCTGGTCACCTTATTTATGTAGCAGATAATCATTCTACGGATACCTCCATTCTCTTTTTACAGGAAAATTATCCTGAAATAAAAGTAATTCAACACCAGCAAAATTTAGGTTTTTGTGAAGGCTATAATGTAGCTCTGCGGCAAATAAACGCCGATTACTACGTTCTCTTAAATTCAGATATAGAAGTAACCCCCGGCTGGTTATACCCAATTATTACTTTAATGGAAAGCGATGCTACCATTGCCGCTTGTCAGCCAAAAATTAAATCGTATCAGCAACGCACCTATTTTGAGTACGCCGGTGCAGGAGGCGGCTTATTAGATCGGTTGGGCTATCCTTTTTGCCGGGGGCGTATATTTCATTCTCTGGAAAAAGATGAAGGGCAGTATAACGATGTTTTTCCGGTATTTTGGGCTACGGGTGCTTGTATGTTTGTGCGGGCGGCTGCGTATCATCAAAGCAAAGGTTTAGAACCGGCTTTTTTTGCCCACATGGAAGAGATTGACTTGTGCTGGAGATTACAAAATGCGGGCTACAAGATAATGTACTGCGGCCACAGTGAAGTTTACCATGTAGGCGGCGGCACTTTACCTGCTTCCAACCCACGTAAAACATACTTAAACTTCCGGAATGGTTTAGCTTTGCTTTATAAAAATTTGCCGGCACAACATTTCTATTTTACTTTATTTAACCGCCTGCTCTTAGATTGGATAGCCAGTATAAAGTTTTTAATTTCTGGCCAACCGGCCGATAGCTGGGCAGTGCTTAAAGCCCATTACGCTGTTTGGCAAAACAGATCTTACTGGCAACAAAAGCGAAAAGAACAATTAACGCCAGAAGAATCCCATTTAGCTGGGTGGTTTAAAGGCAGTATTGTTTGGGAATTTTTTATTCGCCGGAAAAAAACGTACCGCGCACTGGAATCAGATCAGTTTAACTGATTATGCCCGTAACAGAGAGCAGACAAAATTATAGAATTAAAAATCCCAGACAGTACTTTTCTGCCGCCGTAAACACTTCTGAATGTTTAACCAAAAAGCAAGCATAAGGTAAATAAGTACCGGGGAACCAAAAGTTAAAAACGACAAATAAATAAAGGACATGCGGATACTGCTGGTAGCAAAACCCAGTTTTTCGCCCAAAGCGGTACAAACGCCAAACGCCTGCGACTCGATAAAATATTGTAACCGTTTCATTCGTAATGCAAAATTAAACTTAATATAATTTTTAAACAGGAATCAGCATAGTAAAAATTTCTGTCCTACTTAAAAAGCTGGTTGTATCTTTCTGTTTGTCGGTTTAGCCTGGTAAACAAAATTTTAGCCCACAACAAACACCACCGATTTTAACTAAAATATATTTCTTATGTACTCTTCTTAAATTACAAAGTTGCAAATAAATCATTTGGCATTATAATTTGGTACCGGTAATCATTAGGTAATCCAACCATCTAAAGACATTGTTGCAACGGTAAATGAAAATAAATAAAAAAGGTTGTAGCGTATCTTTGTAGTGACCAAACTTCAAAGAACAAATGCTAACATCCGCTACAACTCGGGTTTTAGATAAGTACAAAATTAGCAACTGGAAAGCTTATAAACAGAGTTTAGTGCAGTTAAGGAGGGTAATGGAAGGTTCGGTGCTCAAAAATTTGCGCGAGATAGATGCCAACAAAAAAGTAGTCGGGGAAAACACGTATGCCGATTGTGTCACCCAATGTTGTTTGTTGCTGGGCCAAGTGTATTATGAGCCTCTGCGGCAGACCACCGGCTTTGTAACTGATCTTGTAACCCTGTTTGGTTGCCTGGACTATGCCATACCGGATTTACACCACTTTAAGCCGGCGACAGGCTTGTCTGCGCATAGAAGTCAATCATTAACTGGCACTATACAACTTGATCTAGCACTTGAATCCACTGGCCTAAAAGTATATGGCGAAGAGGAATGGAAAGTGAGAAAACATGGGGCGAGCAAGCAGCGAACTTGGTGGAAGCTCCACATCGGCATTGATGTAACGACCCAAAGATTGTTTGTGTCGAGTTAATCACCAATGGCGAAGATGATGTGGCCGTTACCTGCAAAATGCTGCAAGGCAAGACCGCTCAACTGAAAAGTTTTCGAGGTGATGAGGCCTATGATGATCTTGCTCTCAGGAAGTATTAGGCCCAAAGGTAAAACAAATCATCCCGCCTTCGAAGGATGCGGTGGTGCATACGGGCACTAAGCAAAAACCAGTAGCCGACTATCGCCACCAGCGCAACCAAGCCGTTACCTTAATGCAAGAGCTGGATAGAAAAGCCTGGCAAATCCAAGTAGGTTATCATCGCCGGAGTTTAATTGAGGTCGATATGTTTTGATTTTTAGCGCCCAGATGAGGGTCAGAAAAATGCAAAACCAAAAAACAGAAGTAACCTTTAAATGTAAAATATTATATACCTATAAGCAATTGGGTTGCCCCTGGCTTGTATGGCCGCTTAGCTGCTGCCGCCATTTGCAAGCAGAAAGAAAATAGTACCGTTGCAACAAAGTCCTATATAAAGCGAAGTGGAAGTACTATCCAGATAACAGAAACAATGCTATTAAAATAATACAATTATTATTTAAACTGACACATTTGGAAACTACGATTATCAGTTACCTGTTGCTTGCTGGCTTCTTTATTCGGTTCCATTTTTCGCTAGTCTTTGTTGCCTAATTGGTGAGGGGTAATTAGCTTATTCAAAGAATAAAAATAATTTTACGCGGTTTTATTCTTTGAATAAGCTAATTAAATAAAATCTTTTATTATTTTACATTTAGTCCCTACATTGGTGAGTTATACTTTATAATGATGTTTAGCCACAAGTTAGGCGTAATTACAAGGAGGTACAGAAATGTTGTAAAAAAATTTACTAACGACTATTCTTATGCTGTATTTAGTATTAGAGATAAAGGCTCAACAAAGAATAAATAGTTAATAAAACAAGAACTTGATGGTATCCATGTCTTTGACCAGAAATATAGACAACTATTACCATTGAATAATAGTATAAAAGCAGGCTTTATTGCAGCCGCGTACAAAGTTTTTAAGGTAAACTTTGAACCCTATCTATGCAGCAAGCAGGAAAATTAAACTTCTCAAATCTGATTATAGTAGAAGATAAAGTAAAAAAATTCTGTTATCCGAGTAAAACCCTGAAGGTACTTCCACTAACAAAACAGTATAAAAGGCCTTTGGTAAGTGAAATTTCTTTTGACTATGAAAAAAATGAAGATTAAACTGATCCTCGGACTTATTTCAGCATTTTTCTTTCTCTCATGTGAAGATCACTCTGAACAAATTTTAGATTCTTATTGGAATTTCCGCGCTTGGGACCCCAACTTTAAGCAGTATTATTTGCAAAAAGATATCCTTTATTTTAGCAATTTTAGCGTCACAGATAATGGCACTTCCTTTTCGATAAAGATCAATTTTAACCATACGTTTAAGCCGGATTATGTAATTAAAAGAAAGTTGAATAATAAATGGCAGAAACTAGATAATGGCGGTGAATTTATATCTGTTCTTGAGAAGGGAAATGCTGAAATAATTAGAACCGATCACGTTTTTGGTATTTTTGATATGGAGAAATTAGTTTACGAAGCGCCTCTTACCATCTCTTTTTACCCGAAAGAGTATTATGCAGCTAATAATTACAACGCTCCTGGATACCTGATATTTCATAAATATGATAGATACGAAATCCCTTTTTTTAGAACACCTGAAAGCTGGAGCTTAAATGCCCCAACTGCTGAGGACAGAGATTTTGCACGAAGGGAATGGGGCGGACTGATTAGCGGAATAAATGATCCCTTGGAGCAAGCAAGATTAATTCAGCTTGATATAAGTAAAAAACTTTATAAATATCAAGGCGTCCCTTCGTCGGAACTTACTAATATGAGTCCGTTTGATCAATACAAGAAGTTATTGCAAGGAAGTGACAGGCTATGGTGTGCGGGCTGGTCTTATATATTTAAACATGCTCTCTCTTGTTTCAATATTCCTGCAAGGCAGGCATGGTTTGGTAATGTTATAGATGGAGCATCAAAACCAAACTTAGTGTTAGCTGAGGGGCATAGTACAGTTGAAATATTTGATAAAAACTCAATTACTTGGAAACTTGTAGACCTTAATTTTTTTATGTTAAATATACAATATCAAAATCGTTCGTTGAACACCTTTGATCTTCATTACTTGATAAACAATCCACAATACGTTAATGAGATATATGTAATTGAGTATGATCCTGAAAACAATCAGGAGCATCAGATTAGGCTCCTGGACTCACAACACTTTCAGTCGTACTTAAATTACTATAAAGTAAATCAAAATATATGGTTTAATTAATATTTTATTGCAAAATGTGTGGAAAAAGTGGACTGTTGTTGCTGTAGGATCAGGAGACCGACCAAAAAAAGTATCATAAATTTATTGGCATAGCATAATTGGCCATCGGAGGCCACATATGATGGTTATATTAACAAAAACAAATTAGCACTCAGTCATAGAAAACATTCCTCCATTAATTATATGAGCCCAATCAATTATGAGAATAAGCCTTAACTTTTCCATCATTAAGCATATTTATTGTCCGCCTTTTTCAAAATACCTCACTCAACTTCCGGTCAGCTCTAAGAAAGTGAAGCTTACAATTTAAGCTACCAACACTGAATTCGCTTTTTTCGTACTATTTACAAAAATCCAGGCCGGATACTGTTACTTTTTCAGAAAATATGTAGTTTTGATCGTTAAAAATTAGAGTCTGCCTCTCTTCTATTTTCGATTTAACTTTGTTCGAATAGAAAAGCGGTCAAAAATTTTACTTCACCATAGTTATAAAATTAAAATATAAATGCGAACAATTCAGTTTAGAGAGGCTTTGCGCGAAGCCATGACCGAAGAAATGCGGCGCGACCCTAGTATCTTTTTAATGGGCGAAGAAGTGGCCGAGTACAACGGTGCTTATAAAGTAAGCCAGGGAATGCTGGATGAATTTGGTCCGGAAAGAGTGATAGACACCCCCATTGCCGAACTTGGTTTTGCGGGTATAGGCATTGGTGCCGCTATGAATGGCCTGCGTCCTATTGTCGAGTTCATGACTTTTAACTTCTCTTTGGTAGCAATTGACCAGGTTATTAACTCAGCGGCCAAAATGATGTCCATGTCGGGTGGTCAGTACCGGGTGCCAATTGTTTTTCGGGGCCCTACTGGTAGCGCCGGGATGTTATCTTCGCAGCACTCCCAGAACTTCGAGAATTGGTATGCCAACTGCCCGGGTTTAAAGGTAGTTGTTCCCAGTAATCCTGCCGATGCGAAGGGCTTACTAAAATCTTCTATCCGCGACGAAGATCCGGTTATTTTTATGGAATCGGAACAGATGTACGGCGATAAAGGTGAAGTTCCCGAAGACGAGTATATTATACCCATTGGTGTGGCCGATATAAAACGTTCTGGTAAGGATGTAACGCTTGTTTCTTTTGGAAAAATGATGAAAGTGGTTTTAGCGGCCGCCGAAGAACTCCAAAAAGATAACATATCCGCTGAAGTAATTGACTTGCGCACCGTACGCCCGATTGATTATAAAACAGTAATTGAATCGGTTAAGAAAACCAATCGTTTGGTAGTGATTGAGGAAGCCTGGCCTCTGGCCTCTATTTCTTCGGAAATAGCTTTTCACGTGCAGCACAATGCTTTTGATTACCTGGATGCTCCTGTAAAACGAGTTACCTGCCGCGACGTGCCTTTGCCTTACGCTCCAACGCTTATTGAGGCTTCTCTGCCTAACATCGAACGTACAGTAAAAGCAGTTAAAGAAGTTCTTTATCGGAAAGCTTAGTAGATTTAGTAAATTACTATAAAAACAAAAAGCCGGAATTAAGTAAATTCCGGCTTTTTGTTTTTATAACTGTTCTTTAAAAAGCATTTTCTTCGCCTTTAAACATGTTATAAATAGTTAACATAATTATTTTAATATCCAGCAAGAAAGTCCAGTTTTCGATGTAGAACAGGTCAATCTTTATTCTGTTTTTCATTTGGTGCGGCTCAGATGTTTCTCCCCGATAGCCCTTTACCTGAGCCAGGCCGGTTACCCCCGGTTTTATTAAATGTCGCGACATATAGCGCCCAATTAATCGCCGGTAGTTCTCATTTAATTTAACGGGATGTGGCCGGGGCCCTACCACCGACATATCCCCTAACAACACATTAAAAAATTGCGGCAACTCATCTAAATTTGTTCTTCTTAAAAAGCTGCCTAGTCTGGTAACTCTATCATCGTCTTTTGTAGCTTGTTTCGTATCTGCCTCGTCATTTACCCGCATACTTCGGAACTTGTAACACACAAAAGGTTTGTTATCACGGCCATTTCTTAATTGTTTAAACAGAATAGGGCCTTTAGAATCTAACTTAATCAGTAACCCTACTACAGGAATCAGCCACGAAAGAATAAATACGATTACTAAAAAAGAGAAAACAATATCAAATATTCTTTTCACCACCATATTAAAGGAATCGTCCAACGGAATGGGCCGGAGATTCATAATGGGTAGTAAATCGTAAAAATCTACTTCTAATTTTCGCGATTGAATTAAATTGGCTTCCGGAATAAATTTTAGCCGTATTAAATTATCTTCCGCAAAATCTATGATTTGAGCCACCTGATTACTGGTAAGTTCAAAAGCGGAACAATAGATTTCATCTATCTCATTCTGAACCACGTACTCTTCCAGTTCTTCAATTCGCCCCAGAAATTTGCTCGAATTTCTGGAATGATCATCAAAGTACCCAAAAAAGCGATAACCCGTATCGGGTCGTGATTCAAAGTATTTCCGTAACTGGTTAGAGGCTCGGCCGAACCCGGCAATAACTACTTTCTTATAATTGCCCCCTTTGATCCGGTGATACTTTAATAAATACGTTAGCCCAACGCGCCAACCTATCATTAAAATAGTTAAATAAATATAAGAGTAAGTAAGAAACTCCCTAGAAAAAAAATAAGGCTTGGTAATATTTAAAGAGGCTTCTACCAGTAAGATGTATAAAATAACCTGTTTAATAAGGTTACTTACAATAGAAGTAACACGGGTAACCCGCTTAATATTATAAGAATTTAATATGGAAGCAGACGTTATCCAGGCAAGATTGCAGTACAATAATAAACTTAAAAATTGAGATTCTACAAAATTGTCAAATCCTTTAAATCGACTTACGTACCCGGCCAGCGCTGCTAAGTTAAGTAAAACTAAATCTCCGAATGAATTTATTATCTTAATGTACTTTTGATTCTGGCCTGCCATTAACGTTAAACACCTTTTTTTGGGCAAATCTATTAAAAAAATGCCTTAGTGTTTGAATTGATTTTTAATTAGCTGGAAATAAAACTTTTGCAATTATTTTGGTATTTTGTTTTAACAAAATTTTGAATAGCTTCTATAAAAGTTTCTTCCTCAAACCGGGAGGCATTTTTCCGGATAAAATCAGGATCGAAATCAAGATAAATATCTTCCATTCTTTTAACCGCCAGCAGAAGATCTTCCGCTATTTGCTCTTGAAAGAAAATAGCTGTGCTTTTTTCAATAGTATCTTTCAAAGGGATCATTGTGCTTAGCACTCCCCCGGCACCGTACGCGATAACGGGTCTACCCGACGCATTTGCTTCTAAGGGTGTAATTCCAAAATCCTCGTGTTGCGGAAAGAGTAATGCCCGGCATTCTGCATAGAGTTTGCTTAACTCCGAACCGGATAACCCGCTTTTAAATAGGATGTTATTTTTAGCCTTACTTTTTAATTCACTTTCTTTCGTTCCGGTACCTACAATTATTAAAGGTAATCCCAGTTGGTTAAAAACTTCAATGGCCAGGTCAACTCTTTTGTAATATTCTAACCGGGTCACCATTAAGTAGTATTCTTTCGGCCCCGAAGCCACGTAGAATTGTTTGCTACTTACCGGAGGATAGATTACTTCAATTTCTCCTTCTATCTTGTATTTATCTTTAATCTTATAACTAGTTTCAACGGTGTTGGCAATAAAGTAATTAGTTCGCTGAGCGGCTTTAAAATCGTAATGTTGAAGAATAGAAATAATAGATTTTAGCATTAATTTCTTAAAGCCTTTAGCTTGAAGGAATTCGGCATAAGACTCCGGATACCAAGCCAGTCGGAAAGGTTGGTGACAATAATTAATAACTAAGGCCTTAGGAGAAATCTTAACGTATTTGGCACAATAGGTAGAAGAGAGTAGAACAACGTCAAACCCTGTAACATCAACCTGATGCATTGCCATAAGGCCAAAAGGGAAAAACAGCTTTTTCATTTTGTTTTCGTCTTTGGCCAGCTTTTGATACCAGGACGTAATTACTTTACTTTTTTTAAAATCTGGATACGTACTTTCCGGATCATAAGCTAAAGTAAAAATGGGTGCTTCCGGAAAGGCATAATGAAAACATCGTGCTACCTGTTCTGCTCCACCACGCCGCATTAAATCATCGTGCACAATGGCTAATTTCATTAAAATTTTGCTTTAATCTTTTAAAAATGTAGTAACTAAGAACTTGCTCCCTATTTTAAACACATACAGGAAAATTAATGTAGAAGTATAATAAGAGCGATGATAAGAGCTAATAAAGTGGGCTATCTCAGAAGTAAATAATAGTAAGAAGTAAGGAAAACAAATCTTTATATAACACTCTAAATTACCACGCATGCAGCATTACAGGAGCTCCCGCCCTTTCTTCAATACCTTTAACCTTAATATTGTAATCAGGATGAATTTTTACTAAAAATTCTCTAATTTGATTGGCGTGCTCTGCTTTGTGATAAGTAGTTATTGCCACTTTTGGCCTGGATTGCTTAATGGTTTTTGTCGCTCCTTTTAGCATATCCATTTCGTATCCCTCCAAATCGGCTTTTAAATAATCTATTTTTATACCTCTATTAAAAAACAAGTTATCAATTGTTTCTATTTTAATTGGTACATTTCCATTATCACTAATTGCCGATGAAATATCGTGGTCGTTCATAAAAGCATTACCACTTTTATCCGATAAAGCACAGGCAATTAGTTCTACATTCTGAAAATTGGCAAAGGTTAATTTCAATGATTGAATAAAGGAGGGTAAAGGTTCTATCGCGTAAACTTTTGCGCATCTGTTAGCCACTATTAAACTGAACAATCCTTCGGCTGCGCCACAATCCACTACCACATCTGACTGGGCTACTTGGGTTTCCGGAATTTCGTAATAATGCCATTGCTCTTTATCCGTACTTTCGGTAATTACCTGGTATAAAGACTTTATAGGCATTTTATCCGGATAATATAAAACACCAATATTTTTTATATCCACTTTATATTGCCCATTTTCATGCAGTATTTCTGAAATAAAGGGTTTAGCTTTTAAGTCACTGGTTTTTTCAAAAACTTTAGATAGTAGTTCGGCAAAGGAGATATCATTTTTACTGTTTAAAAACCAATGCTTAGCTAAGGCGACTCTCCTATTCATGTAAGATTATACTTTCAGGATTATTTTTAAAATTAAAGAATAAAATGGAGTTAAAGAAAGAATAAAATATAATCCCAACTTGCCTCGACAGAATACTCTCCGTTAAACAACAAAGAGTAAATAAAATCAGAAAGGATAAATGCAAAAAAATTGCCTCTTTTAAAAGAAATTATTCCGGGCAACAATAAACTACTTAAAAATATAATTAATCCTCCCAGGCCATTATACAGCGTTTCTTCTATAAACTGGTTATGGGAATTCATTTTACTTTCATAAACCCATAAATTTCTTGTTTTATAACACTCTTGCAGTTTATTCTGAGAATTGCCAGATCCTACCCCATACAGCCAATTATTATTTGTGTTTAATACTTTTAACGCACAACCCCAATTTACGTATCGGGTATTTATGCTTCCTACTACCAATATATTATAATCATTAAAAGAGAAGTCTTTACCTGCCAACACATAGCTAATATGATTTTTTAGAGAAGGCGTTTTTTGATAAACTAAAAAGGCTCCAATTATTATTATTGCCGTTAAAAGTATAGAATAAATATAGAACCGCTTATATAAAAGCCACACCAGACCAGATAGAACAACAGTTATAAAAAAGGAAATCAGGGCCATTTTGGCATAAATGATACCGGCAAAAAACAATAGATAAACTATTATTATAAAACTTGCTAGCTTAATAAAAAGCTTGTCTTTGAATCTAAATAAAATTAAAAGAGCAATCACAGAAAAGGTGCAAAACAACCCT
>Ga0115856_100015_pt1 | contig 41999 bp, 22 predicted proteins | sample InSIn4gowninarea_FD_83870 | JGI IMG/M metagenome (GOLD analysis project Ga0115856, IMG submission 83870)
GCATCCGGTACTGTTGGTACAACGGTAACCATAACGGGTACTAACTTCAGTTCGAACCCCGTGGATGATATTGTTTTCTTTGGCGCTGTGAAGGCACCGGTTGTTTCGGCAACAACTACATCGTTAACTGTTACTGCGCCTGCCGGTACTACCTATCAACCAATAACTGTTACAACAAATGGATTAACAGGTTATGCTAATAAGCCGTTTATTTTAACGTTTCAAAATTGTGGTTTAGGGCTTGCATCAAATTCATTTGCAGACAAAGAAGATTTCCCGGCTGGTAATAGACCTTCACTGATTGCCGGGGGCGATTTCGATGGAGACGGTAGAACAGACATTGTTGCTTTAAAGAGAAGCGACAACAGAATATCCGTTTTAAGAAATACCGGCACAAGCAGTAATTTGTCTTTTGCTACCAACATTAATTATATCACCGGGAGTGTTCCTTATAATGTTGCAATTGGCGATTTAAATGGGGACGGCAAATTGGATTTGGTTGTTTCCAATGCTCAATCAAACACTGTATCAGTGTTCAGAAATACAAGTACCATCGGAAATATTTCGTTTTCAAATAAAACAGATTTTCAGGCAGGACCAACACCCCGGGATGTTATTATTGCTGATTTGGATGGAGACGGGAAAAGCGATCTGGCTGTGACAAACGACTCTGGTAATGTCTCCGTATTAAGAAGCACTAGTAGTCTAGGGAATATTGGCTTTGCAGGTAAAATAGACTTTCAGGCTACCGGAGACAAAATGGCCGTCGGCGATTTGAATGGCGATGGAAAACCCGATCTGGTCTGTGGCGCCTCTATTCTAAAAAATGCGAGCAGTCCGGGAACTATTTCCTTCGCACCAAAAGTAGATTTCTTCACGAGGGGAGCATCAAGCATTGCCATTAGCGATTTGGAAGGAGACGGCAAGCCAGACATTGCAATAACCGTGTACGCTGGTCCGAATCCTTATGTAAACGGATTATTCATCTTTAAAAACACAGGGAACAATAATGACATTAGCATGGCAGCGGCATACCAGATAAACACCATAGACTACCCCTTGACTGTTTCTGCAGGTGATTTGGACGGAGATGCTAAACCAGATCTGGCCGTTTGGAATGTAGCCGATAATGTTGTTCCAATTTACTACGTTACAGTACATAGAAATAAAAGTGAGGGTGGAACCTTTCGTTTTGACTCACAAGTAAAACTTGCATCAGCAGGCGATCCTATTGGTAGTATCATAGCTGATATAGATGGTGATGGTAAAACCGACCTCATGACTGCTAATAACGCAAATGGGTTAATTTCCTTTTTCCGCAATCAAAGCCAGTTGGCCTGTGCGGCTCCTTCATTTGAGCCAGCAATTGTCACTTCCTTTACACCATCTTCCGGCCCTATTGGTACCACCGTGGTGATTAGTGGATCCAACTTTAGTCCTAATCCTTCTAACAACATTGTATTGTTTGGCGGGACAAAAGCGCTAGTTATCTCGGCATCTTCAACGTCGCTAACAGTCATCGTACCTGCCGGCGCTACCGACCAGCCCCTCTCTGTAACAACCAATCAACTGACAGGATATGCAAACAAGGCTTTTATTGTAACGTTTCCAAATAGCTGTCCTTATTTCTCTGCAACTTCTTTTGCAGAAAAAGTAGACTATACTGCCGGAAGTGAGCCGCGGAGTGTTGTGACTGGTGATTTAGATGGGGATGGGAAACCCGATGTTGCTGTTGCAAACAGCAATTCCAAATCAATTTCTCTATTTAGAAATACCAGTCAAAATGGGGCAGTATCCTTTGCGCAAAAAACAGATTTGGCAACGGAAGGAACGGCTTTTAGTGTAGCCATTGGAGATATTAACGGAGACGGAAAGCCAGATTTAGTTGCAACGAACAGCAATACCGGCACTGTCTCTATATTCGAAAACAAAAGCACTCCAGGAGTGCTGGCGTTTGCAAACAGAGTGGATATTTATGCAGGATACACCCCACGGGCTGTAGCCATTGCCGATTTGGATGGCGATGGAAGGGCTGACCTGGTTGTAACAAATACATATAATACATTTCTTGCTAATTATCCCGCCTATGTCTCTGTGCTAAGAAATGTGGGGAATAGAGGAACGGTTGCTTTTGCTTATGTTAGTGATTACGTAGTCGGAAATGAACCGTATAGCATAGCAGTAGGTGATCTTAACGGAGATGGGAAACCCGACCTCGCTGTCGCTAATGTCAACTCCAGTTCAGTGTCCGTATTCAGAAACACGAGCACGTCTGGCACCATCATGTTTGCGCAAAGGATAGATTATGCCTCAGGAAAGGGGCCGTGGAGCGTTGCTTTAGGAGATTTGGATGCCGACGGTAAAGCCGATATGGTCGTTGCAAATAATTTCTCCGGCGGCACCGTATCTATATTAAAAAACACTGCAATAAGTGGGACAATTGCTTTTGCTCAGCCCCAAGAATTGTTTGGAATAAATAATCCAACTGGTGTTGCACTGGGTGATTTTGATGGGGATGGCAAACTTGATTTATCCATCACAAGCAGTGCTACCGGTGTCGTTTCCATATTTAAAAATGTAAGCCAGTCCGGTACTATCGCTTTTTCTGCAAAAGTAAGCTATGAAACAGGTACTGACCCCAGTAGCCTTTCTATTGCAGATTTTAACGGAGATGGCAAACCCGACCTGGTGGCAGCAAATAAAAGTGCGGGAACAATTTCTGTGCTGAAAAACCAGAGCGACATTCCTTGCACACTGTCTGTTTTTCCTGCTCCTGCAATCAATTCTTTCAGTCCTGCTTCTGGTCCCGTGGGAACAACCGTGACCATCAACGGGAGTAACTTTAGCCCGAATCCGGCTGATAACATTGTATATTTTGGTGTGGTAAGAGCTGATGTACTTTCGGCCGCTACCACAAGTTTGACTGTTGCCGTACCTGCAGGGGCCACATACAAACCACTATCAGTTACGACACACAATCTGACAGCCTATTCAACAAAACCGTTTATCCAGACATTTCCTAACAATTGTATTGGCTTGCTGTCAAACTCTTTTGGAGGGAAAGTACATCTTCCAAACTCAAGTGGGTCAAATTATATAACTATGGCGGACCTTGATGGCGATGGAAGACTTGACTTAGCAACTCTTGCAGGTTTCAACTCGAATTCTGTGTCAATATTTCGGAACACCGGCACCTCGGATTCACTCACCTTTGAGCAAAGCGGAAATTACCTAACTGGTGATACTCCTGTTGATATTGCCATTGCTGACGTGGATGGAGATGCCAGACTTGACTTGCTCGTCACACACGGCAGCTCACGCTCTAAAACGTTTGCTGTATTATTAAATACAGGAAGTGTTGGAAATATCTCTTTTGCTGCAGCGATCTCTTTTACCGTGCCAACACCAACAGGATTCGTACAAGGATTAACTATTGGCGATTTTAATGAAGACGGAAAGCCAGATGTCGCTATTGTAGCGACAGATATGTTATTTGTTTACCAAAATAGCAGTTCCAAAGGTTCAATTGCTTTTAGTCAGCAAGCCGCAATTTCAGTTGGGGGTTTTAGGATTGCTGCAGGAGATTTAAATGGTGACGGGAAAACTGACCTGGTGGTTAACAATTATAATTCGTCAAGTATTTCGATATTTTCAAACATTAGCGCGAACGGTGCCATTGCTTTTGCGCCCAAGATCGATTACATTACAGGTGCCAATCCCAATAGTATTGTGATTAGTGATTTTGATGGAGACAATAAACCGGATATTGCCGTGGCGATAAGTTCTTCACCGGGGGTGGTTTCAGTTTTTAAAAACTCGGGAGTGAATGGAGCAGTATCGTTTAGCGCAAAACAAGATTATATTATTGGCTCCAGTGTGACTCATATTATAGCAGGCGATTTGGATGGAGATGGGAAACCCGATTTAGTAGTTACCAGTCAATTTGAAGTGTCACTACTTAGAAATACCAGTGATAAGGGAACAATTAGGTTTGCTGGAAAAGTAGAATTAGCTACCGGATCAGCGGAAAACGTTGCTATAGGGGATTTGAATGGAGACGGAAGACCCGACCTTGCCATTGCAAACGGCTCTTTTGTTTTAACTAATCAAATTAGTTGCGCTTCGAACCCTGTTGCATCTCCTTCCATCACCTCTATTGCACCCGCTGTTGGTCAGGCAGGATCAACAGTAACAATAAACGGCAACAACTTTGATCCCATCCCAGGGAACAACATCATTTATTTTGGAGCTGTAAAAGCGGGTGTCCTTTCCGCCTCAACAACAAAGCTTGTGGTGACAGTACCAACCGGGACAACGTTTAAAGAACTGACCGTGACAACAAACAACCTCACGGCCTACTCAAGGCAGCCGTTCATTGTCGCTTTCCCCAATAGCGGCCAGGGCTTTTTGCCTAATTCTTTCGCCGGCAAAGTAGATTTTGGGGTAGGTGTCAGCCCTAAAAATGTAGCATTGTCCGATTTGGATGGAGACGGGAAAGCAGATATGGTAGTCACAAATTCGTCTTCAAGCTCAGCCTCTCTGTTAAGAAACACTGGAAATCCGGGTATGTTATCGTTTGCCTCAAAAGTAGACTTAGTAACAGGATCTGTCCCGGTCTCCGTTGTGACAGGTGATCTGGATGGAGACGGGAAACCTGAAGCCGTTGTGGCAAATGAATCTTCAAATACCATATCAATTTATAGAAATAAAAGTACCGCAGGAGCTTTTGACTTTGCACCTAGGGCAGACATCTTAACTGGTAAAATTCCTTCTGGCCTGGCAATAGGCGATTTTGACGAAGATGGAAAGCCAGATTTAGTTATAATAAACAAATTCTCGAACACTCTTTTCATCTTGAAAAATATCGGTACTCTAGGAAATATTTCTTTTGCCAAAACAGAAGAATATTCAACTACTTCCAGTCCTTCAGGAGTTGCGATTAGTGATATTGATGGAGACGGTAAAGTAGACATTGTTGTGACAAATGAGGGTGCCGGTACAGTTTCCGTATTTAAAAACATTACAGTAAATGGATCAATTGTTTTTTCAAACAAATCTGATTTTGTTGTGGGTTCTGGTGCTAATAGAGTCGCAATAGCAGATCTGGATGGAGACGGCAAGCCAGACCTCGTAGTTTCTAATATTCTTTCTAAGAGCATTTCTATATTAAGAAACACCAGTATTCCTGGCACTTTCGAATTCAGCGAAAAAATAGATTATGTAATTGGTGTGCCTTCAGGAGTTGCGATCAGTGATTTGGATGGAGACGAAAAAGTAGATATTGCTGTTACAATCGGACAGGATACCCTTACTATATTAAGAAACACCAGTATGCCTGGGGCAATTCTATTCACTAATCAAGTAAGCTATATGACGGGAAATAATCCTCAGGCTGTTGCACTTGGCGATATGGATAACGATGGAAAGCCTGATATGATAGTGACAAACTACAATTCGAACACTGTTTCTGTATTGAGAAATTTAATATCTGCAAATCCGATTTGTACTCCCACTTTCCTAAACAAAGGTTCCATTGTGCTGGATGCCTCTTGTTCGGGCAATGACGGCAATATTTCTCTTATTCCAACATCAGGCACTGCTCCGTTTCAATATTCAATTAACGGCGGAACAACCTACGTAAGTGGTCCTGACACAGGCTATACTTTCCTGGGTCTAGTGCCCGGCATGTACCAATTGCGGTTGAAAGGTGCAGACGGCTGCGAATCGGATGTTGTACAGAAAGAAGTAAAGGCTGTTTATGGTTGTCCTGTAACGTGTGTAGCCCCTGCTTTCTTAAACTCAAATGCTATTGTGCTTGATGCAAGTTGTGGTAAGAGTGATGGTAGTATCACCATAATTCCTATCAGTGGCACTGCACCATTTATGTATTCTGCTAATGGCGGAACAACTTATGTTACCGGCCCTAACAGGGGTTTTACTTTTAGCAGTTTAGCAGGAGGAACCTACCGGTTGAGACTCAAAGATGCTACCGGATGTGAGTCGGTTGTTATAGAAAAAACAGTGAGGAACATTTACAACTGTCCAGGCATAACTACTTTATTTGACAAAGCTTCTTCCCTGATCTCCAAAGAAGCGCTTACTGTTTCTCCCAACCCCACCAAAGGACTATTTAAAGTACAGTTACCAAATATTATATCAGGCAAAGCGGAACTATCGGTTTTTGATGCAAAAGGAATAGCGATACAGAAAAAGCAGGCTGTTCTTAGCAAAAGCAATACGATTGACTTTGATCTTACCGGAAGAGCACCGGGATTATACTACATACAAATGGTAACAGGTAATGGAACCAGGATGGTGAAGGTGGTAGTGCAATAGCTGGCTTTGTGATCTTGTAAATCTTACCTCTTTATTTTAAGTTAACCTTTAATGATAGACACCGCTTGCGGCGATAGTATTAGGCGCCCAAGGGTCTCTTAAATAATTAACGTTGAAAAATTATGTTATGAAAAAAGTTCTCTTACTCTCTTTTCTTTTAGCTGCTCTTTTTCAAGTGAAAGCGCAGGATGGTACCCGTGACTCCACTTTCGGCACCGGGGGCTATGTACTGTTAGGTGCACGATATGATGCGTCTGCTTTTCAAAGTGGAGGCAGATTGCTTGTTGTACGAACAGCAACGGATGGGTTTTCACTAACTCGTTACAAGGCCGATGGTTCGGTGGATGCCGGCTTTGGCACAAACGGCACGCAGACTGTGCAGGTACCCGTTATCACCACAATCACCAGCATTTCGCTTAGTATGCAAAAGAACAACGACAACATGGTGGTGCAGGCCTCTGGCAATGATGCAAATGGTAACACCACCACCGTACTCCTCCGGCTTAATAGCAGCGGAACGCTGGATACCACCTTTGGCAGTGGCGGCTATATCTATATAATGCAACCCCGAGGTTTCATCGTTGCTCAAGATGATGGAAAGATCGTTATAGCATCGGGCAGTAACATTTCGCGCCTTAACCTGAACGGAACCCTTGATTGGTCAACAACACTGCCTTCACAGTATAATCTATTAGACCTTGCGGTTGGTGATGACGGAAAGATTGTTATAGGGGCTCGTGATAATAGCAACGGAACGCGGCTTTTGCTACGGTTTAATGGCGATGGCAAAACCACTTCATTTATTCTTCCTGTTTTGCAATTAACCCCCTTAAGTGTCGTGGCCGTTCAACCTGATGGGAAATTACTGGCTGCAACTAATCCCTCCTCTGGTCCTATCGGTTATCTTGTACGCTTTAATCCTGATGGAACCCTCGATAACTCGTTCGGAGATAACTTCGCCGGAACAAACGGAGTTTCTATTGTTGACCAATACATCGTTCAGATTTTGTTACAGGCTGATGGCAAAATCCTCCTCAGTGGAACTGGCAACGACAACTTCAATCTATACATTACCCGCTTCAACACCAACGGTACTCGGGACGCAACATTTCACAACCCCCAGTTTGATGGCTTTTTTAGGAGCTCTCCAAATTTTTCTATGACAATAGCACAAAACCGACTCTATTTTGTTGGCTACAATACCGGCTCGTTACATAATATTCCGTTTGTTGGCAGTATGTTGATTGCTTTTCGGTTAGGTGGTTGCACACCTCCCACCTTCCTTAACAACAACTCAATTGTATTAGACGCCAGTTGTGGCAATAGCGATGGTACTATTTCCATTTTACCTACAAGTGGTACTGCACCTTTTATGTATTCGAAAGATGGAGGTGTAAGTTATATTGCTGGCCCTAATGCCGGCTATACGTTTGGTAGTCTTGCTGCAGGTACTTACAACTTAAGGTTGAAAGATGCGAACGGATGCGAATCTGCTGTTGTTTCAAAAGAAGTAAAGGCTGTTTATGGTTGTCCTGTAACGTGCGTAGCGCCAACTTTCCTAAACTCAAATGCAATTGTGCTTGATGCCAGTTGTGGTAAGAGTGATGGTAGTATCACCATAATTCCTACCAGTGGCACTGCACCATTTATGTATTCTGCTAATGGCGGAACAACTTATGTTACCGGCCCTAACAGCGGCTTTACTTTTAGCGGTTTAGCAGGAGGAACCTACCGGTTAAGAATTAAAGATGCTACCGGATGTGAGTCCGTTGTTATAGAAAAAACAGTGAGGAACATTTACAACTGTCCCGGCATAACTACTTTATTCGACAGAGCTTCTTCCCTGATCTCCAAAGAAGCGCTAGCTATTTCTCCCAACCCAACCAAAGGGCAATTTAAAGTACTGTTGCCAAATATTATATCAGGCAAAGCAGAACTATCGGTTTTTGATGCAAAAGGAGTAGCGATACAGAAAAGGCAGGTTGTCTTTAGCAAAAGCAATACGCTTGACTTTGATCTAACCGGAAGATCACCAGGACTATACTACATACAAATGGTAACAGGAAATGGAACCAGGGTGGCAAAGGTAGTCATACAATAATTTCTCCTCATAACATCACCGTTACAAACAGTGGCGGTGATTTTCTCTATAACAATTAAAACTTGTCATTATGAAAAAGATCTGCTTGCTCTATTCTTTACTATTAGCTTTTATTTCAGCTAATACCCAGCCGCCAACCATTACTTCATTTTCACCTGCATCTGGTACTGTTGGTACAACCGTAACCATAACGGGTACTAATTTCAGTTCGAACCCGGCGAATAATATTGTTTTCTTTGGCGCAGTTAGGGCACTAGTGGTTTCAGCTTCTCAAACTTCGCTTATTGTTACTGTGCCTGTCGGGGCTACTTATCAGCCTATAACTGTTACAACCAATAATCTTACAGCTTATTCTGCTAAGCCATTCATGATTACTTTTTCTAATAGCTGTCCAGGCTTCGCCGCTAATTCTTTTAGTGGGCCTAACACTTATCAGGCTGACAGCGATCCACGAAATCTTGCGACAGTCGACTTTGATGGAGATGGAAAGGCAGACATTGCTGAAACCGGTATTGCCTCAAACACCATTTCAGTATTTAGAAACACAAGTGTAAGTGGAACACTTGGCTTAGCTGCTAAAATAGACTTTACAACAGGAGATAGCCCCGAAAGAGTTGCAACAGGCGATTTTGATGGTGATGGTAAATCAGATATGGCTGTAGCTAATGGTCTCTCCGGCACGGTATCAGTGTTTAGAAATATAAGTACAGCCGGCACTATCAGCTTTGCTGCAAAGACAGACTATGCTACCGGCTTCAACTCCAGGGGAGTAGGTGTAGGAGACTTTGATGGAGACGGTAAACCAGATATTGTTGTGGCTAATACAGGTGTCAGCACAATTTCATTTTTAAGAAACACCAGTACTGCCGGCGCAATTTCTTTTGCTGCTCAAGTAGATTATGCAACGGGATTTGCGCCACATGCCATTGCTATTGCTGATTTGGATGGAGACAACAGGCCTGACGTTGCAGTAGCTAATCTAGCGTCTAACACAGTCTCTATTTTTAGAAATACAAGTACCAGCGGAGCTATTTCGTTTACCACTGGAACCGATTACCCATTGCCAGGCACAAATTCTTATGGAATTGCAATCGGAGACCTGGACGGAGACGGAAAGCCTGACCTTGCTGCATCAAGTTTGAATGCCAACATCATTTCTATTTTTAGAAACACAAGTACTTCCGGTAATATTACTTTGGCTTCACCAATAGCCTATTCAACTACCTACTTTCCTCTCAACATCGCAATAGCCGATATGGACGGAGATGGGAAGCCTGATCTTGCAATGTCCGATTTCAATACGTATAACTTCACGGTGCTTCAAAACATTAGTACTAACGGAACTATCTCTTTCGGTGAAAAAACGGACTATGGTTTCGGAGTTCCTTCCACAAACCTCGTAATAGTTGATTTAGATGGAGATGGAAGGCTGGACGTGGCTACATCAGCTTACAGCATCAACTCGCTTACTGTATTTAAAAACCAGGTGGGTTGTCCTCAGGGTTGTACAGCGCCCACTTTCTTAAACAATGGCCTTATTGTGCTCGATGCAAGTTGCGGCAAGACCGATGGCGGCATCTCTATTATCCCATTAAGCGGTACCACCCCCTTTATGTATTCAATAAATGGGGGCACAACTTATGTTTCTGGTCCAAATGCCGGCTATACGTTTAGTAGTCTTGCAGCAGGAACTTATAACTTAAGATTGAAAGATGCAAATGGATGCGAATCTGCTGTTGTTTCAAGAGAAGTAAGGGCAATATATGGCTGTGCGGTAACGTGTGTAGCGCCAACTTTTTTAAATAATGCACGAATTGTACTTGATGCAAGCTGCGGTAGAAACGATGGCGGCATTACCATTATACCTACCTGCGGCACTCCCCCCTACATGTATTCCATTGATAGTGGAGCAACTTATGTTGCGGGCCCTGATAATGGCTTTACTTTTACTAACCTCGCTCCGGGAAGGTATCAACTGAGACTCAAGAGTGGAACTGAAGGTGAGTCAGTTGTTATAGAAAAAACAGTGAGAAGTATCCATGGAGGACCTCTTTTTACTCACCGCGCAAGTAGTCCCACTTGTATTGGTATCAACAACGGAAGTATTTCGATAGTGCCAATAACCGGCACACCTCCTTATCTCTATTCAATCAATAATGGTGTTAGCTACGTAGCTGGGCCAGATACAGGATATGTATTTACTAATGTTGCGCCCGCCAATTACAGCTTGAAAGTAAAAGACAGTCGTGGATGCGAGTCGGAGGATGTGCTAGAAACTGTGGGGGAGGCGAGGAGCCGCTGTCCGGTCTCTCCGGTGGTCTTTGCTGCCCAAACGGACGCTATGGCTATTTCTCCTAATCCTAACAAAGGCAGGTTTACACTACAATTGCCAAATATTATATCAGGAAAAGCAGAACTATCGGTTTTTGACGCAAAAGGAGTAGCGATACAGAAAAGGCTGGTTGTCCTTAGCAAAAGCAATACGACTGACTTTGATCTTACCGGAAGAGCACCGGGTCTATACTACATTAAAATGGTAACGGGTAGCGGAACCAAGGTGGCAAAGGTGGTCATACAATAAGGTACTATTTATTAAAAAGTAATAAGGATCACGCCGGCAAACGTGATCCTTATTTTTAGTATAGAAATGGATGCCATGACAAAAAGCAGGTTTTTTTCCACTTATTTTCGCCATTCCCCGCGTAAGCCAGTGACTGGCAAGCAGCGGCCAGCGGGTCTTAAACTATTTTTTAAAAGGTAAGCATCTAATGCAGGTACGGGGATGTCTTGAGGATGAAGTGAGAAAACCGTCAGGATGCCACAGGATAGTTTTCTATCTTTTTGCCGATATTTTTAGACCCTTATTTAAAAATTTCGGTCTATTTTAGTTTTTTTATTTAACGACGAATCGCTATGCTTATGAGTTTTTCCACCTTCCTTAATTTTTTACTGCCCTTTTTTATAGTGGAACCTCGGGAAAAAAGACCTTCGGAAAATATTCAAACGGTATCTGCCTTCGTTGGGACTTATAGCAATTTTTATCAATAATTCAATTCCATTTATCTCAGTAAAGCCTTAATGGCTATTTAAGCAATAATTTTTATCAGTGCTATGAATAAAATAATACAAAAGTGTCTTTTGTTTTTAACGATTGCGGTATTATTCACTAATTGCAGAAAAAAGGCCTTCGATGAGTATTACGGAAGGCCTGATAACCTGGCTTCACCTATTTATCAGCAACTGCAAACAAAGGGCAATTTTAAAAGTTTGCTGGCCTGTATTGACAAAGCGGGCTATAAAGCAACTTTAAGTGCGGCCGGATACTGGACACTTTTTGCGCCTAACGATGAAGCTTTTCAAAAGTTCTTTACCGATAGAGGAATAACAGATGTGTCGCAACTGGATAGCGGAACCTGCAGGCAAATAGTTACCTACTCTTTGGTTTACAATGCCTTTACAAAAGCAAGGTTAGGAGATTACCAGGCAGCTACAGGATGGGTAGCAAACTCTGCTTTTAAAAGAAGAACCGCTTATTACAGTGGATTTTACGACGATACTACTAACGCGGGACAAAAGGTAAAAGCTCTTTCATCGAACAGGAATAATACGAATGGTAATAATTATTTTGTTTTAGGCGATAATAATAATAAGTATATCCCTTACTTCGTCGACAATTTTGTTTCAGGAAGAGCTCTTTCGGCCACCGATTATAACTATTTCTACCCCGGCACCACCTATACCGGTTTTAATGTGATTGATGCAAAAGTGGTAAACCCCGACGCCTTTGCTGAAAATGGTTATATCCAGGAAATCGACAAAGTACTGCTGCCTCTCCCAAGTCTCGACCAATACCTTGCTTCAAATCCACAGTTCAGTGAGTTTAAGAAGCTATTTGATAAGTACATGGTGCAGTTTGTACTAAATTCTGACGCTACAAGCCGTTTCAAAATATTAACCGGCGCCAATGATAATGTTTACATTAAAACCTTCAGTACGTCTTTAGCCTTTTCTCCTAACAACGAAAACTTCCTGAAACTGCAGGACAATGACGCCCAGTCTAATAGCTGGACGATGTTTGTTCCGAAAAATGATGTGCTTACTGATTATATTAAGTCTGTTTTACTGGAAAATTATACTTCTTTAGATCAGTTGCCTCTGCAGATTATAGCTGATTTTTTAAATGCTCATATGTTCCAGGCCGCTGTTTGGCCCAGTAAATTTGCTACAACTAACAATTTCCAGGGCGAGCCGGCCCGCTTTGATCCCAAGACTGACATAGTTGACAAGAAAATATTAAGCAATGGCATTTTTTACGGTACCAGCAAGGTGCAACTGGCAAATGTTTTCACTACTGTTTACGGCAAACCTTATCTTGACCCTAAGTACCTGTTGATGACCAGGCTGTTGGATCAGAACTTAAGGTATACCATTACGGTACCTACGCTTAAATTTACATTGATCATGATGTCTGACGCCGTACTCAGGTCTTATGGCTACGACTACAACAGCTTGCAAAGCCAGTGGCAATATACTGCTCCCGGAACTTCGTCTACTACTGTAAGCACCGCCATACGCGACAACCTCCAGAGGATATTGGCTACTCATATCATCCTTACACCTCGCGGCGAACTCGATAATCTTAATGGTTCCGGCATTGTGGAAACCCTTAACGGCGAGTATATAAAATATAACCAGGGAAAATTGATTTCTGCAGGTTCGCAGGACAGTGGTTATGCGGTAACTGTATCAGGAACTAAAACAGCATCGAACGGGCGGGTGTATTATGCTGACAACCTCCTTACGTTTTCTAAAAAAACCATTGGTAACAGTATTGTTGCTTTAGGAACGGCAACTACGTCCAATTTTAATTATTTCACCCAGTTGTTAAAGGGCTCTCTTTTGTTTAATGCTACTACGGGAGACATCCTCGGAGTAAGCCCCGGCGTATTTTATACTGTTTACGTGCCTACCAATACTGCTATTCAAGCGGCAGCTAATGCAGGTCTTTTGCCAAAAGTGGCTGCAACAGGTTTACCTAATTTCGCACCAACAGTACAGGCTGAAAGAGATCTCGTAACTAATTTCATCCAGTACCATATTTTAAATAAGAATACCCTTGTTCCCGATGGCGTAAAACCGAGTGGTGCATACGAAACATTGTATAAGAAGCTAAGTGGCGACCCTACAACTTTAAAGGTTACCAACCTTCCTAACAGTATGGAGATTACAGACGATTATTCGCGAAAAGCCAATGTGATCATCAACAGTAGTAATAACCTTGCCGACAGGTGTGTTATTCACTTAATTGATAACTATTTACAATATAACCCTAACTAGTTCAATAACCAATCTAACGGTAATGAGAAAAATATACAGATACCTGCCTTATTTTGTTCTGCTTCTGGCACTGTTCAACTGCGCCACCACCTATTCGCAGGAGGGGCTGATTATAAGAGGAAAGGTTGTTGATAAAAAAGACCAGACGCCTGTTCAAAATGTATCAGTTGCTGAAATAGATGTTGACAATCGTATTGTAAAAGGAATTTCTACCGACATCGACGGAAACTTTGCCCTTAAAGTTTCCAATCCTAAAAACAGGGTGTCAATTTCTTATATTGGTTATAAAACGGTCACCCAAAATATTAGCGGGAAAACGACGATTAACATCCAATTGGAGCAGGAGGGCAGGCAAATGCAGGAAGTAATAGTTGTTGCGCAGTCGAGAACAAACAATGGTAACCTGAATATTTCGGATAAGAATTTAACGGTAGCAACAGCGAAAATTAATGCAAAAGATCTTGAGGAAATGGGTGCGGCATCAATTGACCAGGCGCTCCAGGGACGTTTATCAGGTGTTGATATAGCTGCCTCATCCGGAGATCCGGGAGCGGGAATGTCTATACGTATTCGTGGTACTTCGTCAATTAATGCGGGTACCAACCCACTGATAGTGGTGGACGGGATGCCTTATTCTACAGAGATACCCAGCGACTTTAACTTTGGTACGGCTGACGAACAGGGATATGCAAGCTTGTTGAATATTGCCCCTTCCGATATAAAAGAAATATCTGTTTTAAAAGACGCGGCAGCAACAGCAATGTGGGGCTCACGCGCAGCTAACGGTGTTTTGGTTATTACAACTAAAAGAGGAAGTATAGGCAGGCCGGTTTTAACCTACACGCTCCGCGCGCAAATGTCAAAACAGCCCAAACCCATTCCTCTCTTAAATGGCGACCAATATTCTAACCTGATACCCGAAATGGTGACTAACAGAACAGGGACACCTCTAAATACATTAAACAATAAAGAATTTGCCTACGACCCCAGTGACCCTTACTGGTATAACAACTACAGCCAGAACACCGACTGGTTAGGCGCAGTTACACAAACAGGTTTTTTACAGGAACACAATATTTCAATGACAGGCGGCGGCGAAAAAGCAAGGTATTTTGCCTCCCTCGGTTACCTCAACCAAAGAGGAACTACAATAGGTACTAACCTGAGCCGTATTACAACACGTATTAATCTTGACTATAACGTGTCTGAAAGGATACATTTCAAAACAGACTTCTCCTATGCTATTTCGGATAACCCAAAAAGTTATATAGCGGGCAGTAATACACCGGGTATAAGCTCTTCTCAAACCGCAGCCTGGGAAATAAGGAACGTAGCCCTGAACAAGATGCCAAACATGAGCATTTACGAGTATAACGAGCAGGGAATAAAAACACCTAACTATTTCTCTCCCGCTTCTAACATTCAGGGTCAGTATCCTAATACTTATAATCCTGTTGCTATGGCCAATACGGCTACCAACCGGGTTATTAATAACCGGGTAACTCCTCACTTTAATTTGCAGTACGACATTATACCGCGGGTATTGATTGCCACGGGTGATGTACAATTTGATATTAATAATAATAAGAGCAAAAGCTTTTTACCACAAATAGCTACCGGCAGGCCGTATACTGAAACAGTAGTTAACCGTGCCTACGATGGTGATGTAGATGGTTTTAATGTTCAAACCAAAACTAACCTGGTTTTCACCCCCAGGTTACCCGAAAACCATAGCTTCACTTCGCTGATATCTTTACAGACTTACGACAACAAGAATGTGTCGAACCAGGCTATAACCTCCAATACGGCTTCTTCGTTATTAATGGATCCGTCTATTGCGTCAAGAACACAGAATTCAGATCTGAACCTGGCTATGGGGTCTTCTCAGACCCGTAGTATAGGAGCCTTAATTAATGGACAGTACGGTTATAAAGAAAGGTATATTATTAATGTGGGTTTACGGGGCGATGGTAACTCAAGGTTTGGCCCCTCTCAGCGATATGGTTTCTTCCCTTCTGTTTCTACCCGGTGGAGGATCTCGGATGAAAAGTTTATGCAGGGCTTTAAGTTCCTGAACGATTTGAGTTTAAGGGCTAGTTATGGCCAGGCTGGCAACCCACCCAAAAACGATTACACTTTTTATAATCTCTACAACACTTACAACTATAACTACCAGGGATTGGGTGGGGTTTACCCGCAAACGATACAGTTGAATAACCTGAAATGGGAAGTTATACACGGCCAAAATTTAGGCTTTAATCTGATTATGCTTAAACGCCGCATAAACGTTGACGTAGACATTTATAAGAACAGGACCAAAGACCTGCTGTTTTATGGATTACAGATCCCAACCTATACCGGCTATACTTCTGTTGATATGAATGTGGGAACGATGGATAACCAGGGTTGGGAAGTGAATATCATGACTACCCCCGTTAGAACTAAAAACCTGACTGTTGATTTCAATTTTAATATCGCTCATAATGAGAATATCATCCGGGAGATATCCCCTTTTTATGCTCAACAGAAAGGGGTAACAACGGTTAATGGCCAATACCTTGCCTTTTTGCAGATCGATAATCCGTTCGGTTCCATTTACGGCTATCGTTACAAAGGTGTTTACAAAGACCAGGCTGCAACTATGGCAAAAGATGGGGCAGGCAAACCTATTGTGGGACCAAACGGCCAGGGCGTGTACATGCGTTTCAATTACCCTAAAACAGATTATATCTTCCAGCCGGGAGATGCGATGTACGAAGACATTAACCACGACGGTAACATTGACTACAAGGATGTTGTTTACCTTGGCAACAGTAATCCTAAATTATCAGGAGGTTTCGGTCCTACCATCACCTATAAAAAGAATTTTAAGATCAGCGCGTTTTTCAATTTCAGAACCAGCTACGATGTAGTAAATGGTACGAAAATGACCACGACCAACATGTATGGTTTCAATAACCAGAGTACAGCAGTATTAAGAAGATGGAGAAATCCGGGAGACGAAACCGATATTCCAAGAGCCCTGTGGGGTACCGGTTATAACTGGCTCGGTAGCGACAGGTACGTAGAAGACGCTTCTTTCCTGCGTTTCAGGACCGTTACGGTAAGGTATAACTTTAGTGAGAAAGTGGCCAAAAGGCTAAAGATCAAGAACTTTGGTACTTATTTGACCGCAGAAAATATGTTGACTTTTACCAAGTATACCGGGCAGGATCCTGAAGTTGCTCCGAGAGGGATAAGCGGGCCGTTTACCATAGTAACAGACAACTCTACCACACCTCCTGTTTTCATGCTAACACTAGGTGTAACAGGATCGTTTTAAGCAAATAGAATACTTTCAAAAAAAGCCAGATGAACAAAAAAGCTTTAAATATTATTTTTTTCTCTTTTCTCCTTATAACGGCCACTTCGTGTAAGAAGTGGCTCGACCTTAAACCGCAGGACGGGATAATCAGGCAGGACTTTTGGAAAACAAAAGAGCAGGTACAGTCTGCTGTTGTCGGATGTTATTCGTCGCTGTTAGGCCCTTTAAGTGAGAACCTGTTTATTTGGGGTGAATTGAGAGGCGACATGATTTCACCTGGTCCTGGTATGACCAATGATGAACTGGATGTAATTAATGTAAATACATTGCCTACGAACGGTGTTACCAACTGGTCTAATGTTTACAGAACCATTAATTATTGTAATACTGTTGTTGATTTCGCTCCTGGTGTGCTTTCAGTTGATAATACATTGACAAAAACTCAATTAAATGCTTATCTCGCAGAGGCCAGGGCGCTACGCGCATTAATGTATTTTTACCTTGTGCGGAGCTTTAGAGATGTTCCTTTAAAGCTTAAATCTACCGCAAGCGATGAGGATCTTTTACAATTGCCAAAGACGTCGCAGGACACCATTCTTCAACAAATAGTAAGTGATCTGGCATTCGCTGACAGTAATGCCGTTACTACCCAGGGCAGCAGTTATTACGACAAAGGCCGGATTACCAAGTACACGGTTAAAGCCATCGAAGCCGATGTTTATTTATGGATGGACAAATACCAGGAATGTGTGGCCGCTTGTGACTATATCATCAACTCCAATAAGTTTGGATTGATAGCAGGCAACGGCGGTTGGTTTTCCAACTTATATTATGCAGGAAACTCCAACGAATCAATTTTTGAGTTCCAATATGATGCGCAGAAATTGAACACCTTCTACAACATGTTCTCCACGAACAAGAGCAGATACCTTGCTTCTCCTATAGTGATGGATGAAGTGTATACTATTGATTATATAGACGACCAGAACAAGGATATCAGGGGTGAAGGTGCGGCTGTAAGAACAAGTGATAATAGCATTTGGAAATATATTGGGGTTGATTTTAACACCATCAGGACAAGTGATGCTTCTTATGCCCACTGGTTTGTATACCGCTATGCAGATATCTTATTAATGAAAGCAGAGGCGTTAAACCAGATCGGAGGCAGGGGAACCGAAGCGCTACAATTGGTCACTACTATTCGTACCAGGGCTAATGCGCTGGCTCAAACCGATGCCAAGCCTGATCCTGCTGATAAAAGAGGAATGACGGATTTTATTCTCGCTGAAAGAGCAAGGGAGTTTGCTTTTGAAGGAAAGAGATGGTACGACGTGTTGCGTAACGCAAAAAGAAACAATTACGAAAGGCTCGATATTTTATTAAATATGGCAGCCAAAGCTGTTCCGGCGATACGGCAGCAGTCAGCCCTGGGAAAATACAGGGATCCAAATAGTCATTACTTTCCAATATACGCCTACGAAATACAATCTGATCCTAACCTGATCCAAAATCCTTTTTACAAATAAGTTTAAAAATGTTGCATATGAAACAGATTATTAAGTGGACAGGATTTTTATCAGTTTGTTTGTTAATGCTGGCTGGTATGTCTGGTTGTAAAAAACTCGATATAAAGGTTAGCACTACAGAAGATGTAAACATCGTCGATTACATGAGGAGGTACCCGGAGCAGTTTTCTGAATTTTTAAAGGTACTCGATCGCACCAGTATCAGTCCGTTTCTAAATGCTTATGGTGCTTATACTGTTTTCGCACCTACCAACGATGCTATTAAAGTTTACCTGCAACAGATAGGTAAACCATCCACTGACGACCTCGATACTGCTGCCCTGAGAAATATGTGTAGGTTACACATTATCCAGGATACTATTTCTACCTCTTCTTTTACTGATGGTAAGTTGTTTACGCCTACCATGTACGGGCAGTACCTGATTACCGGTGTAAACACCACTGGCGCAACCGTTGTAAACCGGCAGGCTACAGTTACTCAATCTAATATACTTACCGGCAATGGTTACATTCATGTTATAGACCATGTGCTTCAGCCGGCACAGTTAACCCTGGCCAAAATGATTGAGCAAAATTCGAGGTATTCTATTTTTACCCAGGCCTTAAAAGCGACAGGTTTATACGATACGCTTAACATCAACAACAATCCTGACACTACGCGAAGGTGGTTGACGGTGCTGGCTGAGCCCGATTCCGTTTTTAAACTGGTAGGCATAAACACCTATGCGGACCTGGTGAAGAAATACAATAACACGGGTAACCCTAAAAATACCTCCGATAGCCTTTTCCTTTACACCAGTTACCATATTCTCAATGGCATCAAATACCTGGCTGATATTATTTCAGCGCCATCTCATCCTACACTTGCTCCGCTTAATGTAGTAACATCAGACTTAGACAACCAGGTTATCCTGCTAAATCAAACTACTTTCAACGGTGTGCTTGAGCCAGGGGTTCCTGTTGACAGGCCTAATAGTGATAATTCTGCGACAAACGGTGTGCTTCATGCCTTAAAGGGAGATATATACCTGAAAGTTCGTGAGCCGGTGGGTGTTTATTGGGATGTTTGTGACCAGCCTGAGATTCGCAAGAATGTTTCCGTTTTCAGAAAGGCGGGTAAAAGTCTTCCAATAACCTATGGCTTGCTGGGTGATGTAACCTGGCAGTATACTCCCCTTACTTTTGCCTATAATGTAGCTGGCGCTACCAGTACCGACTATTATTATTATGGCGATCACCTTGATTTCAACTTACGTGTAAACTCAATACAGAATGCCTGGATTGAATTTACGACCCCGCTACTTGTTAAGGGAAGGTATAAAGTATGGATCTGTTTCAGAAGAAGTAACCAGGGGGCTTATACCCAGGTTTCCTTTGATGGTAACCCTTTAGCAAGGATAATAGATATGACTGCCAGTTATCCAACTTCCAATACAGATGCGGTTAACGAGTCTCAGGGCTATAAGAGATATATGTATGAGGCGACTGCGAGTACACAAGGTATAGCTGAACTGGCGGGTGTGGTAGAAGTTCCTACTACTGACCGGCATAAAATACGTCTTACAGCCATTAAAGACAACGGATCAAGTGGTAATTCTGTTTTCCTTGATATGATCCAGTTTATTCCGTCAGAGCAGGATCAGCAATGGCCACGTTTCGGCCGTGACGGCACCATAAAATACGCACCTTAATAGTAGAAGAGGCTGGTTTGAAAGCAGCGATAAAATTACACTAGTAAAAAAAATAGTATTAAAAAGTTGAATAATGTTTAAAAGAAACAGGATTGCGTTTTTTCTGGTTATAGTGCTTATGGCCGCTTTTTCCGGTTGCACTAAAAAATGGGAGGACCATGATGGAATAACAGACGCAGCGCTTAACAATACCCTTATGCAGGCTATTGCTCATACACCTAACCTCACAAAGTTTAGTGAGTTAATGGTAAAGTCGGGGTATGATAAAATAATAGGTTCATCCAAAACATATACGGTTTGGGCACCTACAGACCAGGCATTACAAACCCTTGATCCTTCAATAGTAAACGATTCTGCCAGGCTCAAAAGGTTTGTTGGAAATCATATTGCAAACCAGTCTTACCTCTCCGGCTCCGCTGTAGCTGACCAAAGAATACAAATGCTTAATGGTAAGTTTGTGGTTATGTCAGGCAGCAAGTTTGATTCTGCTAACATTGTGTCTTCCAATGCCTATGCTAATAACGGTGTAGTGCATGTGATTGATAAATTCATCCCGGCCATGGATAATATCTGGGAATTCGTGAATAGTACCACCGTTAGCCCTCTCATGAAAGGCTTTTTGTTATCGTTGACACGTAAGGTTTTTGATCCTTCAAAGGCCACCCAGATTGGGGTAAATCCTACAACAGGCTTACCTATTTATGATACTTCTACCGGGCTTGTTTCACGTAATGCTTTTTTAGATTCGGTAGTGAATGTCAGCGATGAGAGTAACCAGTACACCCTTATTCTTTTAGCTGATAATGCTTATACTGCTGAGTTTAATAAATTAACACCCTGGTTTAAAACCGGTACTGCCGACAGTACTAACCGGCTTAGTGCTTTTTGGCTGGTGAAGGATCTTGCCTTTAAAGGTGTTTACACCGCTTCTCAACTACCCGATACTATCGTATCTCAGTTTGGCGTAAAAGTTCCTATTAATAAATCGGCAATTACCGCTTCTTACCGAACAAGCAATGGCATTGTTCATGTAATGAGCCAGGTTAACTTTAATCTAAAGGATAAGTTCCCGCCAATTTATATCCAGGGAGAAAGACCTACCGCTTTTTACCTTGACAGAACCGCCAACACTTTTTATCGCACCAGGTATAACCCGCTTACCGGCAGTAATTTTAACGACATTATGATGACCAATTACAATGTGGCGAACTATTACATCAGGTACTTGTTGAGGGGCGTGAACTCCATGCGGTATAACGCCTATTGGGTGGCCGTTAACGACCTTCAAACAACGCCCCTATGGCAACAGCGCCTCGGTTATTCGTTTGTAAGAAATGACTCTCTTATTGTTAGCCTTTTACCGGCCGTTACTATCCAGTACAACAACTTTAGCGAGGTCCCTTTGGGGCAGTTTACTTTCAGTACTTTCAGCGATCAGAATTTTTATGTTTATGGTCCAACTACAGCTTCTACTGCAAGTAATAATAATGCCATAACGCTTGACTATATAAAACTTGAACCTGCTTTTTAAACAATACACCAACCTTATTATACCATTGTTTCTTATACAGACTAACATGCGAGGATTCATTAAACTCACTTTTTTTGGTATTGCCTTTTTTACCTGTTCTGCTTTAACGGCGCAACAAACGGTACCGGTAGGAGATACCATTATTACCATAACTAAGGCAAATACCCCTACTGGTAAAGGCTTAATGGCTTCGGGTACTATTAAAGACGCCGCCACCGGTAAACCTTTGGCTGCTATTAATGTTTCAGTTCCCGATTTTTCCGCGGCCTTAACAGACGATAACGGCAGGTTCTCTATTAGGGTACCTGATTACCATACCACCTTATTTGTTAGTGCCGAGGGTTTTCAGTCTAAGGAAATTGCTTTAAAGGGGCGTCGGAATGTAAGCGCTGGTTTGTACGAAGAAACATTCAGTTCCGTGTACGACAATGTCAATCTTCCTATAGGCACGAGGTCAAGGAACCAAACGGTAAACGCGGTGAGCTCAGTAAATACGGAAGGCAACTGGAACCGTAGTTCAGAAACGCCGGAGACCTATTTGCAGGGTAAAGTATCAGGCCTTCAGCCTATCCTCCGTTCGGGTACGCCAAATGCCGGAGCTTATCTTACCCTGAGAGGTTATAATTCACTGTACGGAACAAATCAACCTCTGATAGTTGTAGACGGTATGATCTACGACATTACCGATTATGGTTCGTCCATTATACCCGGGCACTATACAAACGCTCTCGCTAATATCGACGTAAAAGACATTGAAAATATTACCGTTGTTAAAGACGCTGTTTCAACTTACGGTACAAAAGGTGCTAACGGTGTCATTTTAATCTCGACATCACATGCCAGGCAGTTGGCTACAAAAATTGACGCGGCGGTTTACGCAGGTATGAATTTTAGTCCGAAAAAATTGCCGGTAATGAATGCTTCTGATTACCGGGTGTATTTATCAGACATCTTAAAAACAAGAGGATGGTCTGCCGACAGGATACAGGCAGAACCGTATATGAACGATAACCCGGCTAATCCTGAATACTACCGTTATCACAACCAAACAGACTGGCAGGACCAGGTACTGGACAATACTTCTACCAGCAATGTCTTTCTAAAAGTTTCCGGCGGAGATAACATTGCCAGGTACGCCGTTTCTATCGGCTATATGAAAAATGCCGGCGTTACAAAAGGTACTGATCTTACAAAATATAATGTTCGTTTTAATGGTGATCTTAACCTGAGCAAAAGGTTAACTGCGACCAGCAACCTGTCTTATACTTACTATGAGCAAAACTTAAAGGACCAGGGAACCTCTATTAAAACCAACCCTCTTTATCTTGCCCTTATAAAAGCGCCTTTTCTTAATACAAATGAAGTGTCTAATACGGGTGCAGTATCTCCTAACCTTGCCGACGTTGACACGTTTGGAGTAAGTAACCCTGCTGCGGCCGTTGGTTCTATTATCGACAATAGTAAAGTGTACCGCTTTTTTGGCTCCCTGAATTTCAGGTACCGGTTAACAAAAAACATCAACCTCTTTAGCCTGGTAGGTGTAACAGTTGATGAGATAAGGGAGCAAAGATTTGTGCCAAGAAAAGGGATCGCTAATGATACTTTAAGTAATGCTATTGCCGACTCACGATTAAGCGGGCAGGCTAAAAGGCTTTCTACTATATTCAACGACACCTATATCGATTACAATACCACGTTTAACCGGATCCATCATTTTCAGGCACGGGGTGGAGTGAGATATATTAATAATTCGTCTGAGCAGGATTTTTCAGGAAGTTATAATTCACCTACCGATCAGTTTGTAAGCGTTGGCACCGGCGTAAGCAGCCTTCGTAAAACCGGTGGCGACATTGGAAAGTATAATTGGTTAAACGCGTACCTGGCTGCAGATTATTCATTATCTAATAAATACTTCTTTTCTTATAATATGGCTTTTGATGCCTCATCCCGTTTTGGAACGCAGGTAGCCAACGCGCTGAAAGTAGGACAGACTAACCTGGCGGTTATGCCATCAATCGGAGCATCGTGGCTCATCTCTTCTGAAGATTTTATGGCACAAAGCAATTTTGTGGACCTCTTAAAGCTAAGGGCGAGTTATGGTAAAACCGGTAATGATGATATAGGGAACTATACAGCCAAACAATCTTATGTATCGCAAAACCTGTTGGGACTCCAAGGGCTGGTAAGGTCGAATATTGCTAACCCGGCTTTACAATGGGAGACGAATACTAAAGCTAATGTGGGTTTAGATCTTTCGGTCTTAAAAGAAAGGCTTAACATAACTGTAGATGCGTTTCAGAATAAAACCACTAACATGCTTGTTTACGAACCGGTAAACCCGGCTTCAGGCTACAGTTACGCGATTACTAACGGCGGTGCCATGAAAACAAAGGGTATAGAGTTAAGTATAAGCGGCCGGCTTATCAATACTTCTATACTGAAATGGGATATAGGAGCCATCCTTTCTTCTTATAAAAACACCATCACCCAGCTTCCGGATAATTCAACGCTTACTTCGTTTGCCGGTGCAACAGTACTAACGCAAACAGGCTCACCTGCTAATCTTTTCTATGGTTATAAAACAAACGGGGTATATAGTACCGATGCAGAAGCTGCTGCCGATGGGTTAACAAAGAGAATAAGCACTGGTTCATATGTGGCTTATAAAGGTGGAGATGTAAGATTTATTGATGTAAACGGCGATAAGATTATTGACAATAACGACAGGCAGGTGATTGGGAATCCTAATCCTGATTTCACAGGTGCGCTTACAAACACTATCAGGTACAAGGGGTTATCACTTGAAGCCATTTTTACGTTTACTAAAGGCAATGATTTGTATAATGGAACAAGGGCTGCGCTGGAAGGGGAAGCTAACGCCAATAACCAGTTAATGAGCGTAGTTAACAGGTGGAGAGCTCCCGGGCAGATTACCAACGTTCCTAAGGCAACATGGGGAGATCCTATGGGTAATAGCAGCTTCTCGGATCGTTGGATAGAAGACGGCTCTTTTATACGGTTAAGGGAATTGTCGTTAAGTTACAATATTCCTTTTAAGACAGGTTACACCATAAAATCTGCCGCCATTTATCTTACAGCGAATAACCTGCTTACTTTTTCAAAGTACCTGGGCTACGATCCGGAGTTCCAGGCAACAGAAAGCATACTTACCAGGGGAATTGACACCGGATTAGAACCGCAGTTCAGATCAGTAATTGCAGGGGTGCGTATAGGTTTATAATTTTTAGAAAGACTTTTAAAGTATTTACAAATATGAAATTAATAGTTGGTAAACGATTTAAGTACATACTTCCGGTTTTAGTGGCGGGCGTCTCTCTTTTTTCGTGTAGAAAAACTTTTGATATAGAGCCTGAAACTACGTTGAGTACTAACCAGGTTTACCGCAACATATACGATGCAGATGCGGCCGTAATAGGCATATATGGTAAGCTGATGGGATTGGCTAAACAATACGTCGTATTAAACGAGTTGCGGGGAGATTTAATGGAAGTAACGGATAATGCACAGGCCGATTTAAGGGAGATCAATACCCATAATGTTAGCACCGGCAACCCCTATGCTGATCCCCGTCCTTTTTTCTCCCTGATCAATAATTGTAACGATGTGTTGAAGAACTTCAATATTATGCTTGCCGAAAACAAGTTCAGGCAGGCGGAGTACAACCAGCGTTATTCTGATATTGGTGCTATTCGCTCCTGGTTATACCTTCAACTGGGTATTCATTTCGGAAAAGTTCCTTATGTTACCGATCCGCTTGAATCAATAGACGCAGCTAAGGATCAGTCAAAATTTCCTCTGCTTCCTTTCAACCAGTTGCTCGATTCACTGATTGTTTTTACCGAAGCGCTTCCGTTTAAAACGCCTTACCCTTCCGGAACCAGTTTGGTGACAACCGTTGACGCTTCCAACACTTCCCGCTTTTTTATTGAAAAAAACAGCTTATTGGGAGACCTTCATTTGTGGAGGAATAATTATACCAAAGCGGCTACTTATTACAGGGCAGTTATGGAAAGCACAGGTTATGGAGTATCGCCCGGAACAGAACAGTTTTATCAGCAATTTAGAATGCCTTTTGCGTCAGTAACCAATAACAATGACCTGGCTGTTGGGTATATTAGATTTAAGGAAACAGATATCAGGTCTTTAATTGAAAATAATTCACAGGGATGGCGATCTATGTTTGCCCGTGGCCAGGATGCTTTATGGACACAGGAGTGGATCTGGGTATTACCTTTTAATGTAAACTTCAGTCCTCAAAATCCTTTTATCGATCTGTTCTCTAATAACGGCGGAAGTTACCTGGTTAAACCATCTCAAAGTGCAATGGATAACTGGAACAGCCAGAGGCAGAGCAATGGCTTTCCTTTTGACGCGCGTGGAAACTTTACCTGGAAGACTTTGTCGGGTCAGCCGGTGATTATGAAATATTTATACAATTATGTAAATGAAAGCACCTTACTGCCGGTAAACCCGTTATTAAAACCAGGCCAGTGGTTTTTAAACCGTGCTGCAGCGCTCCATCTTCATTTTGCCGAAGCAGCAAACCGCGATGGCAAGCCTAAACTGGCGTATGCTATTTTAAATAATGGAATTAGTGGCACTTACGATACTTCCAATGCCAGTGGCAGAGACGTTACCAATCTCCAAAATACTTTGTTTGAACCTGCCCCGTACAATTTTGATGCGCGCAACGGAGAGTTTCCAAGGTATAGGGGAGACTGGTACAGGAATAACGGGATAAGAGGACGTGCAAGGGTGGTGGCTGACACCGTTACCCGTAACATTAGTGTTGCTGATAGTATTTTAAGCATTGAAACTTATTTGATAAATGAAGACGCATTGGAACTGGCATACGAAGGTTATCGCTGGCCCGACCTGTTAAGGATAGCGTTAAGGAGGAATGACCCGGCTTTCCTGGCCGACAAAGTTTACGACAAACTGAGAAAAGACGGCGTGCCTGATGCTGCCGCTGTACGTACAAGACTAATGAATAAAGACAACTGGTATTTGCCGTTTAAATGGTAATAAATGCTAAAGATTTTAAAAATGGCCATCAACTTCGGTGGCCATTTTTTTTGTTCAGGCCTCTCCTGGTACTGGTTTTTATTTCAAAGACGGCGCAGGACGATTTGAAAAAGGAGGAGATTTACTTTTAAGATCGCCACTTTGTTATAAATGTTTGCCTTGCTGATATCTCCCTGCCCTTATTTCCTTGTTATTGAACCAGGATTATTCCTTTTCATTGTTATTTTTTGCAGGCACCTCCAATCCTCTTATTTCCTGATACATTTGCTATATTTCCACTTTAAAAAAACGGGAAATGGCATTAGCCGTGGCAATGCCACACCTGTTTTCCGGTAATGCTTTATCAAACGTTGTGCGCGCAGGGAGAACCTGCACAGGAGTGAATGTTTGGCAGGGTAGAAACAGGTTTAGAATTAAAATATTAAATAGTATTCCATCAATCATTAAGACTAATCTCTACTAATGAAGAAATTAAATTTAACGGCTTTGTTCGCTTGCGGTATTTATGCAGCTTCCTTTTCCCAAATCAACTGGCCTGTTATTAAGCAGGAAACAAAACCATGGGCACGCTGGTGGTGGGAAGGCAGCGCCGTAAATAAAAATGATTTAACCGTCAACATGCAGGATTACAAGGCTGCAGGTTTAGGCGGGCTTGAAATAACCCCCATTTACGGGGTTTACGGATATGAAAAACAGTTCCTTAATTTTCTTTCTCCACAGTGGATGCAGATGCTCGATTATACCCTTAAAGAAGGTAAGCGATTAGGTTTAGGCATTGACTTAGCCAACGGAACAGGCTGGCCTTTTGGTGGCCCTACAACCACTGATAAAGATGCCAGTAAAACGGTTGTTTATAAAAGTTACGAGTTAAACGCAGGCGAGGAGTTAAAGGACAAGGTGACCTACCAACAGGAGGCCTGGATACGCACGGCAAATAACAAGATGCCGAAGATTGAAGACATTAACCCTGTAATTGCAAAAAATAAAGATTTACAATCTCTTGCTCTCGACCAGGTGATATTTCCCGGTCAGTTACCGCTTAAACTTTTGATGGCGTATAGCGATAAAGGAACGGTAGTAAACATTACCGGTAAAGTGGATGCAGGGGGCAAACTAAACTGGAAAGCGCCTGAAGGAAAATGGACCTTATACGCTCTGTTTGAAAGCCTTCACGGCAAAATGGTAGAACGTGCGGCACCCGGTGGTGAAGGCTATGCCATCGACCATTTTTCGGCTGAAGCAGCAAGAAATTATTTTAAGAAGTTTGACGAGGCTTTTAAGGGACACGATGTCTCCTATATCCGGGCTTTATTTAACGACTCTTACGAAGTAGACGATGCAAGAGGTCAATCTAACTGGACACCTAACCTGCTTGCCGAATTTCAGAAAAGAAGAGGCTATGATTTGGGTAATTACCTTCCTGCATTGTTTCAAAAGGCAGATGCTGAAACAAACAGCAGGGTACTTTTTGATTATCGTACTACAATAGGTGAGTTGATCCTGGAAGACTTTACGCAGGAATGGAAAAAGTGGGGTACTACCAAAGGCGCCGTTATCCGTAACCAGTCACATGGTTCACCTGCTAACCTGCTCGACCTTTATGGTGCCATTGATATTCCTGAAACGGAAGGTGATGATATATTGCGGTACAAGTTCGCAACTTCTGTTGCCCACGTAATGGGGAAACCACTTGCTTCTTCAGAAAGCGCGACCTGGTTAAACGAACATTTCCTTTCATCATGGGGTGATGTAAAAAAAGCGCTTGACCTCTATTTGCTGGGAGGCGTTAACCACATTTTTTACCATGGCGTTAATTACTCGCCTAAAAATGAACAATGGCCCGGCTGGTTATTTTACGCAGCGGTTCATTTTCAACAGACCAATCCTCAATGGAAAGACTTTCATACGTTAAATGAATACGTGGCCCGTTGCCAGTCTTTCCTGCAGAGCGGCAAACCTGATAACGACATCCTTGTTTATTATCCTTTAGCCGATCGTTATTCTATTCCTGAAAGAGATTTACTTCAACATTTTGATGGAATGGGAAGAGAATTCGCCGGAACTGATTTTGAGAAAATATCGGGATGGATGTTGGAGCAAGGGTACAGCTTCGACTTCTTTTCCGACAGGCAATTACAAAACTTTACGCAGTCAGGTAAGCAATTGATCACCGGCGGAAATACTTATCAAACCATCTTGTTACCAGCTAATAAGTTTATTTCAGACAAGTCTTTCCAGAAGCTTGTTGACCTGGCTAAAAACGGTGCGCAAATTTTGGTGTATAAAAACTTGCCGGCAGATGTACCCGGCTTTGGCAAGCTGGATGAAAGAAGAGCCGCATTTAAGAAGTTGATAGGCGAGTTACAGTTTACAGCAACAGGCGGGGTACAAAAAGCGACTATTGGCAAAGGCGTTTTTTTAATGGCTGATGATATGGATGCTTTGTTAAAAGCTGCTGCAGTAAGAAAGGAAACCTTACATGAAAAAGGACTACAGTTTATCCGCAGAAAGAATGTGAATGGCTATACTTACTTTATTGACAACCGCAGCAACAAAGAAGTAAATGAGTGGGTGACTTTGCAGGCTAAAGCCGCTACTGTTGCCATGTTTGATGCCATGACGGCTAAAAACGGGCTGGCGAACTGGAGGGTAAAACAGGATGGTAATATCGAAGTAATGGTGCAACTGCTGCCCTTCGAGTCCACTATCGTGCAACTGTTTAATACAAAAAAGACCGGCGCTAATTTCCCTTATGCTAAAACAAGTGGTAAGGCTGAAAAGATAAATGGCGACTGGAGTATAACTTTTGTTGAAGGAGGCCCTTCGTTACCACAACCCTTTAATACCAGCCAGTTGGGCTCATGGACAGAACAGGAAGGCGAAGCGTACAAAGCTTTTTCCGGTTCCGCAAAATATGCCATCTCTTTTGCAAAACCTGCCGTTAAAACTGCTGCATGGCAACTAAACCTGGGCAAAGTAAATGAAACGGCTGAAGTGTTTTTAAATGGGAAAAAGATAGCTACGCTTATAGGCCCTGTTTTCTCGGTAGTGATTGATGACAAGGATCTGAAGGAAACAAATAACCTGGAAGTTTTGGTGTCGAACCTGATGGCTAACCGGATAAGTTATATGGATAAAAACAACATTCCCTGGAAGAAGTTTTATAATACGAATATGCCTGCGAGGAGAAGAGAGAATTCGAAAAACGGCTTATTTGATGCTTCCGGCTGGTCTCCGTTACCTTCCGGGTTGACCGGGCCTGTTACCTTAACACCGGTATCGTTTACAGTGAAGTAAGAGAAAGAGCGGAAAATAAGATGATGATAAAAGGAAACACAGAGACACGGAGGGCACGGAGAGGTTGTTGAACCTGGTGTTACTTCGTGTCTCTGTTTAATTGCCGAAGAAAAGAAAAAGCTGAAGTGTGCGACGCAACGATGTTGAAAACAGACATACGGCCGATAACAAAAAATATTATGCAGAAAAGATTGTTGCCCCTGTTGTGGTTCCTAACCTTTGCAGTTATTCAACTAAAAGGAATTGGCCAGGTAAGCCATAGAAAGATTGAAAACTTTAATAAAGGGTGGAAGTTTTATAATGCAGATACAACCGATAAAAGCGGCAAATATCAACGTGAAGATTTTAAGGATGACAACTGGAGAGTTTTGAACCTTCCGCATGACTGGAGTATCGAAGGAGAATTTAATAAGGACAATCCTGCCACGCCAGGCGGAGGCGCCTTGCCAGGAGGAGTGGGCTGGTATAGAAAAACTTTTAGCGTGCCCTCAGCTTCCGCCAATAAAAAGATTTTAATCGATTTTGATGGCGTCTATCGTAACAGTGATGTTTGGTTGAACGGCCATCATTTAGGTTTCAGGCCAAACGGTTATATCTCTTTTCGTTACGACCTTACGCCTTACCTCAAATTTGGGAACGCTAAAAACATAATAGCAGTTAAGGTGGACAATTCAGCCCAGCCAAATTCACGGTGGTACTCGGGCTCCGGCATTTACCGTAATGTATGGCTGGTTACTACAAATAAGATAGCCGTTGATCATTGGGGTACTTTTATTTCGGCGCTTAAAGTAAGTCCTGCGGTTTCAACAGTAAATATAAAAACGGCTATTCGTAATAGCGGTGGTGCCACTACTGTCGACATCAACACCTTAGTTTATAACGCAGACGGGGTACTGGTAGGTAAACAACTTTCAAATCGTGTACGTTTAACAGACACCGTTACGGCAAATGAACAACAGCTAACGATACAAAAGCCTGTTTTATGGTCACTCGAACATCCATACCTATACAAAGCGGTAACACAGGTAATGCAGAACGGGCAGGTAACTGACACTTATGAAACTTCTTTTGGCATCAGGACATTTACGTTTGATGTAAATACCGGGTTCTCTCTAAATGGCAAGCAGGTAAAAATAAACGGCGTATGTAACCATCACGACCTTGGTGCACTGGGAGCAGCCGTCAACAAGCGGGCACTGGAAAGGCAACTGAAAATTTTAAAAGGAATGGGCGTAAACGCCATCCGTACCTCACACAATCCTCCTGCCCCCGAGTTATTAGACTTGTGTGACCGGATGGGCTTCCTGGTAATGGATGAAGCGTTTGACATGTGGAAAAGGCAAAAGACGAAATACGACTACCATTTGTACTGGGACGAATGGCATGAGAAAGACCTGCAGGACCAGGTTTTACGTGATCGTAATCATCCGTCTGTTTTTATATGGAGCATTGGGAATGAAATTGGTGAACAACACTCTCCCGAAGGAAGCAGCATGGCCAAAGAACTGGCGGCGATTGTTAAAAGCCTCGATACTACCCGCCCAGTTACCACCGCTAATAATAATCCTGATACCGGCAATTACATCATTAAATCAGGGGCTTTAGATTTGATCGGTTATAACTATCACCACAACGATTATCCCAACTTTCATAACCGTTACCCGGGAAGTAAGTTTATTGCAACAGAAACAGTATCGGCGCTTGAAACAAGAGACTATTACGACCTCATACCCTCCGATTCTATAAGACGGTGGCCTGAAGAGCGGGTAAACGGAAAACGGATCCCGGTAAAAATGAATGCCGACTGGACCGTTTCTGCATACGACAATGTCTCCACTCCATGGGGTTCTACCCACGAGGAAACCTGGAAGGTGATGAAGAAGCATGACTTTTTATCGGGGCAGTTTATCTGGACCGGCTTTGACTACCTGGGCGAACCAACGCCTTATAGCTGGCCCGCAAGAAGTTCTTATTTCGGTATTGTTGACCTTGCCGGTTTTCCTAAAGACGTGTACTACATGTACCAAAGCGAGTGGACCAGCAAGCCTGTTCTGCATCTTTTGCCGCACTGGAACTGGCAGAAAGGCGACACGGTAGATGTTTGGGCCTACTACAACCAGGCTGACCAGGTGGAGTTATTTTTAAACGGCAAGAGTTTAGGCATAAAGAAAAAACAGGGCGACGACTTACACGTAATGTGGAGAGTGCCTTACGAGGCAGGAGTGATAAAAGCGGTATCAACAAAGGGAGGCAAAGCGGTATTGACTACGGAAATAAAGACCGCGGGACAACCGGCTAAAATTCAATTAACAGCCGACAGGAAAACGATTAAGGCAGATGGGGCCGACCTGAGTTTTATAACGGTACAGGTGCTTGATAAGGATGGTAACCTGGTGCCGACCGCAGATAACCTGGTACAGTTTAAAGTAGACGGTGAGGCATTTATAGCCGCGGTAGATAACGGAAACCCGGTAAGTCACGAACCGTTTAAAGCAGCCTACCGTAAAGCTTTTAATGGGAAGGCCCTGGCGATTCTGCAGGCGAAAGAAAAACCAGGTAAAGTAGTGTTTACTGCGACTTCTGCAGGTCTGTCCTCCCAATCAATAACCATCCAATTAAAATAAATGAAGTTGCGGATAGTAAGACTTTTATTGATAGTTATGAGTCTGGCGGTTGTTTCATGCCTGCAAGCGCAAAAAAAGCAAGCGGGAACTTTAGCGCCTAAGCCACTTTATCGTGATCCGGTGTATGATGGCGCCGCCGACCCTGTAATTGTGTGGAATAAAAAGGAAAAGAAGTGGTTCATGTTCTATACCGACAGGCGGGCAACTATGCCCGATACTACAGGGGTAAAATGGGTACACGGAACGAGAATAGGTATTGCCGAATCAAAAGACGGAGCTACGTGGAAGTACCGTGACACGGCTAATATCAATTACCGGCCCGTTGCAGATTATACGCACTGGGCTCCTGAAGTGATTGAAGCGAAAGGAATGTATCATATGTACCTCACTTATGTTCCCGGTATCTTCGATAACTGGAACCATCCCCGTAATATTATTCACCTCACCAGTAAAGACCTTTTTAACTGGACCTATCAATCCACCCTTAAACTGGCGAATGATAAAGTAATAGATCCCTGCGTTTTTCAGCTTCCTGGCGGTGGCTGGCGCATGTGGTATAACAACGAAAAAGACGGAAAATCTATTTATTACGCTGACAGTAAGGATTTGTATGACTGGCAGGATAAAGGTAAAGCAATAGCTGCCCGTGGTGAGGGGCCAAAAGTATTTAAATGGAAGGAACGGTATTGGATGATCGTAGACGTGTGGAAAGGCATGGAAGTTTATCAATCGGAAGACTTGCTGAATTGGAAGAAACAAACAGGTCGGTTATTGGAAGAACCAGGGAAAGGAAAAGATGACCAGGCCATAGGAGGCCATTGCGATGTGGTCGTGAACAATGGCAAGGCCTACATCTATTATTTTACTCACCCGGGGAGGACTAAAATTAATCCCGCACCTTCCCAATCTGTTGAAGCCAAAAGAAGCGTTATCCAGGTTGTGGAATTAAAAGAGAAAGACGGAACACTTACCTGTGACCGTGATGAACCCACTTATATTCATTTAGCACATTAAAAGAAGTAAAGTATAATGAAAAGACTTTTGCTTGCAGCGCAGATTTTATTGCTTTCAACAGGCTCGTTCTCCCAGGCCACTAAACTAATAAAGTATTTATCAGGCACCGATAATAAGAACACGGTAACGTGGGATTTCTTTTGTACCGGCGGCCGTAACAGTAATTACTGGACGAAGATACCAGTGCCTTCACATTGGGAACAGCAGGGATTTGGCAGTTATAATTATGGCAGGGATTACAAAACGTACGGAAAGAACAGCCGCTTTGCGGATGAGAAAGGCATGTACAAAACCGCTTTCGATGTTCCCGCTGGCTGGAAGGGTAAGGAAGTGTTTATCGTATTCGAAGGATCAATGACGGATACCGAAGTAAAGATCAATGGTAAAAAGGCAGGAGAGGTGCACCAGGGCGCTTTTTACCGGTTTAAGTACAATATCAGCGATAAGCTGCAATATGGCGCTAAGAATACCCTGGAAGCGACCGTAAGCAAGATGAGCGCCGATGCCAGTGTAAACAACGCCGAGCGTTTAGCGGATTATTGGGTGTTAGGGGGAATATTCAGACCGGTTTACCTGGAAGCTGTTCCTAAAGAACATATTGATTATACCGCGGTAAATGCGAAGGCAGACGGAACATTTGCCATGCAGGTGTTTTTAAAAGGATTACAACAGGCAAAAACGGTAGTGGCAGACATTGTAGATGCTAAAGGTAAAACGGTGGCTACAACAAATGTAAAAGCAGGGAAGAACGATTCTCTGGTTGTGGTGAATGCCAAAGTGAATAACCCGCTGCAATGGACCGCAGAAACACCTAACCAGTACAGGGTAAATGTGTATTTAAAGGATGGGGCGAAAACGGTTTTTCAAACGTCAGAAAAATTTGGTTTCCGCACTATTGAGGTAAGAAGGGGAGAGGGTATTTATATTAATGGGGTGCAGGTAAAAATGAAAGGCGCTAACCGTCATGTTTGGTGGCCTGAAACAGGTCGTTGCGTTAATCCTGGTATTGACCTGATGGATGTGCAACTGATGAAAGAGATGAACATGAACGCGGTGCGTTGTTCTCACTATCCTCCTGATGTAAGTTTTTTAAACATCTGCGATTCACTTGGTTTGTATGTGTTGGATGAATTGTCGGGGTGGCAGAAATGGTACAGCACTAAAGCAGGTGAACCCCTGGTAAGAGAAATGGTGACCAGAGATGTTAATCATCCAAGCATCATCTTTTGGGATAACGGTAACGAGGGTGGAACGAATAAAGAACTCGATGATGACTTTGGCAAATGGGACTTTAGCGGGCGTCCTGTCATACACCCGCATCACCGCCCGGGTAATGCATTTAATGGGATTGATTGTAACCACTACGAAGATTATTACAGCACGAAGAATATTTTAAATGACTCACTAATCTACATGCCCACCGAGTTCCTGCATTCGCAGGATGATGGCGGAGCAGGGGCGGCAATGAGTGACTTTTGGGAACTGCACTGGCATGCTAAAAGAAGCGGCGGCGGTTTTATCTGGGCCCTGATTGATGAAGGCATTGTAAGAACAGATTTCAACAACGTAATTGATGCGAATGGGCTCAACGCGAACGATGGTATTATGGGACCACATCGCGAGAAAGAAGGCAGCTTTTATGCTTTAAAAGAAATTTTTTCGCCGGTTAAAATCTGGATGAAAGATTTGCCTGCAGGTTTCAACGGGCAGATCGGGTTAGAGAACCGGTATCATTACACCAACCTTAACCAATGTAGTTTTCAGTGGGCGCTGGTAAATTATCATAAGCCCGCGGAAAGCATACCGGGTTATACCGTTATGAAAAAAGGAAATGGCAATGTTCCATCCATTGCTCCCGGCGCTACGGGTTCTCTTTCAATAGCGCTACCTAATGATTATAAAGATTACGATGCCCTTGTTCTGGTAGCGCTCGATCCCTTTAAAAAAGAGATCTATAAGTGGACCTGGAAGGTGAAGAGTAATGAGCAGTTGCTATCCGGCATTTTAATTATGAATGACAGCACAACATCGGTTGCTGAAACAGATAGCAGTTATACGTTAAGAGGGGGAGAAGTGTCGGTGTTTTTAAACAAGAAAACAGGTATGCTGGCTGGTACTAAGAATGTAGCGATGGACAACCTGTCGTTTGCAAAAGGACCGGTGCTGGTACAGGGTAGTGCGAACGTGGTAAGCAGCAAAACATACAAAGAGGGTAACACTAACGTGGTTGAATTTACTTACGATGGTACTATGAAGTATGCCCGTTGGAAGATGTTTGGCAGCGGCTGGGTAAGCCTTGAATACGAATACGCTTTAAATGGTTCTTACCCTTTTGCCGGCGTAAGTTTTAGTTATCCTGAGAACTATGTACTGGGCGCAAAATGGTTGGGCAAGGGGCCTTACCGCCAGTGGAAGAACCGCTTGCAGGGAACGCCGGTCAACGTATGGCAGAACTTATACAACAATACGCAAACGAGTTATTCACCATTGGTGTACCCCGAGTTTAAGGGTTATTATGGTGAGATAAGCTGGATGGAATTGAATACGGTCGAAGGTAAGTTTTACGTGGCCAGTAAAGACACCGGTTTGTATGTAAGGCTGTTTGATTTTTATGGACTCAGTGGTCCGAAGTCTTATCCTGAATTGCCCGTTGGTAATATCTCCTTCCTTGATTGTATTCCACCTATCGGAGGTAAGCTGGCGGTAAATATCAGCAATAACACTTCGGTGTTAGGCCCGCAAAGTGAACCCACAAAAATTAACGGACCTATACACCGCACCCTTTATTTCTATTTTGGATTACCGAAAACAAGCAACAGTAAAGAGCAGTACAGCAGGCCGGCAATTGATAATGTATTTTAAACCAGGAGTAATTATTAAATGATTCAGATGAAAAAATTAGTGCCCGTTATCCTTGTGGTGTTTGCAATGCTCTTCTCCGGCCATGCTTACAGCCAGCCGGGTAAAGACAGTGTATTTATCTTTTGTTATTTTAAAAATAATGGTGAAGATGGTTTGCATTATGCTTACAGTAGAGATGGTTTAAACTGGACGTCGATGTTTAACGACACCTCCATTTTAAAGCCGGTGATCAGTAAAGACAAACTGATGCGTGACCCTTGTATTATAAGGGGAGGTGATGGTAAGTTTCATATGGTGTGGACGGTAAGCTGGACTTCCAGGGGGATCGGTTATGCTTCATCAAAGGATCTGCTGCACTGGTCGCAGCAACAATATTTGCCGGTGATGGAACACGAAGACTCCGCAAAGAATTCGTGGGCGCCCGAGATCACTTACGACTCAAAGAAGAAAGAGTATATGATCTATTGGGCCAGCACGATAAGCGGCCGTTTTACGACAAAAGATACTTCTGCTGAAGGCGGCAGAAACAACCACCGCATCTATTATGTAACCACGAAGAATTTTAAGGACTATAGTAAAACAAAGCTATTGTACGACCCTAGTTTTAGTGTAATTGATGCCACTATTCAACAAGATGGTAACCGGTACGTGATGTTCCTGAAAAATGAGACACGTTCGCCTGTTGAAAAGAATTTGAGGGTAGCCTTTGCTCCCAGTCTAACCGGTCCGTACAGCGATCCCGGCCTTCCTATTACCGGTGATTACTGGGCCGAAGGACCTACCGCGCTTAAGATGAAGGACAAGTGGATCGTATATTTTGACAAGTACAGGTTGCATGCGTATGGCGCCGTAACTTCTGCCAACCTCGTAAACTGGACCGATATTTCAGACCAGGTACATTTTCCCAAGGGCCTGCGTCACGGCACCGCCTTTACCATCTCTGCTAAAGAGTTTAAAAAACTACAGGCGGGGTTATAAGATTTGTTGTCAGAGAATAACTCCCTCAATTATGCTTAAACAGGTGTAGTTGAGGGAGTTTTTTTTATGGACTCAGCTTCAGGATTTCAACTGATGTGTGGTTGCGTCGCACACTTTTACTGTAGGTATTGGTGTCAGCAGAATAGCCAGGTTTTTTTTGTTTTAACTATTGACAGGAGAACGGATTAAAAGTATCTTCCCGATCAATTGCCGTCACGACAATTTGGAAATGACAAAAGAATAGTGTTAATAGTCGATAGTTGTTTTTTTAGAAGATTTTTTTGAAAGGACGTTTATATTTGTTTTAGCGGTTATGGTAACGCGACACATGAAAACTTCAGCAAAAAGGACTTAATCGTTGAGAGATAAGGAGACAGGTAAATAATCTGTTAATGGAGGAACTATTAAATAAAATGGTTGTATTTATGAAAATTGACAACAGCAAGTTTGACAAAGACGGAGAACTTAAAAACGGAGTTCACAAAGAATATTTCAAGGACGGTTCTGTTTCTTGTGCAGGAGAATTCAAAGACGGAGAACGAACAGGGGAATGGAGATATTATCTTGCAAACGGGAAACTAAAAGCTATTGGGAATTATAAAAATGGTAAAATGACCGGAGAATGGAAATGGTATCGTGCAAACGGAAAACTTATGCAAACAGGTTCATTTGATAATGAAATAAAATCCCGACTTTGGACAAGATACCGGGAGGATGGAAGCCTAATGGATGAAACAGAATTTATTAACGGCAAAAAAGGAAAAGTCAAAACATATTAGAACAAAGGAAAAAAAACGAACCGCTAACATGAGTATTGCCAATAGCTGGGTTGGTGGTTGGAGCAATCGACAGCAGATCACTATCATCTTCGGTTCAGGCGGAAGGAACTTCTTTGAACATCGGAATAAATTTTTAATCTTTGAATAAATAATGAACTTCGGTTGCCAGGCGGAAAGTATTCATTTCTCTCACCATCGGCAATACTTGTTCGTCAGCGGCAATTAAAACTTTCATGTGGCAAAAAATATCTTTTATTCGTGGCTCTCTGATTTGCCAAACAACACAAATCGAGGCTTTATAGAAAGCTGTATTTCTAAAGCAATCAAGGAATTGAAAGCGGAGGATATTTATTTAGAGATAGCAATTGATAGAGATACTCAAGGAGTGCCTGGAACTCCTGCGATTACAGAAGAGATTTTTAAGAAAATTGACAATGCGAGTGTTTTTATTGCTGATGTTTCTTTCATAGACAACAAATCAGGAAAAAGAAGGCTTCCTAATCCAAATGTTTTAATTGAACTGGGCTACGCTGCGAAAGCGTTGAATTGGGATAATATTATTTGCATATTCAATTTGGAATACGGTAATATCGAAGAGCTTCCTTTCGATTTAAGACACCGCAGACCGCTAACGTTCAAAATAAATGATACTCAAGATAAGTCCAGAGAAAGAGATAAGTTATCGAAAGAAATCGTTGTGGCAATCAGTTCTGTATTAGATACACAGACAACAAAAGAGAAAATACTTCAACATATAAAACTTCAACTGGACGCTATAATTTTCTCGCTTCTTAATCAGGTGAAGTCAATATTTTTTGGTTACAACCAGTTTAATGACTTTCAGCAGTATTTTGAAATGATACAATTGCAAGAAGCTGAGATAAACAAGATCTTTACTGAAAGAGAAAGTTTAGGGTTTACAATCTTCAAAGATTGGAACGTAAAAAGAAAGCGGATGATTTCTCTTTTCGAAAATCCTACTTTTTCGAAATACATTACAGAAAATAGACTTATACCCCTTATTGAATTGAGCAATTGGTTAAAGCTACTTAGCGGAAACTTAGCTAACAAAATTCTTTTCATACCGACAGGTCGCAAATGCGAGAACTGTGAAATAAAAAAATCGTTCAGTTTTGAAAGTGATGAAGCTTATGAATTGCGAATAAAATTTAAAAATGGTGTAGTTGCAAAACAAATAGACATGGGAATAATCCCAAAGCAGTACATGGAGAGTTATTCATCATATTTTAAAGCTAGGTCTGATGAAATTGGGCTTCTTACAATGCTGTTTAAAGGCTTAATAAAGAGCATTGATGACACAATTACGCATTGGGATAATAACATCTTGCTTGACCCCTCTATAATAGATTTGCATTAACTGTCGCTAGGGTGAAACTCCTTTGCGTGACTCGACTGGCTACAAGTTGCACGCGGTTCACCAAATTGTAATTGACCGAAAAAACATTTATCATGTATAAAAGGACTCTTAATAATTCAACTTTTATTTTTTGTTTTTTCTTTTTTATTAATGCTGTAGCGCAAGAAGCAAGAAACATTAAAATCAAACCTAAAAAAAAAGAACATCATTCTTTTTTTGAAATGTTCGCGTCACGAGCTGTAGGGGGGTTTAGTCATGTTGACCTTCCGTTAAGTATCAAGTCAGAGTCAATTACATCTGGTGGTGATGGAGTATTTGGAATTGCAGTTGATTTTAAAGTCTCCTATCCAAATTCGGCACAAGTTACCTGGACACAAAAAAATATGTCAAACTTTATCAAATTCATCTCTATTGGAGTAAATGCTTTATCTGATAAGTATTTAGTTAATCCTAATCAATGGACACTAAAGAGTGAAGACTCTTCAATTAACTATTTGGCGTCGTTGGAATCGTATTGGTCACCTGTAATACGATTTGGTAAATATCCCAATGTTTTTGTTGCAGAAATTATTAAGAGTGACAAAGCACCTGACTCTGTATACGAATATAAATGGCGCTTTTTCGGGAATGTAAAAAACTACACTAAAGACATGCAAAATTTTACTTGCCAAATTAACATAGAAATTCAAAGAAAGAGCTACTTTTCAACAGAGTTTAAACCATTAAAAAAAATTGACAGTAAATATAAAGATTATATAAGGAATGATATACAAAGTACGATTGCAGATAATTATAATAAATATTTCGATGAATTAAGAAAGCAATAGAATTGGTGCATAAAATTATTACAAATGAAAGTAAGTTTACCGTTAGTAAGATTTTCGGTCTTATGGATATGGATAATAACAATTTTCTTCTCAATATCAATTTACCTTTTTAAAGGGGCAAACGTAAAGATGGATGTTGATGAAGTTATAAGTAACTTATCTTCCATTTTATCGGTGATTATACCTCAAGTGACTATTATCTTTTCATTTGTTTTTAAAGATGCAGGCAATCATCAAAAAGAGCAAATAGAAAGAAATCAACAACTAGCACTTTTCGCTTTAATTATATCTCTAATTTATCATTCATCCTTTTGGTTTTTACTGTGGTATGGTATTATCAACGAAAAATTAGGAGATACAATGAATGCAAACACTAATGCTATTCTCCATATAATAGGATTTATTTCTATTCTCGGATTATCACCGGTAGGTTTTCTTTTTTCAACTAATACTGATAAAGTTAATCATCAAGACAAATGACCTAAATAAAATTCATATTTATCATTTCGTTATTGAATAACCTGCAGCGAACAGTAGTGTTCGCAATAGCGCGGCGGACAGGACGCGGTTGTGATGTTGTGATGAATATTTCTCTGCAGCTTTAGTATCTTTAACTAGGCCCTGCTGAAAAACTATCAAAAGCAGCATTTACAATAGTTTTACTAACTTATGCATTATTAAAGTGCAAAGAAAGATGGCAAAAGCCCTCAAAAGTCGTGCATCAAAGCAGTTGTATATCAGTCCTGCCCAACCATCATTTCCTGGATTTGAATCTCCTTTCAGCAAACATCTGAATCCTTTAAACAGATGGATCGTTTTAGCTAAAAAGATACCGTGGGACGAACTGGTAGGTGTTTATCAAAAGCAGATGAACAATAGTAAAACCGGCGCAGACGGTATTAATCCACGTGTTGTTATTGGTTCTTTAATTATTAAGCACATGTGCGATTTAAGTGACAGGGAAACGGTACAGCAAATACAGGAGAACATGTACATGCAATACTTCCTGGGCTTTAGCAGTTTTAGCGACGAGGAACCATTTGATGCCTCTTTATTTGTAGAGTTCCGCAAGAGATTAGGTGCCGAGCAAATGAATGCTATTAATGAAAAGATACTAAAGTTATCTACGCAAGCTTCTGCTAATAAAAAAGACAATGACCCTCCTGCAGACTTATCTGCAGGTAAGCCGGAAACGCAAGCCATAAAAAAAACCAATGAAGAACCTGCCAGATCAGAAACACCACAACATCAACCTGCCATTACACATCATGGAAAACTAATAGTAGATGCTACTGCCTGTCCCCAGGATATCGCTTATCCCACTGATTTAAACCTACTCAACGATGCCAGGGAGAAATCAGAAGAACT
>Ga0115856_100017_pt1 | contig 41015 bp, 21 predicted proteins | sample InSIn4gowninarea_FD_83870 | JGI IMG/M metagenome (GOLD analysis project Ga0115856, IMG submission 83870)
ATCAATTTAGAAACGTACACGAGAAGATGAAACCTAATCACCATGTTAATTGGTTTTGCTGCTGTTCCTCTGAACATTTTGGGAGATGACACTTTGATTGTGATTAGTTGATTAGGTGTGGTGGCTCCTATGTATATAGTGCCGTACGAATTAACATGGTGATTAGGTTTCATCTTCTCGTGTACGTTTCTAAATTGATTTTGTTACATATTTCATTTTCATATTTGACAATCACCAAATTAACAAGAGGTGAACATAATTTGATGTCCAAATTGTAATTAAATTTGGTGTCTTTACTGTGCCCTTATACCCTCAACAACCAGCCTCAACAATTAAGTTCAGTCTTAATTGCAATTTAATAGAAACAACAACAAAATCCTTACTGTCAAGGTTAATAGAGGTTACAATTTTTGATAAAATCTCAACAATCAATTAATCATTACAATGAGAAAATTATTGGTCATCAAATGGTGCAATTAGTGGTCAAAAGGTAACAATTTGGTGACAAATAACCCCAAAAAAGCAGTCAATTTTGTCACTATTAAGACTACAATCAGTGGCAAGACGACCAAGACGAAATTAATTCCCTCAAAATCAGAGTTAATTGTTATGTAAATACTGAAAATCTTAATCAAAATTAATTGTTGCAATCAATTGATGGTAACATTTTCATTTCGCTGTTTACAGCAACAACAATCTACTAATTATATTAAACAACGTTTCTAATTGAAAGTTAATTGTAAATACAATGTAGGAGGAATTGAAACTAAATTAAGGGTTTGGTTGAAAGTTTGCTGGTTTAAGTTAATTGAATCATATTAATACAATCAGTTTATGTGTAAGTACGTATACCCTAATATACTACATCACAATTAGGCTACAATTGTTGATTATGATGATCCAGTCAAAAAGGTTGATTAACAATTAAGGGTTCGGTAAGTGTTTAACACTAATAAACTTTAATTTTATATATAACGTTATATGTATTCACTTGAACGGAACCAAACCTAAAGAGTGGCCTGTGAGATGTTAACCTACCGCAAAGGTTAATTGTAATCAATGTTAATTGTTGAAGCCACACAGACAATATAAATTGAGAGGGTAACTCACACACACACACTCATATACACTCACAATTAGAAACAGTTTGGAGAGATACAATTAAATTACAATTTAATCAGAATCATCAATTTGATTACTTTTGGGTCAATTCTGTCTGTGTGTTTCGTTATTAATTCCTATCGCAAAGTGATTACAATTGTTGAGGGAGTGATTAGATCGCAATTAACTAATGATCCCCCGATGGGTTCCATAACAAATCAAATCTAATTGTTATTAAATTTAATTCCCTATTAATTTGATGCCTTTTAATTTAATAGGTGTGTTTAGATTCACATATAGTATCGTACAATATTTTTGATTGTAATATTTGGGCTTCTTAATCATAATCAATTAACTAAGTTTAATTGTTGAGTATTTAACTTGGTGCAACTTGAATTTGTTGTTGTTTGTTATTTTCATGTAAGTAAACCGTCAATGATACTAATTGTTTATTTTTTTGATCGTTCCTATTTATAGGAGTTTGGATTAATTTCAAAGGATTACAAGTGGATTATGGATCAAAGATTAAGCTGGATTATGTCTCCTTGGTGATTATGATAAACGAGATGATAATTATTCTTGGAGATGGATTTACACTTGAAGTAATATTTTTTGGTCGGATAGTGCACACTGACTGATTGAATGGCACCAAACAGTGAATGATGATGATGATTATATTCACAAATGGATTAATTGTTAATCGTATTCTACAGAGCTCTCAAGTACAAGCGCAAAACGAGACGTACCAAAGTTAAATCTCATGTTGAGATAAATGAAATTTGACATTTCACAAGCAAGTTAATCACACCCTGGAATCAGAGAGAAGAAAAAAAAACATCATCATCCTCCTCGTCATCCCGCATCATCATTATCCCCATGATGCCACCATTGAAGGATCACTATCATCATTTTTTGGTTAACTGAAATAATATAATTTGTAATCATTTCCACCCAAGGCGTGAGTCCGAATGGAGAAAGAGCAAGAGAAAGAAAGAAAGGGGGAGAGGAAAGAAAAGTCACCGAAAAAGCCATTTGAGGCCGTTTTCATCGCGTATGTAAACAAACAAGGTCTTGCTGCGGGCTCTCAATGACAACATCCCCACCGTGTATGGTTGAGAGAGAGAGAGAAAGAGAGGGAGGGTGATCATAAGAGAGAAAAGTCGTCTACCTGAGGATGATGTTCGGGGTGGTCATAAGGCTCAACTTGTTGTGTGTTGGAGTGTTGTTTTTATGTTGGGTGAGTGTTTGTATTAATATGTATATAAGTTGTAGGTTGCTAGAGAAGATGATCATGTTGCGGATTAAGGTAAAGATGAGAAAACTCCTAATCTCTCATGATAGATTATTATTTTTGCTCCTATAAACGTTAATCAATTTAAATGGAAAAGAAAAGAAGAAGTAATTTAGTTAATCGTAATTTTACATTTAGCAGTCTCCACCCGAGTGCAATTGGATTAACATACGATTATAATCATACTCTATTATTGTTGATGTTTTACATCAACATGCACTACGCAATATATTTATGTTGTCTTCCGTTAATTGTGTTAGTGGACTTGTAACAATTAGTAGTGATATTGGAAAGCTTTGATTAAGAAAATTGCCGTTCTTGATTATCATTGGGATGGTTAATTGCTACAATCCATTAAAGGATTAACTGGACAGTTAACAGCGACAACAATAGTTAATTTCACTGGCAGTATCAATACTGATGTACAGTTAGTTTCAAGTTTTAATTGTTAATGAGAAACAAACAAGCAATCAGTGATGAATAGCTAATGTTATAAACAATTAACTTCACAATTAATCAATCGTCATTGAATACACTAATCAGCATCTTTAAGTGTGTTTACAATCCCACCCACACATGGATTAACTCAATGGATTAAGACTGGAATCAAACTTACAGCAACAGCAACTGTAATAACTTTTAATACTAATCGGAAATGAAAATTAAATCTCTAATCCAGTCACTCATCCCATCGAGTAAGTCCATTGGCGAGAGACATCATGAATGAATAGTGATTAAAAGTAGGTGTAAGATTTAAGGTTCAGGCTGATGATGATGGTAATGATCAAGAGACGGATTAAAATGATGACAATCACCATCATGATGATCATCCTCCTAATGATGATGATACGAGGATGAAAAGAGGTTACTCCTGAATGAATGATAAGTTTCATTCATAAAAAGTAATAGTAAAAAACGGAACGATAAAAAGAGAGAGAGAGAGAGAGAGAGACACAAATCCAACCCGATTTTTCAGCCCACTCACAAAATGGTATCGTAACTTATCATCATCAACTTGCAGAGTAGTATCATGGTGTTCATGATGATGATGATGATGGAAATGAAGATAATGATGATAAGAATATATAAGAAGAAGAAGAAAAATCAAAAGAAAAAGTTCATTCATAAGTTTTCTTCTTCTTCGAGTCGGAATTAACCTGTTTTTCCGCTCGATTTCTTCCACTATCCTGCAATAATCAGGATGATTATTAAAACATGATGACCGTCTAAATTACAATTAAAAGATAATTCAATTGGATCAGTATAAATCTACTATCAATGTCCTTTGACTCTTTAATCACAAACACACACACTCAATGGACACGCGAGTTGATTCTGATTCAGTTCATTATTACCACCAATACTCAATGGCTTCAGGGTGTTGATTGATTGTACTGATTAATTTGATTCTTTTGATTTAATTGAGATTTTTCCTTTTTAAATTGGTTACAACTAATCAACAGGTTCTTAATTGTACTATTTGATTATCTTATATTTATAGCATTGAGAGTTTCCAATATTAACGTTTGATTGTAAACAATAACGCGCGTTGGTGTTTGTCAGTGTTGGTAGTTAATTGTTTCAAATTCAGGGTTAATTGTTTCATGTTAATTCGTATATACATTTATATGGACTTTTTGACTTAGTTAATTGTGATTAAATTTCTTTCTCTCTCTCCTTGATGTAATTGCCCCCAATGGAGATCTATTAGTTTTCGTAGTTAGTTAATTGGGATTATGAAGCTTTTCTGATTTGTTTGTTTCTGTAGATTTCAAATTATCTTGTCACAATTAAACTGTCCTGTACCTGTCTCACTCTATGTGCCATTGATTTAGATGGCAAGTTAATTAAGAAATTAAACAGAATTTTAAATTGTCAAATGAAAGAGAAGAAAAAATTCTCTCGAATTTCAAATTACCCGCTTATGTAGAAGTCGCGCTTTTTTTTCTTTTATTTCATTGGTAGGTTTTGATTGTTTACACTTATTATTATGGGAGCATTTTATTTGTTTAATTGTTCCTGTTTTGATTTGATTAACTAACCATTTGCTGATTCTCTCCACTGGTTTTAATAGTGTTAATTGTAACTGTTAAGTGGTCACAGTTGGTTCTGTTTCTGTATATTATATCAATGTGAATTTTTATTATTCCTTCTTATGTAATAAGATGTGTTTCCTGTGCTCCTCTTTTGTGGTCAGTGTATTATTTTTACCTGATCTTTATTTTTACCACACTCAGTGATATTCATATTTTCTATCTCTCGATAAGTACCACCATTTATAATGGTGAAACAATTAGCTGAGTTAAATGTATATTCCCTGTTGGGTGAGTTACAAGTGAAAATTGAAATTAACTTGGCTACTACTAATTTTTTCTTCTCTCTTTCTCTTTCTCTCTCTCTCTCTCTTGATTTTTGTTTGACATAATTGATATACTGTTTCCTGCTATAGTCACATATATTCATCAGGGTGCCTCAAAGTGTTCAGCTTGTCAAAACATGATAATCAACAATTCCATAGCTTATTAACCATGTAATACAAACACTCACACATTCAGCGTGTACACTGTGGATACTCACATGTGAGTTTTTATTAAGGTAGTTAGAGATTAATGCTGTATTTTCATGTACGTTATGGTAATTTGTTTCTCCTTATTAACAGGTATATCGTGTATGGTAGCTTGAATTATTACCTTTAATTATTATCCCTCTTCACAGGTATATTAACTATGATGAAGCTAATAATTTAATTGTCTATGGGATTGTTGATGGTCCATGTTTTTGTGCGACTTTTCAAAGCTCAATCAAAAGTTACTTTGACTTACTGCAGTACTAGTAGTTAAGATGGCAACCAAATAGTAATTAACTGTTATTAATATGTACTATCATTAGTTATATTAGTGTATTTGTGTGTGTTCAACTAATTTTCTCCAATTTAGTTTCCATTCTAGCATCATCATCTATCCGATTGTAATTATCTCTGGTGATTCTCTCTCTCTCTCTCTCGTTGGTGTTACTCTTGATTATTAGACCCCATTCTGAGATCTCAATTTGTAATCAAATTTATGATATTATCTTTATATTATTATTATTATTTAATAGATATCCATGGGTCTCATGATGGTTCCTTTATCGGTAATAAAAATGGATTCCTGTCTGTAAGTTATATCTATCACTTTTTATATTCTGAATGTTTCAACCATCTTATACGCTCTATTTTTCCCTCCATCTTCCTTTATCTCTCTCTTTCTAATTTTCTACCAAACTAACCAACTCCTTCTCACTATATTATCAATTTCGTCATGGTCATACATAGTATGTAGTATATTTCATTCATACAGTTTACTCCCTCATAAGTGTTCTTTCTCTATCGGTCACTCCTCTAACTTGCTCTTATTTCTTACATTTTCTTCTCTATTTTCTTTCCACACAGTCACCCGTAAAATTATTGATTCGATCATCTTCATGATCGTTTTGGAACATAAAATTTTCAATGGTAATAAAAATCAGAGGCTTTTTTACGATAAAATAAATTCTAGGCTTTTTTCCCCTCTTCCTTTCGTCACTATCTTCATCCTGTTCCATGATGATCAGTCACATCTCTCAACCATCGGCGGAGGTCTCATATTCATCTCTCCTTCTCTTTCATGATGATCCTCTTTCTCTTTGCTGTCCGTTATCATCGTCGTTATCAAAATGTCGCGATTTAAGATCCTGAATGTGAGATTTTTATTACCTTTACTTACTTTTATACTATTCTATCGGATTTGTCATCTTCGGATCACCTTATCTTGCTGATGTTACTTTGGAGGTCAATTGTTGATTAATCAGCAGCTTTTCTGATCAAATATCAATTCGGACTCTGCACACCAACCACATTAATTCCCATGTTTTTTCACAACAAAGTTGACAATCAAACAGCCATTTCCAAAACCTATCAACTAACCACAAATCTGGTTTTATATTATATTAATTACTGAATTTATATTAACAAAAATACAGTATAACTTCAAGTTACTCATTCACCTGTAAATGATTAACCAATCATGATCAATGTCCTCTCAATGTATCGCATCGAAAATTATGTTTCAACCTTTACTCAATATTACCTTGTTCAATTCCCCTGTGCTTGTTTCATTCAATTTTAATTGTATATTGAATTACAATTTAATCTGAACTTTATCAAACCTTAATTCCAACCCAATCCTAATTTTATTAGTTTCCAATTTCACTATATAATCAAAACCTTGACCATCTATCTTCACCAATCTAATTACATGTTTTTTTACCCATTCTATTCTTGATCGATTACAATTAATCCCAATTCTCATACTCATCTTATTACAGGAATCAAATCAAGTTCCAACATTTGATACATTGACTATAATCAGCCATTGGACTTGAGTAAAAGACGGCAACAACGATTACCACAAAAGTATATTACAATCATTGAGAGACAACAATCAGTATCTCAATTTAGAGACAAAAATAAAGTGATTTAAACGATGATCAACCGATCACCAAGAAGATGCTTAATATACATGAACAATTAACCAACAATTACGTTTCTCCCATCTCACCTTTCACAGGTAGTGCTTGTATGGAGTGATGACAACAACCAAGGGAAAGAAGGTTAATCATCTCAACTTAATGAAAATGAATTATCATCATGGTAATCATAATTATCTCCCATGTAGACAGGGATGACTCATGTAAAAAAAGTTGGAAATGGCGCAAGTTTTCAAAAGATTTCAACGAAACCCTGAAATTGTCTGATAGTAAAAAAAGGATTGGTGTATTAATATATAAAAGCCGTTTCGTAATCATGGGGTTGATGGTGGTGATGAACAATTTCTTGTTGATTCAACTGATTGTAGACACAGCAACAACAACAAGACTTTCCAAGATGATGATGATGAATGAACGGAAAATTTAAACGATTAATGGAGAAAACGAGTTTAAAATGACCTGAAAATTGTGCATAAACTTTTACAATCAACGGAAACATGTTTGGCAATCGTACGGCAATCATATTGACCCAGCTTTATGTGTGTGTGAGGAAAATCATCGTTCCTGATTATCATCATCATTAACAAACTACAAACAAACCAACAATTTCATTCACAAGATTTCACTCATTTCATTCATGAAAAAAAAACTCAACTACAATCAATGAGTCATAAAATTGTTAAAGTACGAGGTGTAGTCCAAGAACAACAAGAACAATAATAATGCACAATATCTTATTATTATCCAAGAAATTGAGGTGCAGCTTAAATCATTGAAATCATCAACGTAACAATTAACGTATTCAGTTTTGTTACCTCATTTGAAACCAATATTGAACCATTATACAGTTCTGTGTATGTGTGTGTAGATTAATTTATCTTAATCAACTTCTAATCCTCATGCTTAACCATCACAATTAACTAACAACAATCTGTTTGAAACCATTAGAAACCTATTAGGAACCATTTTATCAATAACTTAATGAGATATCTTAACACAATCATAATTAGTAATAATAATAGCTCAATGTAAATATACGTTACTCTGTGAGGTAATACACCATTCAGTACGTTAATTACTATTTACAATTAACCTTTATTGTTATGTTTATTTATTATTACCATTATGATTGTTTATATTTTTTTAATTAACTTTTCACACAAATTGTTTGTTTTCATATACTATATTGTAATATATAAATCATACCTGAGAATTGGTTGATTGTTAATTGTTTTCCAAATGATTTATCTCTCGTACCTTAACAATTGGGTTTGTTGGTTTGTTGGTTTGTTGTTGTTTGTTAGTTGACTGTTAATCTTGTTGATGATTTACTGTTGAGATTTAATTGAGATTTGTACTTATCTCTTAATTAATCAATCTCTCATTAAATTAATAATCTAATAATACAATAAGGCAGAGAGAGAGAGAGAGAGAGATTCTTTCCGTCTTAAGAGTTAATTAGATTTAATTTAATAATGAAGTTTCTTCCAATTTCTTCAATGGAAACTTCATATTGATATTAACCAAACAATCAACTAATTTTAACCCCCATATTACTTATATTACCTGTTAAATCAATTACACATATACATACTCAATCAAATGGTATGCTTTGGACTTACCTGAGAAGGCGAGAAATCTAACAATTAGCCAACAATTGACTAAAATATTGGGGTTTTTGATTGAAACCGTTGATAATTTGAATATCAATATTTGAGTAAATTATTTTTCGGTTTTACGTAAGGCTCAGAAGTTAGCTAACTAAGCATGTTTAAGTTAATTGCTATTATTTAAATTATCACCAAATAGTTAGTTAATTGTTGATCTATAAAAACAATAACAGGTAAAGCAATTAGGAAGGCAAATCGTCACTGTTTGATTACTATTGGAATCTAATCATCACAATTTGACGCACAGCGAGTGATGTTGATTGTTTTGTCAATGAATTTCGAAACGATCAACAATTGTGATATCTCTCTCTCTCTCTCTCTCTCTCTCTCTCTCTCTCCCTCTCTCTCTCATCTCCCCCTTCTCTCTCTTTCCTCTCCTTCCTTTCTTCACTTTCCCTTCACCATTCCCTGTGGTTGATTGTGATTAACTTAATTGTCAATCATAATCTGTCATAATCATCACCATCATCACCAACAACAACAACAAACGCCAACATCATATGTAAATCAAAGAGAATCATAATTTTCATCACCATCATCATCAGTTGATTGTCAACCATTTATAGTAATGAGATCACTATAGTGATTACATATGATTTTTAATTGTAATCATATTTTAATCCTACGCATTCAAATTGATTTAGAGAAGTACAAAAAAAAACAATAACAATTAACTAAATCAGTACCACCATCCACTGACCTTTACCTTCATCCTGATGATAATTGCGATTTGTGTCACAAATTGATAACTTCTTATAAGGTGTGTCTTGATGATGTTATATTTATATATATCAATGGTAATGACAGATTTAAATTGTTTCCTTGATTGTTACAATATCAAAGTGATTGTCTCTCATCAACCGTTGAGACTTGATGCTAAAAATAATAACAATTAACAATTAATATTGAGTCAATATTGATCTACTATCTGTAGCCGCCACTAGCTACACTAACTTACTGTTACAATCGTAACTAAATTGTTACAATTAAGGATTCATTAAGCGTCGCTTAATTGTGGTCTCATGCCTAATCGTTGATTGGATATTTAAATGAATCTGTGTATAATGTAATTGAATCGTTATGATTGATTTGATTTTGATTGTAAGCAATTTAGCAAAATACTATATCATAGTATTGGAACTGAATTAAATCAATGAACTCAAAATTTCTTGATCAATCATCGTAATACAGTTTTGATTACAAACTGTTTACATCAATGATATAAACAACAACAACGGCAACAATTTATAAATTGTTGTACGACCACCGCCGTTGATTTAAATTGTGACCTTTGAGGTTAACCATTTAAATTTGATTGGTGAAACCAATTGATTGTAATCAGTTAATTGCAATCAAAGAGACTAGCCACACTTCAGCCAGCTAGAAATCATCTTATTGATTTAGTTAATTGTATAGTAAATCGTGTTAATTAACAATGAAAGTGATGGTTTAATTGGGATTAACGGGCGATATAATATAAAGTTATCGTTGCTTTTTTAATCGTCCAGTATCAACGTGTTAATTGTTGCGTTACTTTTCAACAATTAACTTGATTGAATAACCCTTTTAATTACAACCAAACTTGATCTTGATGTTGAGGCCTTACAATTAAATTAACCGCTCATCATGATGTGAGATTTATTATTGAAATTGGGTTTTAATCAACAGTCAATCAATCAATTACATTTACAATTAAACAACTTACAATTTTAATTAGTTGTATTTACAGGAACAGAAAAAAAGTTAATTAACTTTTAATCATTAAAAATCTAAATTGCCATCTCTCAATTGCTATCCCTGAGTATATTCAATTTGGTCTTAATTAATTAACTCTCAATCAGAATCACCAATCAGCCAATTGTTACACACAGAGAGACACACACAATGGTGACAATTTAATGGTCAGAAATTAATTGTTACTAATCAATTTCCACTGAGAAACATAATATTGTATACGATTGTCATACAAGTTTGATGGTGATTTTTTAATTGTAACGAATCAATTTTTCACAATCAAACAGGTAAATTGTAACACTCCTTTTCCTACCTTGATTATCAGGTAACGGGTGTGGTACTAAGTAAACCTACCAATCTAATTGCCGATGGATAGAGTCATCTCGCTTCATTATTAGAGGCCAGTTTCCGTCAACCGTTAACAATCAGTTTTGGCGCGCTTTCCTATCAATACATCTCTCACCATAGGATAACAATACAACAGGTATCAAACTTTTAAGGAGGAAAATAAAGTTTTCCTCTTTAATTATGATTACAATTCAATTGGGAATCAACTATTTCAATAGTAACTTTTAATTAAAACCTCAACATCATCATGATTTCAACAATTAAATTAAATTGTGGGAGGAAGATGATTTGTATAAACTTGAAGGAGTGGAAAAAGTTTCGTTTACTTGGCGAAGAGCAAATTTTTCCGATCAATTTGCTATTCCGATAGAAACACTGCGATAATTGTAATTAGTTAATTGTAATCAACTTTTACCCTTAATTGTCTTCATAATACACTAATTGTTACGAGTTTCCCTTTACAATTAGCTAATGACTTTTGATATACTCGGTACATTATAATCAAGTGATTAATTGTTACTGTGAGTTTGTGTTACAATTAACTAAAAATTTCACCACGATTCAGTTGATTTACTCTGAACAATTTGTTAATTGCTGCAACTCAATTGTTGATATATAGTAAGTAATTTAATGAATTCATCACAATAGTATCGTAAGTGTGTAAATTGTGAATGCTACACTTTTTGATTGAAAAGTTATCATTGAACAAAATGATTGGTTAATTGAAAAGTGTGTTAATTCAATTTTTCATGGTTCCACCATTGATTTACAATTCAATTTCAATTGATTGTTGATTTAATTGTTGTGTTACCTGAACCAAATTAAATCTATAAAATCAAGTAAATTTTCCTATATTAGTGTGATTCCGTTTCGATTAACTCTGATTGTTGTTGTTGTTGTCTTACGCTGATTACTGATTAGCTTTAATTGTTGCTGTTTTCCAACTTTCACTTGTTTTTTTGTTATTAATTTGATTTCAAGGTTGAATTGTTGATTAACTAGGATAATTTAGCGCGTAAATTGTACAATTAGCGTAGGAATTACATGATTATGTTTATCATTATTTAACTCGTTTCCAATCAAAATCTCAACCTACTCAATGATTTGCTGATTTTCGTTGGTAGTTGATTACAATTTAGTAGCGTGTTTTTAAGGAAAAAAACTGAATCAATTTTAATTGTTTACGATTAAAAGTCTTTATTTTTACGAGTGAAATTGATTGTAACAAATAGGATTTTCCATAAAGTGTGAGACCTGTGATTTAATAATACTATTTGTGATATGATTTTCTTGATGAACACATTGCATTGTATATGAAATCTCACTCTGTATGATTAAGGGCGATGAGGATGAGGATGAGGATGAGGATGAAGATGAGGATGAAGATGATGATTAATACAAAAGGTATTGGATAGTGGATACAATATATAAATAAATATATATCGTTAATTGTTGAGTGATTGTTGATGGTGATTAGTTAATTGTGATCGTTTTAACAGTCTTTTTTTTTGAGCTTATTATGTATGATTATTAGGGATGAATACAAAAGGAGAGTTTCTATTTAAGCTCGTAATTGATGAGATTATGTATTAATTGCTGGAACGGCACAATAATTACGATAACTGGATTAAAATTGATCAAGTTGATTATCATTATAAATACATCAACGATGAATCCTCAGGGTGATGATGTTATTATTAGTTGATTGAGATCTTAATTGTTGAATCCTTTTCTTGTTGTTCAACGGTGAATAGATTCAATTGTGATATGATTGTATTGTAAAGGTAGGACTGCTGATAATTGTTGATTATCATTGACAGGATTTCAGGTGATCAATAAGTAATCAAGTATCTCGTTAATTGTCGGTGTTCATACCATTTAACTCGGAAAATTCTGAGTTATTCAGAATTAGGATAAAAATTAATAGATGATGATGTTGGTGATGATTTACATGTAACTATATAGAAGTATTTTTGATTTGACAAATCAACAAGTTGGCGTAACTTTATGAATACATTTTATGCATATAGAGTTATCACTGATTGAGTACTTCGATTAACCTGGACAGTTAATAAAGACACGTTAATTAAAAACACTTATTGCACGTAATAATAATTATAAAGGTAGATTACTCTTAATCACCAAGAAGTAATCAATGAATTGGAAAGGATTTCACTGTCAATCTTGAAACTTTCAAAATCAGACTCGGGAATCATATCTGCGGCAATTAATTTAAAATCATCAAAACTATCTGGAAGATAAGAGTAACAATCAGCATCCAAAAGCGGTAATGAACTTTCAACAGGTAAATCATTTAAATCAAAATCCATGTAGATGTTAAGATTTGAGTCCTGATTTGTTGATGAAGGTTGTTGCTGTTGTGGCTGCTGTTGATTAGGATTAACTTGTTGTAGCTGATTTTGTGTCAACGAGGAGTTGTAAAGTTGTTGACTGGTCAAGTTAATTGTTGAAGCTCCTGTTGATATTGTCGTGGTTGTTGGTGGTGGTGGTGGTGATGAGTGTTGATTATTGGCGGAAGATGCTGTTTGTGCGACATCAAATTGAATTGAATGTTGATTGCCGACTGGTGTGCTTTCAAGTGGCAAGTAATTGTTATCACAATCATAATTAATTTGATTACTACTACTATTAAATAATTGACTTGGGTGGATGATTAAATTGTCACCTAGTTGATTGTTCAAATTGACTGACTGTAAATCCAGAGTTAAAGATGAGCAAGAAGATGGAGACTGAATTGATGAGGATGATGAGGATGGTGATGATATTGACAGTGAATATGATGATGATGCAGACGAAGATGATGATATAGATGCGGATGAAATTGATGATATAGATGATACAGAGGGAGATGGTGATGATATATTTGAACACAGGAATGATTGATCAGTTGATTGTTTCATTGAGGAAACCATAGCACCATTAGTTTCGATTGAATTTGTATTTTCTTCGTCCATTAATGGACCAGTCTCTGATAATAACATGGTCAGTGCGGCGATATACTTGACCGCTCGACGAAGAGTAGTGATCTTAGTTAACTTTGAATTTTGATCTTCACCAACATCGGAATCACTTGCTAATTGTGGTACAGCTTTCTTCAGATTCATAAAAGCTTGATTCATTTCCTAATTTGTAAAGTAACGGTAAGAAATGAATAATCAATAATCAAACGATATGAAACAGTTTCAATAGATAGCACACTACAATGTACCAAAAAAGGAGAGACAAGGTCACTTTTTTAAGGAGGACAGAAAGGATATTTACCTGCATTCGAGATCGCTCTCTAGCATTGGCGTTTTTCCGACGATATTTACTTAATGGTGGTGGCCTTTGCTTGGGTTTAGGCTCTTTACGGGGATTTTTACGCTTCTTTTCAACTTCAATTCGTTTCTGAATTGATTTAACTCTTAAATTGTATTTATCCAGAGCGGGAATTTTCACATTAACCAAAGTTTCATCGCCGTTAGTACCATCGGCAGGAACACTTGTACCAGTCCCCTCAATGTTAACCTGAGCACTGGTATTTTCAACTTCCATTGGACACTGCTGCCGGTCACTTTTATTGATGGACATTTTTGAAGATAACACATTACTACCTTTAGAAACGGATTTTGACTTTTTAGTTGAAGTAAAAAGTAATCGCTTTGAAGACCTCATCGTAACGTTACACAAAATCGTTATGTTACCTGGATCAAGTTGAGAAAACAAGTGAAAAGAGAGAGAAGAGAAAAAGCTGAGAATGATGATGATGACGAAAAAGAGGAGGATAAAGATGATACACAAGATAAAAGGTAAAAGCGGGAGGGAAAAACCGGCAAGGCTACTTTTTTGTTACCGTCCGTTAGTAATAACAGAAACACATAAAAAACTTGAAGTAATTGAATAATAACGATTGTTGAGCGCCATCTAGTAGGAATAATTAATCCATCACAATCAAGGATAATTATGATTAACATGGTTTGTTATAAACAATGAGAACATTAGAATTCAATGTAAATTGCTCAGGTAAATTGATAAAATCCGTCTCTCTCTGCCTCTCTCATTTCCCTCATCGTCGTTAATTGTAGGTGTGTTATAGTTGTTAGTTAATTGTTGCCTATCGATGTTGTTTAGTAAATCTCTATGGGTTTTTTACCTGACTGATTGCAATTATTACATCCTACTAATCATCATCATCTCAACAGTTTTTGGTTGATTGTTTTTTCTGCTATAAACATATTCATTAGTCTGATATTATCATTATTATTGTGTTGGCTGGTTGGTCCCTATGAATATTATAGTATATCATGAGATATCAGGCTAATTCTTGCTGGTTTTAATGGTTTAAATTTAATTCCACTCCCTGATTTTTGTATTAAGGTTTACAATTAATTACAATTAAAAGTCAACCCTTGACAATCTTCTGCAAGAGATAACCATCAAAATAATTAGCTACGATTGCAATCTTGGCTTACCTGGCTTCTTATTAAATTAGTGGATTAATAAATTTGTCTGATGGTAACCTTTACGATTTTTGCTTTTGTTTACCATTACGATTGATTTGATTTGAGCTATTTAATTGTTACAGCCAAGCAATCAAGATAATCAATCAAATGCCTAAGCAAAAATAACAGAAGCAGAAAGTGATAATTATTAAACTATATATGAGGTTACCATTTATCACCATAGTTATACAGGTAACTCCAATTGATCCAATACTGTTGATAGGTAATTAAGGTGATGATGTTTGATGATGAAAATCGTTAATTGCTTTTACATTACGGTTCATCATTTGTTGTCGTTGTTTTTGCTCGTTAACTTTTGATATGCCAACAATATTAAAGTAATTAATCTAATCGTTTAACCGTTTCGCAAATCTAATTTCGCCCTTAACACCATCATTATTTACACTTTAAAACTGTTAATTGTTTCGACTCCCTGGTGATACCTGTAAAAATTTAGAAAGAGAGAAAGAGAAAAGAACAATTAATAATTAAATGATTTTATGGGGAACTTGTAATAATCGTCTAATAACAAGAAATCAATAGAAACGTTGAGTATTACGTGTACGTGTTTACGTATTGTAGACTCTTGTTGATTTATCAAAATAATACTTACCCTTGGAACTGGTTTAAATTTAATCACAAGTAGTTAGTAATAGGTAGTAGTGTGTTAGGCAAATAATCAACATCATTATCAACTTAAATACGACGTACGGAAGTTAATTTAAGTAGAAGAAGAAGAAGAAGAAGAAGAAGAAGAAGAAGAAGAAGAAGAAGAAGAAGAAAACAATTGAATTACATAATTAACCTTGAAGTTTTGTAAATTGTGAGTGTAAACAAATTTACAAAGACAAATAAACAAATGTATACAGTAGTATTACTAGTACTACAATAAACATTGATTATTTGGGAAAAGGTTTGAATATTATGTTGATTGTGTTTGATTATTACAAATGTGTGTATGAACGATTGTGATATATATATTCAATATGATGGTGAGAGACGGTGAGAGATTGATTGTGTTTCTTGAGAATGAGAAACAATTATAAGATTACCTCTTCAAAAGATGATAATGATGTGATTAACCATGAAAAGAAAGGAAGTTAATATATACATTATTAACAATTTAAGAAGGTAATAAGAGTAATCATGAGTAAATAGTGAAATTCTTTCAGGCATATAGGAATAGGAATTAGAGGAGAAGAAAAAAAAAGTCAAGAAGTATTGTGAATGAAATACACAGCGAGAGAGGTAGTTGTTGATGGTGATTGTGATGCTATTATATAAATAAGTGTTTATATGATCAATAGTGGTCTTTAGAAATGGTGTATTAGTTTTCCGATTTGAGTAGCGGCCGGAGAGGAAGAAACAAAAGTATCATTCAGGCCTGTAGAACGGAGAAAAAAAAGAACAGAAACAATTGAGACAAAGAGATAGAAATAAACACTTGAAATACTAATAGAAGTACTTTACCTGTTACAATCTGTTGATTATGATGATACATATTTATCAGAGTAACAAGTGAAATAAGAAAAGATAAAACAGAACAATTAAAGAAAATAGAGTTTTCTGTAAACACTATTATCTTACCTGTGGATCTTTGTTTACCATTTGTCTTACGCATTCAGCTTCAGGCTTAATTGTACTTAATTTATCTATAGGATTTTCTCTCCCTCATGAGTATAATCGAGGTAATGATTAAAACAGGAACACTTGGGTGGCACAGAGTAATTAAAATGGTCACTTTTAATAACAACAATTAAATACAAACACATAAACATAAACATGGTTAAAGTATAAATTGTAATCAAAAACATTGGAAACTTAAAGGATCCCACAAGGATCTCTATATATCGATACGTATCTTTATTGGTGATCTAATCCATTGGAAGGAAATTATTTATTCGTGATTTAATATTGATTGATTGCATGATTTATTTGAATAATAAATTCACTTCAATATGTCATTAAATGATTGAATAACAGACAAATTACGATTAATCAGATTAAATTATTCATTCAAGAGAAAAAGGTAAATTAAAAGTCAATCGTAATCGTGAAGAGTACAAAAGATACTTTAATTATAGATTGATATCTGATATCGTATGAATTCTCAATCAACTGTTTTTAATGAATGTGGTTTCACAATTTACTAATTGCGTTTGTGAATCTTCAATTGATGATCGTGATTATCGTTAACTATCTGGAATGGTACCTGGAATGGCTGTAGAATCTAGATTTTTACCTGTTACAAGATTGTAAACAAATGGTAATCTGTTCAGTTGAAATGGTTTGTTTTTGTCTCTTCCTCTCATCTTGCACTACCTTGAGGGCAATAGAATTTTCTTGGACATTCAGGGTTATTGTATTAATAACATTTTGTGGTCATCATTTGGATTCTTGGATAGTATTTGGCTTACACTGATGATGAACTCTATTCTACTTTTCTTCGCGTTTATCTTTCATTCATAGATAAACACCGTTACCTACATCATTAGAAGAATAACTAAAATCATCATTAGAAAACTGTTCTATGGAGGAAAATAATAATAATCTCTCTTTCACTTATTATGACGTTTATTTGTGTTTTTACTTCACTGACAATATTCTATTCTAATCGTAAATTTGTTTTTCGTTCTCTTGTCCAGATAATCAACTAATGGTTAGTCCATTTTGCCCATTTAACTTGGATTTTAGCCAAGGTGTTGGTCAAAAGTTTGACTCGCGTTCCACTTGCTCTCTACCTCAAATACACCATCAAAAGTAATAGGAACCACTCCTGACAACGCCTTGATTTCAATCACCTTCATTTGCCTCTTTAAAGTAAAAAGTAACCCCCAAGAAAAGGAAGGAGAAGGCACAATAAACAAGACTCTCTCTCTCCATCTTTATCCACAAACTTTCCTTTTACTCTGTTAATTTAACCACAAATTTGGCCTTAATTTGCTGATTACAACATTCAATTGGATAAAGATCACACACGGCTACTCACAATCATCTGATCATCTTTAAATCATTTACCTGTAATAATAGTAATAAGAAAGAGTGTGAACTTTACCAGAAATTAGCTAGTACAGACTGTTCGGATGAATATTTACCTCATTTTATTACTTTATATATCACTCTACACCTTTTTTAAGTTGTGATTTCTCTTCTTCTTTGGCCCACTCCCTAGCCCTTTAACTTTTCTTTCTCCCTCTTAGCCATTTCTCTTGCCTCCTTCATCCTCCTTCACCTCCTCCCATCATCAGTCACTGATTAATCTGTCATCCATGGAAATCATCCCTCAATCATTTCAATTAACTTGTTATTACACACATTACAACGGCAATCCATTCACAATCGTGTGTATATTATTTATCATTTGAGACCATTTAATATCAAAAGTTACAATGGATTGTTTTTATCAGCACCACAATCAACATTTAAACTGTCACATTTAACAGGTAAATTTAAGGTGTGATGAAGAAACAACAAAACGACGGTAATTAATGGTTAATTAACCTTGATCGTCTACTATTAAGATCACATTAAGACATTTTTAAATTGTTACCACACAATCAACACTGTAAATTAACTTCTACTCTACCTTATAACTTTATTCAAAATATTATGAGAATCTAGTTGAAGCAATATTCAGATCTAATCAGTTGATTAGCTCAACAATTAAGCAGTCAATTAAGCTCATTTCTCAACAAAAATTGTTACACTATTTAGATTCTGAAATGAATTCTAATTGATTCTTAATGGTACACATCTTAATCATAACTCATAATCCTGTAAATCGTTAATTTGGTTCCCAATGTAATTACAATCGACTAGAAATCAATTAATTGATTGAAACATTGATGATTTACTCTCCAATTAATCAACTCACGTTCCGTTCTATCCCTTTCACATTGAGTCTTCTGCCATGTTAATTGTGGGAAAGCAATTAAAACAATCATCAACTAATCAACTGATTGACAAGTGACAATCAAAGTGGAGTGACAATTAAAGGCTGGTTTTGTTTAACTTTACGTATTGATTTCCAATGTCATTCATTAATTTATAACCGATCCCTTTTATAATCAACATTATTATTTCCTCTTGTTTATGAACTTTTGTAACTTTTATACTTACTATAGTTAGTTAATTGCTTGATTAGTTAGCGAAAAATATTGAAAAACAAACCAATTAATTAGTGGAGACTTTGATTGATTAACAGGACTCAAAAAGAAGCACCAGAAGAAGAAGAAAAAAAATCATCAGAACTCAATGAGAATTAAAAAAAACAACGATAATAAATTTAAATTGTTGACATTTACGCGCCATTTAAATGATCCTTCACTTACATTGGTCATCATAAGTAACTTGATTGTGAGCATAATTTTAACCTTTATAAGTTAGTTGTTACCAAAATGGTGGGTACAATTTTTGTGAGCGTGATTTACGGTAATCGTCATCTAAAGAGTTTTGCATCTTAAATAGCCGACTGATAAATTGGTACTTGAGTATTGGTGAGCCTCCTTTCCGTTTCCTTTGACTCTTGTTGTGCATCCATTTGTAGTTAACCATGGCCTCTTCGCAAGGATTTCCCGGCCCTACTCCCGAATCGGCCACAAGTGAGACCATTGAAACAGTGAACACGGCAATTCAAGAGTTTTACAAAATGCTCGTATTACTTTCCAACACACTGGCCTTGTATGAAGCCGAGGATAAGTTTAACAGAACGGAAATCGATCGTGTCAACAACAGTTTCTTTTACGTGTTCAATGAGTACAAGAAGGTGAAACGACGTTGGCGAAAAGCGCACAAAGTTATTCGCCAATTGCATGCAAAGCTAGAAAAGTCCACACATGAACGAAATGCTGCACTCGAACGGCTACATAGAAACGAAGATTTCGCCACCGGCGAGATCAGCAAAAAGTCAAACTGGGCTGCTCAACTTCGCCGTGATCTGGATCGTTTGCTGATGTCTTCCGATGATGACTGAAAATCTCCAAGAGTGACCCCATGGGTGTTCCAATGTTGTCGGGTGCTGTGTATGCACATTCCCTTACTACTTTCCACGGTCGCCCGATTCGGTGGATTGTTTCGTGCTGGAACTCATCTCTATGGAAGAAAATGTTTTAATGTTTTTAGACTATACAACAATACGGACTAATTATTTAGATTGAATTAAATTTAATAACTTGACACTAATGCTTGATTTCAACTGTAGCTTTCAATATAACTTTTACTGGTCTGTTGCGGTTTTATTGATGGGTCAAAAAAGTGACGTCGTTATGTATCATGGTTATGAATGACTTTCGCACCATCGGGGACAATATACAACTGAGCCTTTTCAACTACTATTGGGTTTCACTGATTAACTAACTGATAACGATACTCTCGTCTATGCAATTACCATTAAACAACAACAGGTGATAATCAAAATAGCTGCTTTTAATGGGTTCATCAATTTAGGATTCAACAACAACAATCAATTTTAGGAACATGGCTTTTAGTGGGCAGATAATTCAACAAGGACCCTTGAATATCTTTAGAGTGTAACTTATTGGTCAACATAATAATCCCTGTCTAGTGGTATAAAAGGAATCGCGACCATTTGAACATATGACCTGGACGGTTGAGTGCGTTGATTCCACGACACATTTATGTGTGAAAATCCCTGAGGGTTAGTTAAGCTCGTTAGGAGCAACAAGACAAAAGGGGACCGTATACTAAACAGTTGACTGTTTTGTTACTTTGTAATTTTGTCGGCTATTGTACTCTTTTTACCTTCTACTATATCTCTATTGGTTAATTGATCATGGAAATTAGGTTGAGCCTGACATAGTCCATTGTTTTCCCATGTTGCAAACACTTAGAAAAAGTTACTCGTGAATATGACTTGCAACTCGTGAGAATGGAAATTGACTCAAATGGAAAGAAATCATTTGAATATAATTGACTGAACTCAGAGAGAATGAACCCATTAATGAGGCCTTCGATAGTGCTTTAGACCGAGTTTAAAGTTTTTCCGAAGAAAAAAACGAATGGTTTTTAATGGAATGGCCAAGCGAGTCTCTAAGCCCCGAAAAGTTTAGCTCTAAGTATTAGGTATGTGCATATGAAATGGCACCAATTTGCTAATTGATTTTCGAACAGTCATTTTAACAAATGGTCATAAGATGTTGCTAATTTTTAGCTAACAACTAATTAAGTATCAATTAAGCTAAACAAAGACACATGATTAGTAAACTGAGTCAGTCAGTTTCTTGAGTTATTTGAGCTCGTATCTAAAATTTAGTTCAAAAGATATGCCCGTTCAAACTTGATCTACAATTAGTGCCATTTCATATGCACATACCTAATATTAGTTCAGCTTAAAGCGACAACACTCAGCAAAGTGACTCCACTTTTTGCGCTTGAAGATAAACTTCTGGGCAGGATCTTACCCTGGTGACCGTTTTCTTATTCGTTAGTCGGACATAGGACTTTTAAACTCAGGCCATTGTGCAGAAGGTTTCCCATTGGAGTACATATTGTTTTTGTTACATTGTCACTTTTTCACTATTTGATTATTTGGCAACTGCAATCTATTAAATATTAATTGTTGTTCTCCGTTGTGTTTTTCCTTTGTGCATGAACATTGCTAGTTGTCATGGCCACTCCAAGAAGATTGTCAGACCAGATTGATTTCGTTAGCGATCGATCGATGAACAATTCCAAAACTGATTCTGATTCGCTCAAGGAATTTCTTAGTGTGCCCGGCAAGGATAATAATAACACTGGACTTGAAAATGTGACCATTACAACTGAGGCCGATAAATACGCCAAATTACCCAATCAATTCATGTCCAGAACGATGTTACAACTTACCGAGACACTGGTCACGGTAGAAGAAGAGAAAGACTCCAACCAAACGGAAATGGATCGTGCCCGCTATCGATGTAAAGCGTTAGAGAGGGAACTGGCCGTTTTGCGCGACGAGCATTCCTTTACCACACAGCTACTTCGTCAAGCAGAAAATCGAATAATCGAACTTAATTCAAGGTTAATTAACGCTGAAAGAGAACGACCTGTTGCTTCAGTTGAACATTTGGAGAAGAGTGACGTTTATCCTGAGTTGATTTCTGATTTAAAGGTCAATGTCACAAAAGAGTCAGACAATCATGATGAACTTCCTGATACTTACCATGTTGCCAGTCATTCATTTCCTGAAGACATTGTCAATGAACAGGCATTGGACGAGCCTACCGATGAATCTTTGGAAACCGAAATCCGTTTGGCCATTTTAAATTTTGTCAAAGAAGCAACAAAATGTCATCTTTGTAAAAATTATCGTTATATGAATGCTTGGGGCTTGAAAAGACATTATGTACAAGTACATAAGTTCCCGAAAGAGAGATTCGAGTTTAAGAAAAATCCTAAACTGGCCTTATTGCGAGCCGAATTTAGATTAGTCAGCTCTGCTCTAGAAAAGTCCATCGATTTGTCACAATTGTAAACTTCGTCTTGCAAATGTGTATTTTCCTGTACACGGATTATCATGAAGTGCATAAATTAACAAGGGATTCTCTTGAGTTGAAGTTTACCTTAGCCGTGAATCAAATGTACCAAAATGACCTTTTCCGTGGTTAAAAACATGGACATCTAACATATTAAACAATTATGTTTTATCCAATGTTCGATATGTACTTTGCCCCTTGTACGATTGTTTGTTCAAATTAAATAACATTTTAATAATGTTGATAACAATAATGATTGGTTTAAATTGTGTGCTTGGATAAGATTGATTAAAATTTAAGTATTCTGTTCAGTAACTCATTTCTTTATGAAAATCCACAGGTAACATTGTCGTTTCTTGTCGTTTTTGGTCACGGTCAGCGATACATTGAATTTATAACGTAATTAAAGCTGTAACATCATGGATAATTCTGATATAGTAATAGAATGATTTGAATCCAGACAGAAACAATCTCAACTGCTTAAGTAATACACATGGAAAGAAATGGTACTCAATAATAGAGGTTATTATTCGAGAATTAAACGATTTGATTGCCTCCGATTAAGTTGATTTAGTTCTTAGCGAGATGAGGTGATTTCTTTGCAACCACTGGTAATTTTTCACCCATTAAATATCCCGAATCACGCTGGAAAAAAGAAGAATAGAAAAGCTTAAAGTTACTTAAAAAAGGTAATAATATTACTTTTAAAAGGTACCTTTTTGGAGGCATGAAACTTTTTAGCGACCACTTTGTGCCCTTCTTGCATTCGGTCAACCAATTCATCTAAATCGGAGTCCGAGATTACATTGTTCTGTATTGACCGGGCCAAAGTATCCAATTGATTCTCTTCCGTGTTACCTGTACATTCAAACATGTGTTCACGGTCACACATACACTTCTGTGACGATTGATAATCTCGACTGAATGTTGCTGAATTTACAAAGGTTTCCAGACAACCATCAGCAGCTAAATTAGTGACAAAAATTCAATCAAGTTGATTGATAAATTAATTATAACCATAATCGTCAACGTTTGATTTAAGACCGAATACTCACCAGTATAGCCTATGGGACATGGATTCGGTGGGTCACAATAAGCAGGTAAAATGGAGTCTGATTTGATTACTTGAAGATTTTCAACGGATCCATCGGGTTTCAATAATTGTCGTCCTTCACCTGCACCTCCTTGAACATATTTAGGACCAAAAAGTGATGAATGTTCCAAATATTCTGAATCACGGAGTGAAGGTTCTCTACCCAATAGAATGTCATCAAATCGAGTTTGAAATTTTGATCGAGGAATTTTACTGAAAGTTGCTTCATCAACAGGTATATTTAAGCTTCCACCTCCTTGTTTCTGTAAAAATTCATACAAGTGAATTGAAAGAGAATAGATTGGCATTGTAATTCCTCATTTCTTTCCGATTTGACTAGCATTTGCATTTAGTTGAACTTCTACAGCACCGAAAATATAGTTGTACTCGAAGATAAAAAATCACGTATCTGTGGAAACATTACAATTCGTTATAGATGATGAATGGATAAAAAACAATACAAATTCACTGGAGTTCTCAGGGCGCCTAGCAAGAGGTGATTTGAACATTTCAGCAGTTATAATCTAGTCGGCTATTGACCATTTGCTAAGGCACCTGTGAGTAACCTGTGAACTTGTGAATTGCTATTGATTTAAATGAATTCACCACCTTTAATGATTCGCAATTTTCATAATCAGATGCGCGAAAAGTCTTTTCTTTGAGTATAAACATACTGTCTTTCCTGTATGACTTACATCAAAATCTCCATCAAAGGAATCATCTTTAACACTGGATCCATAGCGATTGAAAATCTCTTGAAGTAATCCATCGCCCAATTGAACTAATTTACCATATCCATGACAAAAAGGAAGAAAAGCCAATGGAACAATTAACAGTCGGAACAACATTATATAATCAGATGAAATAAGATCACAGGAGAACCAGAAAGAGAGACAAAGAGACAAATCAAATCACGTTGATAATCCAAAAACCAGTAAATCTATTGGAGACCAAACCAAATGACTCAACAAGATGAAACCTAAAGAAACCGTTGAAAAGGAAATTTATATTTTGAATTACATGTCAGTTGACAAAGTGCCAGAGTAGTCAACACAATATACAAAAACAATAAACATTCAAGATGGAGGGGATTAACTAATTAATATACATTGATTGAGGTAACACATTCAAAGGAATCAATAAAATTAAGCCTAAAAATAGATACACAGAGAAGGGGGAAAAACATCACAAAGAAAAAATACGTATTAGTGAGTGGAAAGGAGTCACCAGATAATCAAATTTAGATCAGATTACTGTCGATTTTGTCCCTAAGATGAACACCTAATCACCACAGAGTGAACAAAACTATCGGAAACAATTAGAAAGTGGAAGAAAAATTAATCTTACCTTGATTGTAGTTAAACGGAAAGGAAGAATCAAAGAGTTGCCATATTGAAGAGATGCAGAAAAACCAAAATAATTCTCAACCAGAATCAAGACGAATGCGTACTGCGAGTGAAATGTTTCTCGATCGATAACTGATTCCTACTGGGAGTCAATTAAAGGTAAATCTCGTTAATTTTAGTACTCCAACAATTTATTATTAATTTGATTCAACTAATTGATATGTAAGTTTATTGCTTCAATCAAATATTATTAAATTGTTGTTATGAGTGGATTGCGAAAAGCTGACAATTTAATACAAAATCAGTGACAATATGTACTCGTATTGTAAAGGGACTTTGTTATTATCGTCATTATCATTATTACAGTTAATCGTTATTGTATTATTACATGTAATATCTTATTTTCCAATTCGTATGTACCAATTCGGGTGACCTGTAGATGTAAGCAGGTCATCAAGTCTTCAATTAGTTGATTAGCTGATTACATATTCTTTGATAGTTGTGTGTTCGTATTATGCTTTTTTTTGTTTATAAAGTTGTTCCTATTGGACCTTATACATTTTATAATGTATTAATTACAATTAAGATCAATTCCTTGGATAAATATATATAAATGGTAAATATTAATTGTTGTTAATTGTTGGTGTTGACAATTAAGTCTCGTGGATGTGTTTTCATTGTGGATTTTGTCTTGTGTTGGTCAATCTTTTGGTCTTTTTTGGTTATCAGGAATGGACGTTGAAAATTGTGTGTTTACAATTGCAATTATTAAATATCTTTACAGTTTACATGGATTGTTGATTGTAATCAAGATTAATCAGTGATTAAAATCAATTTTACACAAAATTGGGGAACAAGTTTAAAATGAGAGAGCCACCAATAGCATTGATGCTCCTACCAATAAACGGGTTGTGTAATTGTGACCATTTAAAGTGGTTATCAGCAATTATGATGATTAAAGTATAGTGGAAACTATTAAATTGCATTGATTAAAAGGATTACATTGAAAGAAAACAGCAAATCATAATTAGTGAAAGGAAAAGTTATCAAAAGTGACATTAATTGTTATGCAACGTTACTCAATGCTGAAAAGATGAGATGTACAATCAAATTAATTCATTTGATTGAGTAACATGTTTTAAGTATAAAAGGATAGCAATAAGATGATGATTTTCATTGATTAAGGACGAAAACAGTCAATGAGAAAGCTAAGATGCTTAATGTCAATGACGATTAACGAAATTATGTCCTTGATTGCGTGTCTCGATTGTAAGCATCGGATTAACAAGTCAGGATTTAAGTCAATCAATGAATTGACGAGAATGATTCGATGCCGATTTTGAAAGGTTTGATTTAACAATTAAATCAAGGATCTTAATCACGGAACCAGAGGGTTTATAAATAATCCTTAAATGTATACATTATCCTCCTTTGATTGTTCAGGTAATAGTTTTATTGTGTTTCCTTTTCCGCTTGTAGAGCCGTAATTGTATCACTTGCAATTAGATTGAAGATTGAATGAAATAAATAAAGAGAGATTTTCTTCCCTCTTTTCTATGGAAAAAGTTGAGTTGAAAACGATTTTCAATGTTGATCACGAAACGAAGATTTATGAATAACCTTCCATAGTTATTACTGTTTTCTGTTATGATTGTGATGATGATTGATCGGGTTGATGAGAATTGTTGAGCTTGATCAAAAATTAGAATCAGAATTTTGAAATCGAAAATGTCATCTAATAAACTTTCGAATAAATTTGTTTTTCATGGGTTCGTAATAATCACGCCGTAAGATTACCATTTCAGGAGTTTTTCGTAACGGTCCAAATATATCTGATTCTGATTCAATGATCAGGACAACAAGGCACGAAGCAAAGAGTAACAGTAGTAAAGCTGTTAACATGAAAGTCCGTAAGTGTAATAGATTGCAACAAGGTCGACACGAGCCTAATGGATCAAAGGGATTTTCTTCCGCCTGTTTATCACCTACTGCATTTGACGAGGATGACAATTTAATCAACGGAATTGTAGCATTGTTTCTCTCTCCAGTAGATTTAGTTTGCTGACCTCTACTGTTACCATTATTATGAACATCACCATTAAGATCATCATCGTCATCAACAACAATTTCATCTCCACTTGTAGAACCATTTCCGTCGCGAGTTTTTTTCTTGAAAAGATTTGCCGACGGCGAAGCTCGAACATCCGGAATTTCGAAAGCCATCGAACGACTCTCTTCGTCTGTAGGTGTTATATCAGGCCTCATGTCAAATTCAGTGGGAAGGGTTGAGGTCATCGAAGTGTCCCACTCTTCCTCATCAAAAGGTTCCAAAGTGTGAGGTGAAGATGTAATAGGGGCCGATGTTTCTTCGGGCTCTGAAAACGTTGAATAGTTCCAATAGGGATCTATGGTAAAAACGATGAAAAAGATGATGATAATTAGTAACTACCGTACGACAACTCAAGAGTTAAATAAATTTTGTGTTAAATTGGCTTTCTTTCTGTCTCTGAGATATAAATCAAATCTAGATTCTAACATATATTAAATCAAATTTATAATAAGTTATCATAGTTGTATTATGATCAGTTGATCATTGAACAAATAACCTTCAAGTTATTACCTATATAATAATTATTGTGATAATTATGATTGTAGTGATAAATACTTGATTTATATTGCTATGAAATCTATAAGTAATCATGTTATTCATGATTGATTGTCTATTAACAATATAGCAATAAAAACCAGACAATAAATTGCTTACAACCATAACTAAATACAATAGAGAAAGTAATAAGAAAAAATCAAACCTTTTCCATGGAGATTTGATTCTCGATTAGTGGGAGATTCTTGTTCACGATCTTGTTCAGAAGTGGTGATTGGCGCGGTACTTGATCGACCAATGGTTCGTATATGTGGAGGTGCTGATGTAGTTGAGAAACTTCGCTGGATTGTCGCTTCTTTTCGATCGACTCCTTTCATATCATTGATAATCTCTTTTTCCACTCGGCCTCTATAGACAGTAAGGAAATAAAGGGTTAATATTGTACACTCCAGAGATGAGGAAAATTCTCTTACGTATATCTTAATTTGCATGTTTTGAACAGTCCACCGCCCGTGGTTACCAGAGGTATATCACTTGAAGAGCTCATACTGGGATTAGGAGAAAGCAAGAAGTGTAAGAACTAGTGGATAAATCAAAACAATCAAAATGATAACAACATTGAAACCAAACAAAAGAAATCAATATATTCTCTCTGATTTTACTTAGTAGTTTATCCTTGACTTGCAACTGATCAACAATTCAAATTAACAACAGTTAATCACTTTCTTCCATGATCAGCAAAAATTATGACTGTTAATATATTGTATAGTATTAGGAGTAAATCTGGCTAAACAATTTACCAACAATATGATTAACTAACTGATTCTCAAGACAAACTGTATATCATCATAGATAACTAAATGTAACTGTATGCCATAGGTTTTCGTACAGCGATGTAAGCTAAATTAGTTTGCATGGTAGTTAATTGTGTTGAATGGTAATTTATCTCAATATGGCAGAGAAACCATTGAAACATATATAAATTATACGCTTATAACAGTTATCCTTGAGACGTTTTCACGTTAATATTAGGCAATTGTTCAACTAATTAACATAGACATTGACAACCATCAAGTGTCATCTATAATTGCACTTACGTGAAAAAATATCGCTGTTCAACAGCACATCTCCATAGGAAATGGCAGGCCGATGTATTCGGACATTTAAATCCAACTAGATGTTTCTTTTTCTAAATATAGTCAAGAGAGAGAGAGAGAGAGAGAGAGAGAGAGAGAGAGAGAGAGAGAGAGAGAGAGAGAGAGAGAGAGAGAGAGAGAGAGAGAGAGAAATATAAATTGATTATTGTTTTACATATATCTGTTTATATCTACAGCGCTATTGCGCTTGAGGATAAATCCATCAGGCCATTAGTATCATCGAAAGGGATCATTTGTGGGATAGAATCGTAATCAACAGAAGGGTTCAAAGACCCGGCAGACCAAAACAATTAACATTGATGATGATGATGATTGCAATTGTCGTTCTAAATAAAAAGTTACACAAACATTAAAGTTCTAGATCAACATGAACAATCACTAAGACAACAACAACATAATAAATCTATTTGCTGGATATAATATAATTGCTGAAAAATTGATTGTTACACCATCTTAATTATTCATAATCTATTTACTTGAGTCTGACTGTTGTGACACTAGAAATACATATATATCCTGAACAATTAAATTCTAGAACTGTCATCCTACGCTCAATATCGATTTATTTTTGAGCCTGACTTTTAATCCATGACAATATCATTTGGAATACTGTAATTCCCTCACTGGAAGGTTTTGTTTCTCAAAGATATTACATATGAATACGAAACTGAATCAAAATCATAATCCAACGAATAGAATGTGATTAATGGTTAGACTATGATTTAGCAAGATTACGACAATCAACTGTTAATAGTAGAGTTGGGATTAAAAATGATCTAATACGTTATTTTCATGTTAAGGTGGTCATTGTTAGTTGACAAAATGATTAAAAGACACACTGATTGAGCAGCCTAATAGAATAGAAAATGGTTCAACAATTTAAGTAAGTAAATTGTCATTTGGGATGCTATTATAATGGTAAAGAGGAAATCGTGATTGTCTTTTTGTTGAAATGTATTACACAAGGAGGTTTTATTCCTTTATTCCTGAAGAGGAAAAAAAGAATAAATCTCAACGACAAGGTTAAATAATGATAATTTAAATTGATTAGATCTAACTTTCATAGGAAATGTAAAGGCGTCAAAAAAATTAGACATCATTAATTTGATGGTGATTAATAACTTTGAGGAAATCTTGTGGAAAACTTGATTGTAGGATTGTCTTGCTGAGAAGTCTGCATGATTTTTAGGATCTAATTGATACGGCTTGATTGCTGATTTAATTCCTAATACACACTAAACACAATTAAGGGTTGCGGTAATTGATTATTGGACTGAAATAAAAATCTTACATCATTAGTGGAGGCATGAACAATGAACATTCTCCCCTCGTAGGTTAACTTTTGAATTTCATTCCTACGAAAAATCAAGAGAAATCAAATTATTATTATACGATAATTGATGAAGAAAAATACGACTAAATGGAATAATCTAATCGATTTATATTAATATTAATAGTTAGTTTACCATTTAAAGCTTTGAATACGACGATTTCCTTGGAAGGTTGTTATTCCATTGTAATTGATTCCAAGGTATAATTGTTTACCTTTATGATCTTTAACGGGATGCGGATCGATTCCATAAGTTTCAAGGGTAGATGCTTTCTTAATGAAAGCAAGTTCAGCATCGGCCGGAGTTAATCCTTTCATGTCTTTCTGATGAATTTCTGAGACTGTCTTTTCAAGTTTAGACGATTGATTGGGAACCAATTTAAAAGAGGAGATGTAATTTTCCCCATGTTCTTGAGCATCATAGTCACCTAATTCCGCTGGTAATTGGAGAGAAAAAGGGAAAACAAAAAACACAGAAGAAGACAATTAATAATGCGCTAAAATACGTATTACAATCAAGGTAAATCATGAAAAGAAATTTTATGCAACGTTAGAGAGTGGAAAACAATTGAAAGAATCAGCAATTGTTTTCTACTGTGTTGAAATGTTAGAATTGAGTTCAAATGAAAAACTCAATCAATTGATTACAATTGCAATTGGAATGGGTTAGTACTAGTAGTACGTATTTAATTTAGCCATTTTATAATAATGACGTAAAAGAAAACCTTTATCTGTCTTACATTGTATTATATAAGCCATTAAAATGGAAAGTTCATTTGAGGAACATTGAAGCCGTCCATGAAGTAGATCACGTCGAAGTTGCATGAATATGAAATATCGAGTAACCTCTTCTTTTAATCGTATCGGATCAGCTGGATAAAATTTAACCCTAAAACAGAAAACAATTGGATGTAGTCCTTTCACTTGTTTGACGATACACCTCGTTGGGTCAAGCCAATTGCGTTGTTGCTTTGAGTCGACAAATCGAAGTCCAAAATAATCTTTCTCCAGTAGATTAAGATTCTTATAACAATAATCCAATAGAAATTGTCCTTTATGCTCTTTGGTAAAGTCACATTCAAGTACCTCCTCGTCATCGAGAAGTTTAATTGTACTCTTAAATTCACAGGTGAGATCTTTTTTAGATGCAAATTTGAACATACTCTTCAATTCACTCATGATGAGTACGATATTGTCGAAAACAAGATGTTTAAATGTTTACTTTTAAATTACAGTGATAAAAATTTATTTAACATGTAGAAATCGGAATAGAACGATAAATACTGATGGTTGTAGTTTGTGGGTAGATGATGGATATGAGAGAATAGTTATTATTATGGAGCAAATGAGTTGAGCACTTGAGGTATTGGTGACCTATTGTGTAAATTATTACTATTGATGAGAATAAAAAACGATCGATTTCAAGATGAAATTTAACTTGTGATTGAAAATTGATGGTGATTAGAAGTAATACCTCAAAATAATATCGAAATATAGTTGTTGTAAATTATCGTTGATTCTTTGAATTTTAATTGTAGCAAGAGCGATTGATTGGGCATCTAATTATTGTGATCACTTTTTAGCTGCTGTTAACAACAGGAAATCAATTATTGAGAAGAAGATATTAATTTAGAAAATAATTACTCCATATTATGTGTTGGAATAAGTAGGTAGCCAGCATTTGGGGTTAAGTTGACAAAATGATGTTGAACAAATAATGTCCAAATGGTTGACGAACAAAAAAACCCAATTATCAAGGAGAAGAGAAATAATCCAATAGCAGGACAATCCAAAATTTTCACAATTTAAAAAAAGGGTTCTACTGTCATGAGATAATAATGAATGAATCCCTTGATTATGATTTTGGCAGCCTCTTAAGTAGTTTTCGTATGATCTCTTTCTTGACAATGTCTTTGGTTGGTGTGTGACACAAGAAGTTGTGTTCCAGTATATACTTGGTTGGGAAGTATCAGGCAAACTGATTAACCAAACAAGTAATTAACCGGAAGGGAGACCATTTTTCCTAATTAACACAGAGAAAGGGATAGTTGTTGTCGAAGATAGAAAAAAGGCCAGATATTGACATTTACGATGGCAAGAAGAAGAATACAAATGGATGCGTTTGAAAGGTATAAAGAGAAAGAGCAAAGAAAATAAGAGGAATCATGAAGAAGAGAATATGTTTGGTCTTTTGTTTAAAATGTTAATTCCATGGGAGAGATTTTGTCTGTAAAACGAACATGGAAAAACAGAATTCATGATGAATTTATGAAAATGAATAAGAAGAAGAAAACAAAAGAAATTACACCAAAAGAAGAAAAAGAAAACAACAAGATGTAAAAAAGAGAGACTAAGCGAAAGATAAATAAACACAAAAACAAAGAGATGAAGAGAGAGAAAAAGAAAGACTCTGAGAGAGAAAGAGAGAAAGAAAGAAAGAATCAAAGTAAAGATGATGATAAACTGGCGAAATTAAGTTGATGATTATGGTTAATTAGTTAACTAACTAATGGAAATTTGATGGAGTAAAAAGAGCGAGAAAGACAGACATTCAAATGAATTGATTTTTATCCATTACACATAAAGAGTGAAAGAGAAAAACATAGAAAGAGAAAGAGAAAGAAAGAGAGAGAAGATAATAGAAAGAGAAGAAGAAGAAGAAAAAGGGAAGAAAAGAAAGAGAAAAAGAAAGAGAAACAGAGGGAAAACAAGTTCAGTCGACAGAAACTACAAGAAAAGGTGTAACCTAAACTGGTAAGGCGCCATTTAAGTCTTTCTTTCTGTTTTTGTGGAGACCGAGTTAACTTTAATTGTTGTTAATTAATCAACGAATGGGTTAGTTGGTGGTGGATAAATTGAGTCTCTTCAGTTTCCAGAGTGACAACAATTATCAATGATTTATTTATTGATGACTGTAAAGTGATGTGTAAACAAAGTGGGGAACACGGGTTGAAAATGATTGTATTGTAATCCAATTGGCTGGTGGTAATCAAAGAATTGGGGTGAATTTGATTGTTACATTGGATGGTAATTTGAATAAATTGTTTGACTGTTGAGTTGTTCAAAAATGGATATGATTAAAAAAGAGAAAGAGAGAGAGAGTAGAGATGAGATTTTTGTTTCGCGTTTAATTGGCGCTTCCCTTTGTTTTTGCTTCGGGTTCTACATGACTGTGGGTTGGGAGTGGGTTTCTCTTTGTAAATTGATCTTCAATTTTTCCCACCTTTTTTTTATTGCTGGCCATGTAATCAGCAAATTGATGGTGTGAGTGAGTGTTTGTTACAATGGTTTGTGTGGTTTTCTTTTAAAAAATTACTATTTTTCTTCGGCTTCTTTAGTAGTATTTAACACCTAATAGAATAAGAGACAATTAAGAACTTGGAATTTCATTTGAAGTTACTGAATCAGAAGCCACTTCTAGTGGTAATAATTTAGTGTTACTGGTTGAGTCAATTTTTGTTGTGCAAGAAATATCAGATTTGGTCACTATATCTGGATTTGTTTCCTGATTGTTGGCCTTTTCTTGGATTGAACCATTTCCAATTGATTCGGTGACCATCTCAACGCTTGTATCACCATTGGCATCGGTAGAGAGACCATTGTTTCCTTCACCGTTGCTAACCCCTTCAGAGGGAATCTCTGAATGCATTTCAGTCTCCATTGATTCTTCTTCATCCATGGCAGCAGTGGCAACATCGTTTTCTTCATGCTTGTCGCCATTTTCTTCACTAACAGTATCACTCCAATCAATTTTAAATCGAGTTACTCTAGGATAAGTAGCGAGTATATTACGCTGTAATTTATCAAATTCAGGTTGAGCTGGTGGAGTCTCTTTCAACTCTTCCACCGTGTATTCATTATTGATGTAATAACCCACTCGGATGAATTCTTTACTTCGATAGGAACAGGATAAAAGGATAACGGTAACTCCGACAGCATCTTGAATTGGGATTTTCGATGGATCCGGTGGGTCAGCTTGGAAGAGGAACATGTGACGACCTTCCGGAACCGGGCCAACATAAACACAGTCTAAAATTTGATCATATTCTTCACTATCAGCGGAACCAACGTAAATCAATTTCCACTCTAAATCTTCTTTCAAATCTTCAAGACATTCAAAGGTTATCTCAAATTGAAATGGTGAGTCAAATGGCGCTGGATTGTCCAAAACGACCACATTGATTAAATGTACTTTAGCCATAATTAGTGGTAATCAATAAGACAGGAATAAAAAAATAAGATTATCTTACAACGTTAAACCTGTTCAAGTGTTAGTTCAAAAATACTGACACACACACACACAGAGAAAGAGGAAGATAAGAGAAGAAAGAGAAACAACAGATCGATAAAGACACAAATTACAAAGGTACACAAACGCCTGAACAATGTGTAGCAACAATGTCAAGCCACCGGAAACCAAGTGATTACTTGGATTAATTAAAACAATTAAAACAGAAGCGGAGGGTAAAAAATTAACGATGATAATTAAACGAGAACAGAGATCAATTGAAAAAGGCAATTCTATTGACGGAACTTTATTTAAGGCGGTTATAAGCTGCTTTTACGCAGACGTACCAGGGGTACATTTTACAGCATGTTCTCTTTTCTAAAGATTCTTTAGTGAGAGATTTTTAGCTTTTCATTAATTACAAATTCAAATTGTTATTTATTACAGAGTTTCATTTTTTAAGTCTCTATTTTATTTGTTGTTAATTATGTGTTCCTCCATTGCTCTATGGTGATTTCGATTAGGTAAGCATTGTGTATCACCAGTTGACCAATAGTTGGCTCCGGACATACCAGTTCCATTCTTGTACCTTGGCATGTGTGGTCTCTCCTACATCTCCTCCATCGGTGGATTGGATCACCATTTTGGTCACATTCAATCAGGTTAACATTTACTGTGTTTTCAATTATCAATACTAGAGAATAGTCCATTGTTTCACTTATACTGTTTCGATTGAAACTGACCTTCTAATTCTGATTCTCATAATTGTTAAATTTTGTTAATTTTGTCTTCTGCTTTAGTTAATGTTTATTGATCTCTGTTTGTTTTGTTTTCTTCCAATTAGCAGGTTCCAGTCATTTTGCTATTTTGTTAATTATCTCTTTGGACACATTTGAGAAAGGATTCCATTTTTGTCACAAGGTTTCTAATTTGCCATATTTTCTCTAATTTAATGAGCATCCAGCTTTGGTTGTCTTCCTTCTTAATTCTTAATATTCTTCTAAGATATCTTATTTCTTTCTTGAAGATTGGACACATCGTCAATACATGGAGGGGAGTTGCCGATCCACTATTGCAGCGACAAATCTTCTTATGGTTATACAGGAAATCGAAATCTCCGAGTATAAATTTGTGTTGATGGAGGTACAATTCAATTTTGTTTGTTTTAATTAACTCCTTTGGCCAGAAAGGATGTATCCTCCTGTTGTCTTTTACAACCCTTTCAGTGAAGAAGTTGTGTGTAATCGATTCAATCATGCAATTGATACCCCACAACTTCTTGTCAGATCTAATAGTCGGTCCGAGTCCAGGATATTTTTCCATAAGATCCAAGTAGATTTCATCGTATTTTCCATCAAATGCCTCATTTAAGAAGTATTTCAAGGAGATCTGTAGTATGTTAGTGAAGAAGGCACCTTGTTTGTGTAGGTGTGCGTGAATTTCCCTTTTCTCTTGTTTTGTTAGTGAGAAAATTGTTCTGAAGACGTGGTTAAAGTCTTTTTCAGCCATCTTTCTTTGTGCTTGATTTTCGATTGTTTGTGTTAGTAGCAGTGGTGCACCATACATGTAGACGCTATTGTTGTATGAGTTTAATATTATCATTTTCAATTTGGTAGGTAGCATTTTTAACCATTTCGTCTTTAGTCTGAGCGTTTTAGTTTTCTCAGTGCATCTCTGAATGTGGTCTTTTATCTGAAAAGTGTTGTTGACTGTGTAGGTAAAAGGCATTCCTAGGATTGTGGCTCTTGACTTGAGGTTCTCATTCTGCGTCAGTTCTTTCTCAGTGTGTTTGGTGACTGCAATGAATTTTGTTTTCTCAGGCAATACTTCAAATTCATACGCCTTGGTAATTCTTTTGATGTATTTGAGAGTTATCTCAGCCCATTTTTGTTTCTTTTCGATTATCGTTGTAGTTCGATGCATACTGATCACCAAATCATCAGCATACATTGCTGTCGTCTTAATGAAGGGTCTTGATGTTTTAATCACTGGAGGAATTTGTTTGATTAGATTTAAGCAGCGTTGAAATCCAATAATGAAGAGCATGGGACCAAGTCCCGAGCCTTGAGGAACTCCTCTGAGGTTATCCATTTTTCTTAGTTTGTAGGTTTGATTGTCTGGTATTGCAACCCATCGGTTTTTGAGAAAGTTGTTGATAATTTGGGTGATTCCTCTCTCCATTTTTATTACTCTCATGGTATCCAATATAAGATCATGACTTATTGAGTCAAAGGCTCGTTCAATGTCAGCGATTAGCATAACACTTTCTGAGTGGCTATTTTGTTTTCGGTATTCGTTTTTGATCTTCATTAAAAGTTGGATAGGCGATTTGTCTTTCTGATAGGCGTATTGGCAGTCCAGAAAGTTCTTGTTTAATGTCTTGGCTATTCTGTTGAGAATAATTGTTTCATAGATTTTCGAGAAAATAGACTGCACATGAATCTCTCTAACGCGTATTCCATCAGATTTGGGTATCTGTACACTTAGTGAACATTTCCATGCAGACGGGAATATGGCTTGCCTGGTTAGTTGTTTGTATATTTCATATATTTGATGGTCATGTTCTTGATAGATAGCTATGAATTCAGCCTTTCTAATTCTGTCCATTCCAGCAGCAGCTTTGCTATTTATCATTTTGATAGCATCATCTAGTTCATCTTTGGTGATCTCAATTCCATATCCGCTGGTTTGTGCTTGTTCAAAGATGGTCTCTATTTTCTCATCAAATTTGTCTAGTAGTATTTTTCTGTTTGTATTGAATTGTTCCATTTGGATAGGATCTTCTTGAATAACTCTTTTTATTGTCGACCATTTCGGACTCTTTTCATTCCCATAGATGGATTCGGCTCGCTTCTTTACATCTTTTTCGATGTCTTTCTTCAGTTGTTTGATAATTTCGATTCTTCCATCATTTGGATTTGATCTTTGTATCCTTTTGAGTTTTCTCAATTGTCTAACCAAGTTTCTGTTCTTACTATTGTTGATGGTGATCTCTTTTGTTTCGGTGTATTTGATTGAGGCTTCTATTGATGTTTTCATAAGTTGATTTGCTTTGGCTTCAATGTCTATAGCATTGATCTTCATTTTCACCAGTTCATTTACTATTGTTTCATCTACTTTTATCCTGTCCAGTATCTTGATTTCGGTTTTGTTCGGTTTGTTGATTTGGTTCAGTTGAACAGGATGGCATCAATCCATGATTGACTTCTTGTTCCCCATGTATACGTCCAGTTGTTAGGGTCAGGAGTAAAGGCCGATCTTAGTCCGTATTCATTACACAGATCCACAATGTAGTTGGCTCTTAATTTGGTTTTGTTTGTCTTGTACGACCACATTTCATTTTCACAGTTCAAGTCTCCAGTTATTATGGTCGGTAGATGTTGCATCGAGTTGAGTCTCAATGATATTTCTTTTATAAGGCTTTTTAATTCTTCATTTTTCATGTCAGGGTGGATGTAGACGTTTGTGGTGCAATATAGTTGGCCGTTGATTTTGATGTTACACATTACTACATGTTCATTCTTGATTATCACTTTCACTTGATTATGTACTTTGGTTAGGGTTGTTACATATTTTGAAAGAGTTATGTTAAAGTTGAGTGGGTTTAGAGTTGCTATTAAGCCATTATTTGGCTCTTGTAAGTTAATCACTAGTTTATCATTTTCGTATATATTTTCAATAATCTTTAAGGTGTTTGTCAGGGATTTGTTGGTGTTGTAACTAATTATTTCCATTTTGTTGAAACGTTTTACGTTGAGCTTTGATTATAAGCTTTTTGTAGACTGGACAGTTTGAGGACAGTGGACTGTGTGTCATTTTGTCTTCGTCCTTTTCGCCATTTTTGAGACATAATGGGCATTGGGGGCATTCAGATGGGCTCGACATACCATTTCCTGTGTTCGTGTTTTCTTTAGTTGCATTACACTGTCTTTTTCTATGGTCAGTGGACCAACAGGATGTGCAAATTTTAACACTAAAGTGTCGATGAAACTTTATGGCCTCATTACCAGCAAAGAATCTTCCATTTTGGTCAACAACGGAAAGAGCTCCAGGGGTCATTCTATATATTATTCTTCTTAGCTTAGTGCCATTTTTGGATTCAAATTCATTGTTTGAAATTTCCGTTAGTTTTTCATTGGGTGGGATCTGATTTCTAATTTTGGTTGTTTCAATGTTTTCATAGTTTTCAGCTCTGACTACCAATTTTATCATGGGGTCCTGTCTGAGTTCCTCTTCTACTATGAGGTCACTGAGATTACTTATCTTTTCCATGGTCTTTTCATTTGTCGAGCTGATCTTTATTTTGTCATTGATGATAAGCATATCCGATATTTGGATCGTTTTATCTTTTCTTATTATTTCATTGATCTTGGTTTGGGTAGTTGTTATGTCATTACCTGTTTTGGGTTTAACGAATATTGTTTTTTGTTTTGGTTTTCTCCTTACTATGTTGGCATAGGTGTCCATGGATTTGGTTGGTTGGGAGACATTATTGTTGGATTTCATTTCATTCAGGTTGTCGAGGATCTCATTTAGTTTCATCTCATTTTTTCCATTTATCCCAATGTCTATGGCACCTCCAATCAGTAATTTTAAGTTTCCAGCAATGGTTTTCATCAGGGCGAGATTTTGTTTGGTCGTGATGAGAGATTGAATTTGATCTATTACACTATTCACCACCGCTTTAGCTGCATTCGCAGCATGTAGCTCACTCCGAGGTATCTTATTCAAGATATCATCAACTTTCTCACTGTTTGTTAGTTGATCTATTTCAACATCCATGATTTTAGGTTGTTCACGACGCCTGTATTAGTTGACGTGCACAAAATTAAATCAATACTTCGATGTAATCACTAATTTAATTAAGTTTATAAATCACAATTAATTTAGGTCGCAAGTCGGAACTCAAGAGTCAAACCAAAGGGACCATTCATAAATAATCATCTCTTTTGTTCTGTGTTAATAAATGATTGATTGTTGTCTTTTTGTGTCAACAATTAAAATTTTTGTGTCTCTTCAACTGATTACATCATTGAAGAATAGTCAAAGTTCATCTGAATTGGCTTTCCTCTCGAATCAGAACATTTGAACTATCCAGTGAACAGAATCAAATGATTCCCTTGGAAATTGTCTCTCACCTTTTACCCGCTCATTTTTACACAGAATTGGCGGTAAATTGTTTTCTTTATTCATCGTCGTTTTTTATTGCCTGCCACGTTTGCCCTGAGCCCTTCAGGCCGGCTTTGTGTGACCAGTTCACCTCCCTCATTGACAATCAATTTCGCATATCATGTTTACAGGTGTCTAGGGGAGATCATGTTGTTGTTAAAATTTGAACAGTTAACAACCACGAAACGGTAATTTCAGTTAATCACTCAACTCATTTTACATATTTGTAACCACTAGTAATCAAATTAATTCATGAGACAATCCCCATTTAACAACCTGAAAAACACCATATTTGTAATTTGTAGGGAAAGTCCACAATGTCTACTAACAAATTTACGAAGTTCACAGGTTATTCACAGGTGGTTGAATGATGCACTAGTGGTGATCACGCATCTGGTTGCTGTTGATGTGAAGACTAGCGATGAATTCATTGAAATCAATATTCACAGGTAGTTTTCAGGTGGTTAGCAACTAGTCAACAGGTGGCTTAGGGAGATAGTCAAATGAATTTTGACTTCTGTTAATTGCTTATAAGATCAATCAAGTTGATCAATTATAATTAGTTAAAACCATCCGTTGGTCCAACTCTTTGCAAAAAATATACCTAAAGTCATGGTGACAAAATGTCGACTAATTCAGAGCATTTTTACGCGATTTATCGTTACACGCGATAATCACTTCTTTTACTTGTGAACCTTCACTACGAACAGACAATTGTTACTCCACTGGTCAATTAAAATCATTTCGATCGGCGTTTTCATTAAAAAAATTGAGACAATGAAATGAACTTTTTGTTTTCTCCTGAGAATGAAGCAATTTAATGTATGTCAACTTTAGGGTACATAAAATCAAACATTTCAATTCATAATTTAGAGCTGATTGTTAACTAATCTTTATGTTACTGTGGTGTTGTTGATTTCGCTTTGTTTCAGTTGTTTTATGAGTTGCGGTATTTTTAGCTTTTTTAAAGGCAAACACATTGGATTCCAAACTTTGTTGTTTTCTCGGCAATTACACTTCGCTATTAGGCTGCTTTTTTGTTATGATCAAAAGCCATATTGTGTTGTCCATGTGGATGTAAAAGATTTTGAAAGAAAGCTTTGATCCAAATTGTTGTTAATGTTGTTTCATTCATGGATGGTATTTTAAATGATTAACTCATGGTATTGAGATGCTGAGATTATGCGAGAGAAGAGAGTCCATAAAGAAGATTTAAGTATTTAATTATCTCCAGTAGATATTGATTGCTGAAGATGATGTTAGATATAGCGAGGTAGATAATTAAAACCTTGTGATTGTTTGATATTAAATACAGTTAAGAAAAGGATGTTTGCATGTACTGATGAGGATCTTGCGCATCTTATGGAAAAATATCCTGGACTCGGACCGACTATTAGATCTGACAAGAAGTTGTGGGGTATCAATTGCATGATTGAATCGATTAAGCCAAACTTCTTCACTGA
>Ga0115856_100018_pt1 | contig 40113 bp, 47 predicted proteins | sample InSIn4gowninarea_FD_83870 | JGI IMG/M metagenome (GOLD analysis project Ga0115856, IMG submission 83870)
ATTCGGTTTGCTGCCATAGCGGGGCGACGGAAGCCATTCAGCATCTGTTTTCTATTGTTCTTTTTCAGCTATATTTGGTCTGACGAAACACGGAATGCCGCTGCGGCAGCAAGCCGGCACTCGTTGTATGCCACCTTATGAGAAGTCTCCTTATGATAATGTCTTTCATTTTTAGCTTGCCAGCAATGGCAATAGGACTTGGTGACTGGCAGAGCCAAACACCTGGAGGCAACGTCATGGGCGACCCCGGCGGCGGAACTGTTTTAACACTTCGCAAGAATAATCAAACCATAGAACATATTATACGCTGGTATTTCTACAAGGACCATATTATAGGACAAACTAGCACAGATTACTTTATTGCCAATGAGCCGACAGGAGAAGTGAAACGGTTCAGCGGGCTGCATGAGTGGAACAGAGCTATAGCACAATCGGAGCTTTCACCGGCTATTTGGACAAGGTGGTTTTCCGATAACTGGAAGTTTTACGAGAGAATGCTTTTCGCTATCATATTTATTGTAATACTTTCCTCTTTGCCATTACTTTTCTTCTTGTTTCGGCGGCTGAACAGGTGACTTTCAAGTGACAGTAAATTCCAAATTAAAAGGACACATCTAATAGCGTTCATTGCCATCGTGGTTATCATTGCGGCGAGAACACTTCTGGATATTTACCCTCAAAGCATATAAAAGGCTGCATACAACAGGAGGCTTGCCAATATACCGGCTGAAGAATAAGTGCTGAACCAATGAATACTATTGAACTTTAGTGATAAATTTAGGCTGACGGTTCGCTACTGCCGGTACATCGGCAAGCCCCAATCCGTTATGTGCCATACAGACCGACATTGCAGCAGTGGACAGTTGCCACATCAAACGCATGTTATCATTTATAAGAGTTGAGTGACTGCCCAACCCAATTCTTACTCTTTGTGGACGCAACACATTTGGACACTTACTTTTATTTCCGGGTTGGACAATCGCTCAACTCTTTACAGGTGGACAGAATACATTTTGACAGACCAACTATCACGGCAGACAATCATCAGAGTCCGTATGGACACATAACTTTTAGCTTCTAATCTTTTGCTATCAGCAGCAGACGGACACAACCCTTTACTTTTACATTGGTTTGCACTTGGACACCTGCTTTTTATGGACAGACAAGGTTTTAAATTCCCTTATTTTTTGCAGCTTTTTCCGAGCGACACTGTAGCGGCTTTTTACAGTTCCAACTCGTTAGGAGACAGCTTTCGGGTGACACTTGCTGGACAATAAACTCAGTTTGCGGAATATTCATAAATTGACTCAATTTTGCTGACTTGACAACAAAACGGCAGCAGTGCAAGCCGGACACGAATTGTTCGGCACATAACATTCGGTTTGCTGCCATAGCGGCTCGACGGAAGCCATTCAGCAGCAGTAATTCTAATCATCTTTTTATTCTATATTTGGTCTGACGAACCGCTGAATGCCGCTTCGGCAGCAAGCCCGGAACGTTAGCTGCTATATTATGACGAAACTCTCCGACGAAAACAAAATAGAATTTTACAAGTTTTTAAATGGCGACATTTCCGTTTCTGACTTGGAGAAATTCATTTACAAACAATCTGATTTAGAGCGACAGCTTGACAAGGGCACCTATTTAGAGCTTATTTCTTTAGACTTTAAAGACAAGTATGTTATTGCGACACTTCCTGACTTTATCAAAAAGAACATAATTGAAGAAGGAGAGTTTAAAACGTGGAGGCTTAGAAACGTTTTAAGCAACTTTTTGACAGACGTTAAGAACTTGCACATTCATCTTAACGAGCTATATCATTTGTATTGTGGCGTTTACCAAGACAACGGACAAAGAAGATATGAGTTTAAGTTTTTAGGTAATCTTGGACTAAACTATTTGTATTGGGTTGACGAAGGTTATATGAAAGCAAACTACGGTGACAATTGGAAACAAGAATACGAACGAAGTTTTGAAGACTTTGAGTTTTATCACGAGCAGCTTAAACCATTTGCAAAAGAGGTGTTATCAGCACTGGACACAAAGCAAATTGTAGTTCTAAATAACGGAACATATACAATTTCAGACGACTTAAAATCAAAATTAGAGACAGACCAGATTTACAAACTCAAACATCCCGACGAAAAAAACAGCAGCTAACATTCGGTTTTGTGTCATGGCGGCTGACGGAAGCCATTCAGCAACAGGAATGCTATTGTTCTTTTTATTCTATATTTGAGCTGACGTAACGCTATTGCCGCCACGAACACAAAGCCGCCTAACGTTGGCTGTAATGCAAATTTTGACCATGTTTATTTCGACACTTCTCTTGATTCCTTGGATTGTATTTGGGTTTAAACATCCCGATAATAGATTTATAGGCTTGACACAAACAAGAAAAAGTATTCTGACGCTTCTTGTTTTAGAAATAATTTTTTGGATTTTACTTGTGTTATTTCTTGACAAACCTAATCCTGACATTGCAGGACAAGGAAGTTTTGCATGGACATATCAATTTCTTTATGAAAAAGGCATTTTACCGACTTGGCTTATTACAGAAAACATCAACGGCTCTCTGGGAGACAGAATTGACCAAAACTATAAAATAGTTTATTTGGCGACAGCATTAACGATGGACTATGTAATCCTTTTTTTAATCAGTCCTCGTGTGACACAAATTTTTAAACAAGACAGTGCTTCAGTTTGACAGAAAGCAATACAGCCAACATGAGGTTTGCTGCCATAGCGGCTGGACGGAAGCCATTCAGCAATTGGAATTCTATTGAACTATATAACTATATTTGGGGCTGACGTAACTCCAAATGCCGCTTCGGCAGCAAGCCGCCGGCGTTAGCCGCCACAGTATGACAAATAACAGAAAGCTAATTACTCGGACAGTTATTTCCAATGCACTTATTGTAGTTGGGGCTGGACACGGCATAGGATTTTTAGGACTTATTGAAGTATTTTGGTTACCTCAATTCTACGGCATTGGAACAGAAGACTTTTCACTTTCAATTGCAAGCTCTTATGACAAGACGCTTGGAATAGCGGCTATACTTTCCTTACTTGGACAATTACTTTTATTAACGACCCTGCTTATCAAAGGACAACAAACAACGCTTTTAATTAAAATTGCAGGACTGTTGCTTTTATGGACAGGGTTTTTCTATCTGACGCATCATCTGTTTGTTGACACAACATCTTTAATCGGTTTTGTGACAGGACTTCCATTCTTAGGATTTTCCGGACTCTTACTTTATAAAACATTCATACAAAATTCATATGCTACATCTGCTTGACAAAACCGCAGCGGCTAACATTCGGTTTGCCACAATGCGGGCAGACGAATAAGTGCTGAACAGTAGTTTTTCAATTAAGCTTTTGTGCTATATTCGGCTGACGAAATGCTATTACCCGCAATGCGGCAAGCCGGCGAGCGTTAGCTGCAATGCGGTTTGACATTTCCGAATTTTTATAAAGCAGGACAGAAAATACTATCTTCATGCCGACATATACACAGCATGAAACTTGACCGATACGAATTTAAATCTGGTGACAAATTCCTGACCTATGAATTTCTGAGTGAAGGATCAAGGGGAAAAATTGAAAAGCTAATTCAGTTCTCGCTTGTTAATCAAGACAATTTCTTTTACAACCTTGCTTTTGGCGACAAAAATCCGGAAACAGGTGAAATTGATGATATGGTTATTACCGACAATGGTGACAGCGAAAAAGTTCTCGCAACTGTTGTAGCTGCTATTTATGCTTTTTGTGACCAGATTCCGCAAGCTTGGATTTATGCAACTGGTAGTACAGAAGCAAGAACAAGACTTTATCGTATGGGCATCAACAAATATTTTGACATCGTTCACGAAGACTTTGAAATATTTGGATTAACTCAAAATGAATGGGAGCGTTTTATAAAAGGCAAGAACTACCAGGCATTCGTTGTGCAAAGAAAAAAGTCTTAAATTTGAACTATGAAAAGCATACTTGAATTAAACGAAAAGAAAGTTCCTGTTGTTCGTATTGACAAGTCATTAAACAAGTACGACAATGTTGTTCTTTTTCCTGAGAAGGTAAAAAAAGCAAAAGAGGACTTTGAAAAGTTTGGAGTTCCTGACTTAAAGAAGCACAGCCGCTAACAATAGGTTTGGCAAAAAACTGGCTGACGAACATGTGTTGAGCATTTGTAATTCTAACTATCTTTAGCTCAATAATTTGGCTGACGAGTTTCAAATACCAGTTCTTCGCCAAGCCGATGACCGTTATAGGGCATTTTAGACCGACCATGAACAATGAAGAGACAATTACTTATTGCAGGGGTTATCTTTTTGACAATGACATTAATAAACTTCATTGGCGGACTTGTAAATAGCAATATTGGACATTATCAAGGTAACCTATCTGACTTTCCTGACACTATTGGAATGGTTGCAATATTTTGTGGATTGTACTTGTTGACAGCTATAATTAAAACAAAAGTTGACACTTCGTATAGACTGCCACTTATAAGGACAATATTCTGGAGCTTAGTTGTAACACTTGACATTCTCTGTCGTAGTAACAATGCTATAGAAACTGTTGACTATTTACTGGCTTTAACAAACGGTGGACTTTGTTCATTCTATGATACATTGCTCTTCAAAGTTTACAATGGCAACACTGGCGACACCTATTTTGAAATATATGGTTTCGGAATTATCGGTTTTGCAGTTTATGAATTTATAATAATCAAGTATTCGACACGATGGACAGACAAATTAATTCGACACAAATTACAATCCATATTGCCTGACTATCTAAAAGAGAAAAACGCCCTATAACATTCGGTTTTGCGTTATGGCGGCTTGACGAAAGCCAATCGTCAGCAGATTTCCTATGTGCTTTTACAGCTATATTTGGGGCTGACCTGCACGAAGTGCCGCCACTAACGCAAAGCCGGCACTCGTTATGTGCCATACAGACTGACCATTTACAGCAGCGGACAGTTGACACTTAAACGCATTTTATCATTTATAAGACTTGAGTGACTGCCCAACCCAGGTCGTTGTTCTTTGTGGACGCAACTCAATTGGACAATTGCTTTATTATTTCCGGGTTAGACAATCGCTCAACTCTTTACAGAGGTGGACAGAATGCACTTTTGACCAGTCAATTATCACAGCAGACAATTGCCAATCCGTATGGACACATAACAATCAACATCAATTTTTACTACTATTTACATCAGGCGGACACAAGACTTTAGTTTTATAGTGGTTTGCACTTGAGCACATGCTTTTTATAGACAAACAATGTGTTGCAAGTTCCTATGCTTATGCAGCTTTGTTCTGGGTGACACATAAGCTTCTCTTTGCAATTCAAAATTGTTTGACATAGCTTCGGTGCGACAATTGCAAGACAGACTGCATTTAGTTTACAAAACATCCAACAAGTTGACAGTCTTTGCTTACTTGACAATACAAACGGCAGGCAGCGCAAGGTGGACACGAATTGTTCGGCACATAACATTCGGTTTTGTGTCATGGCGGCTTGACAAGCATGTGCTGAACAATAGTTTTTCAATTAAACTTTTGTACTATATTCGGCTGACGTAACGCTGTTGCCGCCACAAACGCAAAGCCGGCGGGCGTTACCTGCCATAGGATGACCAAACTAACACCTTAAACAAAAAAGTATGGGTTGGAAAGCTTCGACAATAATTATTCATAAACCGACACAAGTAGACAATGAAAAGCTACTTAAAGAATTGGGTTTTAGCAAATTGACAAAAATTGATGATGAGCCTTTTGAAGTTGCAATAAATCCAGACAACAATAAAGTATATATTGGAACATACAAGGATAACTTGCTTATTTCTGCACCAGACATTCCTATGCAATTTCTTGAGGACAACGAAACTGCAATAGAAAAAAAATTCAAACAACTCTTCCCTAATTCTGAGATATGTTCAATTGTACTGCATAGCACTGTAAATCTTTGGGGTTATTCAGTAACAATCAAAGGAAAAAAAGTTAGAGCAAGGGCGGGCAGTGCTGACGATGGAACTTTTATTGACATTGGCGAACCATTAGAAGAAGAAAAAGAACTGTTGAGTAAATCTCAACTTGACGAAAATGGTAAAAGAATATATTCGTTAGACGACTTTCCCGACGAACCTTTTAACGAAGACCAGGTTGGTGAAAATTTCGTTTTCTCCATTTGTAAAAGATATTTTGGTGAAGAACTTGATAGTGCAGACGACCTACTGCTTAACACAACTCTTACAGGTTTTAAATACGGAATAGTTGACAAAGAAAAATCCATTAGTTCGACACAAAGCCAAGTCCAGCGAGACAACTCTAAACCTTGGTGGAAATTTTGGTGAGGACAAGAAAAGCGGCAGGTAACATTCGGTTTTGCGTTATGGCGGTTTGACGAACATGTGCTGAACAATAGTTTTTCAATTATTCTTTTGTACTATATTCGGCTGACGTAACGCTGCTGCCGCCACGAACGCAAAGCCGGCACTCGTTGGCTGTAACTTCGGACAAAACCGCAATCATACTATGCTTTTATATTTATTGCTCATTATCATTTTTGGACTTATCATTTTAACAGCCATCGGGACACTAATCTTTGGACTTATTAAAAAGAGAAAGAATGCACTAATAACTGCTGCGATACTTTTCGCTATTGGGACAATTGGCTGTGTGTTTTCTGCATGGACATATACTAAAAAAGTAGTTGCTTATGTGAAAAGTAAAGAATTTCAGGACGACACTAAAAAAGGTTCAGCATTAGTTGGACAAACAATGGGCTCCGTTTCTTCAGGTGTTTCACAAGGCTTAACAGCGACTCTTGACGATAAAGCAATAACAAATCTTGCTAAAAAATCAGCAACAATTTTAGGGACATCCATAAAGACGATGGCTTCAGGTTTGGACTCGACACTTGGTAATAAAAATATTTTTGTTGACAGTTCCCTTGAAAACAGTGGACTTGGACTTGGCAGAGCAGACGAAAAGTACAATTCAAAGACAAATGACTTAGCAATCTTTATAGACTACAACAAAGACTTCAAAGGGAAATTAAGTGTTACTAATTATGACCAAACAGGTAAAAAGATTGACGTTGCAGAAAAACAAATCAATTCAAGAGCCGGACAAGGCAAAGTAGAAGTATTTAGCTTTTTACATTCTGGCTTAGGACTAACAACTTATTACATCATTTCAAAAGCGGACTGACAAAAGCTACAGCCAACATTCGGTTTCGCGTTATGGCGGCTTGACGCAAGCCATTCAACAGCAGGAATTCTGTTGTTCTTTTTGTTCTATATTTGGGCTGACCAAACGCTGTTGCCGCCACAAACGCAAAGCCGGCACTCGTTAGGCGCAATTTGATCGACCCAATGCACAATCAAGAATTTGATATAAAAATCCTTCAATTAAATTGGATAAAACATATAGACGACCCGACGGATTTATGTGCTCATGGAAGCGTTTATGTGAAGATTGGTGACAAGGTAATCGCCAACGAGAAAAACGGAGATGAGTGAACTTTAAGTGCAGCAGCTATAAACTTTATGCGGACATTTGAGCAAGATTATAAACCAGGAGACTTTGCTGGACAACTCATTCCTTGTTGTGGTTTCTTCATGATTGCGGACGATGAAGCTGAAAGCGTTGCGATTTGCGGCTGCCCAAGTGGTTTTGACTGGACAATACAGCATGAGGGCGACACAATTCGGCATACTGCAACAAGTGGTGAACAAGCAGTTATTGACAAAACAGCTTATCAGCGACTGATTTTGTCTTTTGCTGACCAAGTGCAGCAGTTCTATAACGACAGTATACCCAAGACCTTGCCTGCTGACGAATTTGACAAGAAAGGATACGAAGCCTTTTGGAGAGAATGGCAAAGTCTACGCAGCAAATGGAACTAACATGCGCCTAACAGCAGTTTTGCAATAGGCTGGCTGACGGAAGAGCAATTGGCATCAAATCGCTAATCAGCAGCGGTTATCGGCAGGACGTTCGCTAATCATCTTTTGTTCTTATTTTCAACATCAATAAATATAATCGGCTTTTATATCGGCTGACCGAACACAGAAGTCCAGCCCATCGCAAAGCTGATAGACGTTGTAGGCAATTCGTTTCAGCGGTATCAAATTCATGGTGGGACAAGTGACATTTACTACATGCTATTAAATTTTTTGTAAGACGGACAACTGACACAACGCAAGACTAAGATGAGAATATTTCTAACTATTTGTTTGCTTTGCTTTATTTATACTTTGACACTTGCACAAAAGCCAAAGGACGGGATATATACTTACGCTATTGCTTTTTCTGAATGGCAAGGAAAGCCTTTAGGTGCGACATGTACCGTAATCATCAGGGGTGACAGTATTAAAGTTGTTCACAATGACACTGGTAAACTGACAGGTAAACAAGGTGACATTCTTGACCAAGGAATAATCCTGAAGCATAAAAGTGGAAAATGGATAATCGGACACAGCATCAAAGACAAAGATGTAAAAAAAATTGGCGGTTGTTCCGACGGACCAAGCATAATTGACTTCAAACAAAAGAAGTTCTGGACTTGCTAACACAAACAAATAAACTGCCTACAACAGGTGTATTGCCAAAATGCAGGCGGACGAATATGTGCTGTTCATTTGTTTACTAATTTAGCTTTTGTACTATATTCGGCTGACGGAACTAACTTGCCCGCAATTCGGCAAGCCTAATCCGTTATGTGCAACTTTCGACAACAGCCAATTACTACTTTGGATTAGTGATTGCATGCGGACATGGCTCTAAAATTCACCAGGACAGCATACTTCTTACATTTACGGCAGCATTGGTGGGCAGCGTTCATACTGACAGGATAAAGTGTGCACATAACATGGGGTTTTGTGCCAGCGCGACAGTACGCAGGTGCGACGCAACTCACGGCGCCGCCACAAAGCCCTAATCCGTTATGTGCAACTTTTGACAACAGCCAATTTTCACTTTAGGTTAGTGGTTTCAGGTAGACATGGCTGCGAAGTTTACACGGACAGAAAACTTGTTATATTTACGGCAGTTTTGGCGGGCAGCGTTCATGCGGACGTAATAAAGTGTGCACATAACATGGGGTTTTGTAGCAGCGCGACGCTACGCAGGTGCGACGCAACTCACGGCGCCGCCACAAAGCCGGCACTCGTTAGCCGCCACAGTATGACAAAAGACAAGAAGTTGCTTATTCGGACAGTTATTTCCAATGCACTTATTGTAGTTGGGGCTGGACATGGCATAGGATTTTTAGGACTTATTGAAATCGCTTGGTTGCCACAACGCTATTTTATCGGTACAGAAGACTTTTCACTTTCTGTCGCAAGTTCTTATGACAAGACACTCGGACTTGTAGCTTTACTTTCTTTAGCCGGACAAATACTTTTACTAACGACGCTGCTTATCAAGCGACAACAAACAACACTTATAATTACAATTGCAGGACTGTTGCTTTTATGGACAGGATTTTTCTATCTGACACATCATCTGTTTATTGACACGGCATCTTTAATCGGTTTTGTAACAAGTCTTCCATTCCTGACATTTTCCGGACTTTTACTTTACAGGACTGTTGGAAGCAAATCATTTGTTACATCTGTTGGACGAAACAGCAGCGGCTAACATTCGGTTTGCTGCCATAGCGGCTGACGGAAGCCATTCAGCAGAAGTTTTCTATTGAACTATATAACTATATTTGGGCTGACCAAACGCTATTGCCGCTGCGGCAGCAAGCCGGCACTCGTTAGCGGTAATTTGACATGACACAATATAATTTTATAAAACAGGACTTACAGACAAAATCAGATTTAGAATGGTTTGACACTTTATGCGACATTTTAAAAAAAGACAATTCTCCGACAACGTTTAGTTTGACACAACTAATTGGAGAAGAAGCGCCAAATCCTGCTAATCAAGAGCGTTATTCCAAACTGCTCATTCCTTTTGATAAACGATTTAAATGGGCTTGGATTAGTCCTGATTTAGCTGACACTGACGTGGACAAACCATTAGATAGCTTGTCATTTGGCGGAACTGACTTTTGTTTGAAAATGACAGACCTAACACAACGCTTTTCCGATTTTAAAACAGAAAGAAATGTATATGACGGCGGGACACAAATATTCTTTTATCCTGTTGCAGAAGAGTACGAGTTTTCAGCAATTGAATTCAGGACAGACACAGATGTAGAAGATATAAATGATTTCCTTGCTTTAGAGTTTCACACTGTGACGTTTCAATTTGGCAACAAAATCTTTTTGACACGAGCAGGTTTCTATATGACGAGATAAATACCGCTAACATTCGGTTTTGCGTTATGGCGGCTTGACCTGCAACGCTCGTCATCGGTTTTTCAATTAAGCTTTTGTGCTATATTCGGCTGACGAATAAAAATGTCCGCCACAAACGCAAAGCCGGGGGGCGTTATGTGCCATACAGACCGACATTGCAGCGGTGAACAGTTGACAATTCAAACGCATTTTATCATTGATAAGACTTGACCGACTGCCCAACCCAAGTTGCTGTGCTTGGTGGACGCGACACATTTTGCAGGTTTTCTTTTTTTCCGGGTTGGACAATCGCCCAAATCTTTACAGGTGGACAGAACACATTCAATCAGTCAATCATCACGGCAGGCAATTGCCAACCTGTACGGACACATAACTTTAGACATGCTCATTTCAGCTATTGCAAGCAGCAGGCAGACACAAGATTTTAATTTTATATAGGTTTTCATCTGGACACTCCTTTTTTGTGGACGACTACATTGTAAGTTGCCCTGTTTTTGCGCCTTTTGCCTGTGCGACACATTTGCTGCTTTTTACAGTTCAGTTTTGTTTGACACAGATCAAGTGCAGCATTTGCAAGACATTCATAACTTGACCTATTTTGCGAACCTGACAACATAAATACGGCAGCAACACAAAGTGGACACGAATTGTTCGGCACATAACACAAGGCTTGCCAAAATGCGGGCGGACGAATAAATGCTGAACATTTGTTTTCCAATAATTCTTTTGTACTATATTCGGCTGACGAAACGCTATTGCCCGCAATTCGGCAAGCCGGCGGCGTTGGCAGCAATTAGAGAAACCGTTCAATATAAATGTTTATTCGCTCATTCATGCTTTCTCCTTGCCACCATCCGACATATTGTTTTTTCTTTCTGCCGACAACGTAAGGGCTAATCCAGTTCATAAACTTGTCTATTTCGCTGTCGTAGTTTTTAAATTCCGTATGCAAGTCAATTACCCAGTATCCATTTTCTTCATAGAATTTACCACCCTGTATATCACCCCAATTCGTAGAAAGAAACAGCATATACCAGCGTTCTGTTTTAAAGAACTCATGCTCCAATTCAGGTTTAAAAACATCTTCTGTGTTAAACAGTGTTTTGTCATGCCCTAAATCTCTTTCAATAAGGACACGCTTTAAAATATTGATTACGCTTTCGGGCGTATTTTTCTTTAGTTTTAGTTTGACCTTTAGCTCTGTGTAGTGTCCCATGACGAAACTGCTGCCAACATAGGCATTTGTAAAAGCACGGCTGACGGAACTCAGTCGGCTGTTGATTATTAATTTAAGCATTTATGTAGGTTCTCGGCTGACGAGCTTTGATTTCCGTGCCTTCACAAATGCGGGAACGTTAGCCGCCACTGGCACACTAATTTTACAATTGGGACAGAATTCATAAATTTGGACATGGAAGTAAAAGTGCATATACCATTTAATGAGCTGATAGCCATTGTTAGACAACTTTCACCTACACAAAAGGCAAAGCTTCAAAAAGAATTGACTCAACAAGTCAAACCAGTTGCGAAAAAGTCACGGCTGACAGAATTGTTACTTAATGGACCTGTTTTCACAGACGAGCAAATAAAAACTATTGAAGAAACACGCAAATCAATCAACCAATGGCGGACAGAACCCTTATGATTGACACAACGCTGTTGATTGACTATTTTCGAAAAACTGACAAATCTAACTCCAGACTTGTTCAACTTTCCGAGCAGTTTGACCAGCTTATTATTTCGACTGTAACAGAGTTTGAAGTTTACAGCGGTGCAACCGATGCGCAGTTGACTTTTTGGACAGAATTACTTTCCGAAGTTCTTGTGCTTCCTTTCGACAGCCAGGCTGCACACATCGCCGTTGAAATACAACGGGATTTAAAAAAGCTACGAAAGACAATTGAAAAGGCTGACCTGTTTATTGCAGCAACAGCAGTAGCAAACGGACTTACCTTGGATACTTTAAACCGTAAACACTTTGACAAAATAAAACAACTTAAACTTCTTGACGACAATAGCGGCGGCTAACACATGGTTTGCTGCCATAGCGGCGGACTCAACTCGGCTGAACATCAGTTTTTCAATTATCCTACATATCTTTATCCAAGCTGACCTGCACGAAGTGCCGCTCCGGCAGCAAGCCGGTGGGCGTTAGCGGCTATATTATGGACGACCTAAACGAAATGGCAAGACTTCATTCAGCAGGCGCAACGGTGAGACACGTTTCACCGTTTGAAAGATTGCCGACATAAAAAACGACGAAGACTTATCAGCTGATTTCATAAAAAAGTGGGCTGTCCCGTTCTACATGGAAATTGCTTCTTATGGCAATTCAAATTGGATTGACCAAATCAAAGAAATCAAATCTGAAATAACAAAAGACGTTTGTCTCAACTTGTTGGGTGACTTTAATTGGCGGACACGATTAGTCGGCTCTTATTTTTCAGCCGTAAAAGATTACAGAGAACTCATTGACATCATCGGGACACATCTTTTGAAAAGCGAAGTTTGTTGTGTTGGGCATATTTATGCATTGACACTTGCTTTCTTTAATGACAAGGAATGTATTCAATACCTCAATCGGTATTTGGAGTACTACTTGACCAAGCCGTCACTTTATTTTGACCAGAAGTATGTGATGGAAGCTGTATTGTATTTAGACAAAGTGAATAGTACGGACTATTTCAGCGGACATTTAGACAATTGGAAAACATTACAAAAAGAACGGTATGCGATTGAGAAAAATCAAGCAGCAGACGTTGCAAAAATTTTAGAGCAACAAGCAGGAACTACTGCCTCCGAGGACTATCTTAAAGACATTCAGAGCAGAGAAGTGAAAGACGAAATATTTTCTACCGAGTATTTTGACGAACAAATTGCTATCCTTCGTGGCTTGAACCAATACAGCCGCTAACATCGGTTTGCTGCCATGCCGGCAGACGTAACGCAACATCAGCTTTTTGTCCGTTATCATCTACAGTTCCGGCTGACTGAACGCTGATGAACAGAAGAATATATTTTGTACTTTGGTTTTTCAATCGGCTTCAGTTCCGGGCTGACATTTATAAAATCCCGGCACAGCAGCAAGCCGTTAACCGTTAGCGGCTATGCATCCAAACTACCGTTCTTTATTTAGCAGACCTACAAACAGATTAACTTTGAGCAGACAATATGAAACTGCCGAAGTATCAACTTACATCCAGCCCGGAACTTTCCAGCTACGAATTTATCAGCGAAGGACCTAAAGGACTTATTCCTAAGCGCATTCAGTTTACGTTAGTCAACCGTCAAGGCGTTTACAACCTTGCCTTTGGTGACAAAGACCTGCTGACAGGCGAAATTGACGACCAGACTGTTAGTAACAATGGAGACAGCGAGAAAGTATTGGCAACCGTAGTAAGTGCTGTTTTTGCATTTCTTGACCAGTATCCAGACGCATGGATTTATGCTTCCGGGAGTACAACAGCACGGACGAGACTTTATCAAATTGGAATTTCCCGTTTCCTTAACGAGATAAGTGAAGACCTTGAAATTTATGGACAGATTGGCGACCAGTGGCATCCTTTTGAACGCAATCAACCATATGAAGCCTTTCTAACCAGACGAAAAAATGCTTAAATTTGAAACATGAAAACGATTGAAGAGTTAAATAAAAGCAAAGTGCCAATCGTCATTATAGACCCGAAGCTGGCGGAACTTGATAAACAAGTGCTTTTTCCTGAAAAGGTTGAGAAAGCAAGAAAAACCATTGCCAAGGTTGGGCTGCCGACAAAAAAGCACAGCCGCTAAAAGGGGTTTGGCGCAAGCGGGGCGACTGAACGCAGCATCAGCGACAGTAATTCTAATTGGCTTCAGTTCCAGCGTGACGAATAAATCCAAGCAAACAATTTACCTTCAACTGCAAATCATTATCGGGCTTCGGTTCGGGGCTGGACGTTATTAAATACCCCACCACATCGCAAAGCCGTTAACCGTTGCCTGCAATGCTATCGGGACGCCTCGTTATATTCGGGCAGACAAGACAAAAACCTTTACTAACATATGTCAATTACTAAAAGCCAGACCGAAAAAATCGGTTCAATCTTCAACGGAAACAGATTTATCATCCCGACCTATCAAAGAAAGTATAGCTGGACAGACACCGAGCGCAAAGACTTGTGGCAGGACATTGAAGAAAGCATTAAGGATAACATGAACCACTTCCTTGGAACGCTTTCCTTCAAAGAAAACAAAGCAGTTGGGTTGACAACAGATACGGTTTACGAAATCATTGATGGACAGCAACGCATAACGACACTTTTTATCCTTTTAAAAGTTCTTATCGACAAACTACAGGACAAAACCGTAAGAGAAGGCTTACAAACAGCGTTCATCGGTTCAAAAGACAATCTAAAACTGCAGCCGCTCGGAGCTGACGGAGATTTCTTGAATAAACTGCTTTTTGAGTTCAATACAATCAAAGCAGATGAAATCAATAAGAGAAGTCAGAAGTTCATGTATTCGGCATTGAAGCTGTTTTCAGCTTTTGCAAATCCGTTGTCTCAAAGTGAAGTTGAGCAAAAAATAATTTTCATCAGGGACAGGATGGAAGTTTTGGTTTTTAACGTAGAAAACCAGGCACAAGCAGTTAAGATGTTTTCAATCATTAATGACCGTGGCTTACCATTAAGGATACTGGATAAAACGAAAAGCATCTTAATGCTTTATTCGACACTTCACCTCAAAGAGAAACTGAATGACAGCATCAATAATAGCTTCGAGAAAATTTTTGATGCATACGACGATTTACTTGTTTGGAAGGATAAACTTGGAATATTAGGTCGCATTGAAGAGAACACGATTTTTACACAACACTACTATTCTGCAAGAAAATTGTTTCCAAGAACATGGAATAACAGAGACGGTGCAGAAACCATTTTTGACAATTTGAAAATTCGATGTGAAGAATTGAAAGACAACCCTGATGAATTGGAAAAGTTCATGAGCGATTACATGGCTGACTTTGAAAAATTCGCTGTGGGTTATTCAAACCTTGTAAAAGACATTGAAACAAAAGTTTCGTACCATAAGCCTTTCAGATTTCTTGAATTTACAGCTACACTTTATCCTTTGATTGTACGGCTTTACATACAAAACAAGTTGGATGCTTTATTAAACATCTTAGAAGCTATTGAGGTAAGGGTTTATAAACTTCGTGGGACAAACCCGATTGCTGACGTTTATTGGTTAAGTTCTTATGTTGCAGAGAAAGAGCCATCAGTAGACGAAATAAAAACTCATCTGACCAACTTCAGTGAAAAGTTTGTAAACAACCACGTTTTGGGAACTTATCTTGACGGTGCACTTTACGGAAACGGTGCTGTAAAATACATTTTGTCCGAGTATAGCAAAGACAGCTTCGACATTGATACTTACAAGAGCTTTCAAATCGAACATATTTTCAGCAAAGACCCAAATTTTGATGCTACCAGCTATGGCTTCGCAGACGACTACGATTATGAAAAAAACAGAATTGGAAACCTCGGGCTTTTGGAACAAGGCTTGAACGGTGGGCTTGGAAATCTGCCACCCATTAATAAGGTTTCTGGTTACCTAAATTCAATTGTAACAGAGACTCGAAACTTAGCAGGAGAAATCCAGCGAGGCAACTTCTGTAAAGACAACGTTGATGGTCGGCGTAAGAGCATCATTCATTTTTGCATTGACCGTTTTAAACTCAACTAATTCAAAACCCCATAAAAAAACAATCATGGCAGACAAACTGAAATGCAAGTATTGCGGAAAAGACTTTATTGGTGGCTTTACTTGCCAACACAGTCCGACAAAGAAACACGTTGCTCTAACGAATGGCAAAGACTGTGTTTATTGCGGGAAGAAATTTATTGCAGGCTTTTCTTGCAGTTATAGCCCTTCAAAAAAACATCAGCTTGACAGTTGACAAAAAGCACATGCAGGCAACATTGCATTGCCAAAATGGGGGCTGACGAATAACGTTCGTCAGCTTCTGTTTTTCAATTTAGCTGCATATTCAGCACGACGTTATTAATTGAGCTATGAAACAAAGCATCAACATTTATCAATAAATTCAACTTCGGTAAGCCGGGGCTGACGGAATTCTATTTCCCCCACTTCGGCAATGCTTTAACGTTACCTGCCATTTTATTTGCAGGCAGCATTTTAGTGCAGCGGGACAAGTCGCAGGAGTTCAAAACTATTTTCTGACGGTTTCCGGGCGACAGGACTTACGAGCAACGCTTACTTTTTCCAGCAGTTTTGTGGCGACAGTTTACACTACTGACTTTGAGCAGCTTTACACTTTTGACAAATTGTAAATCGCCTTTGTATTTTGTAGCTGTTGGTATTGACAGTTCGGTTTCATTACTATTGGCAATTAACTTTAGACTTTTACCATTTTGCAAGCTGCTTTTTCGTTTCTAAAATGTTTCGGCGGACAGTACGGCTTCTTTCAAAACCATAAAAGCTCTTTTATAAGTTGCTGTTATTGATTGTTCAAGTTTGGGTTAATATGCCTGACAAATTGCTTACCGGTTGACAGGACGGCTTTGCTTACATTCATAATAGCATCACGACAGCGCAGCAGCACTAATTGCTAACGTTTACATTTACTTTTTCAATCAGCTTGTTGACAGACAGTTTACGTTATAGCTTTTGAGTATGCTTTATTTTGACAGAACAAAACGGGCATGTAACATTCGGTTTGCCAAAATGCGGGCAGACGAATAAATGCTGAACATTTGTTTTTAATTATTCTTTTGTGCTATATTCGGCTGACCAAACGCTGTTGCCCGCAATTCGGCAAGCCGGCGGGCGTAAGCTGCAATTTTTGACCGACCATATATGATTCGACTTAGCGAGTTTAGAGTAATAGACCAGACGATTCAAAATGCAATAATAAACGCATTTGAATTTGCAAGACAAAATGAAAAGGATAAGAACGACTACTTCTTATTCCTTTGCAATGCAACTTATATCGACAGTTATGAAAATACGATAGTAAATCCTTATGTTATTGACAATCGAATAGACCATTTGATTGACGAACATAGAATTGAGTTCCTTACAAAATATTTGCGAACACAATATTCGTTTTCACAGTTAAATACTTCAGATTCAAAAGAAAGTTTGACGATGGAAATGATGATGTATACCCATATTTGGGAGTCTAAAAACTTTTTAAAACAGTTGAAAAAACTTTTAGACCTGTGTCTATCTAATGAATATGATTGGAATGTCAAAATTCCAGATGCTGGTAATGGGGACTCAAAGCAAAAGTTTATTCGAGAAACAATTCGCGACCAATTCAAATCCAAAAATCTTGAGTTAGGGGATGTCATCGCAAACGGCTATCGTTCACAATTTAGAAATGCATTTGCGCATTCAGACTATTCTTTTGGACTAAGTGAAGAAAGCATTGACTTGCATAATTATAAACCCAATAGTTACGAGGTTCCATCAATAAGCCTTGACGAATGGACTAAATATTTCTGCCATTCATTTTTATTAAGTTACCATTTACCAAATTACTATTATAAAGAGAGACAAAAAATTGACGCTCCAGTTGAAGTCTTTTTGAGAAACAAACATGGTGACAAAAAGAAAGGAATTGTAGTATACGACAAGAAGTATGACAAATTTAGCGGGCAACTTATTGAGAAATAAAACTACAGGCAACATCAGGTTTGCTGCCATAGCGGCTCGACGGAAGCCAATCAGCAGTAGTAATTTTATTGAACAATATAACTATATTTGGGGCTGACTAACAGCTATTGCCGCTTCGGCAGCAAGCCGGCACTCGTTGGTTGCTATACATTGACATGGCTTTAATTTTTAAAATGACAAAATTCTATTTATCTGTATTTATTGCTTTGGCACTTACCTCCTGCTCTGCAAATACTTCTACTGACAATCCTCATGTTGACACAATTCAAAGGACTTCAACTGTTCAACAGAAAAATGACATGACCAGCAATTTATTAGCTGACACTTTAAAGGTGAAGCAATGGCTTACCAATGTCATTGAAAGCTATACAAACAGCGAAAATCCAAAAACTGCATTTGAAAACTTACGCCACTCTCTTACTAACAACTATTGCAACTACAAGCAAGACGCAATTAATTTGGAATATGGCGATGGCGATACGCCTATGAGTGAAGAAGCATTTAAAAAGAAGTGGCAGGACAAGTACAATATAAAATTTGTTGGCAATGGCGGCTTTATTATTTCTGCTCAAGACAATGGCAAAATCAAAGTGACAAGCTGTAACTTTCTCAAAAACTTAGGACAAAATGCCTCAATCTATAAGGTTGTTATTGAGGACTTGGACTATAAAACAAAGTTCAACAGGGACATCAAAGTCATAGCTCAAAATGGCAAACTGTTGATAGACGATATTATTGAATATGATTAGGCTGACAAGTACAGCAACCAACATTCGGTTTGCCACAATGCGGGCAGATGAATAAGTGCTGTTCATCAGTTTTTCAATCAATCTTTTGTACTACATTCGGCAGACGAAATGCTGTTACCCGCACTGCGGCAAGCCGGCACTCGTTAGCGGTAATTTGACATGACACAATATAATTTTATAAAACAGGACTTACAGACAAAATCAGATTTAGAATGGTTTGACACTTTATGCGACATTTTAAAAAAAGACAATTCTCCGACAACGTTTAGTTTGACACAACTAATTGGAGAAGAAGCGCCAAATCCTGCTAATCAAGAGCGTTATTCCAAACTGCTCATTCCTTTTGATAAACGATTTAAATGGGCTTGGATTAGTCCTGATTTAGCTGACACTGACGTGGACAAACCATTAGATAGCTTGTCATTTGGCGGAACTGACTTTTGTTTGAAAATGACAGACCTAACACAACGCTTTTCCGATTTTAAAACAGAAAGAAATGTATATGACGGCGGGACACAAATATTCTTTTATCCTGTTGCAGAAGAGTACGAGTTTTCAGCAATTGAATTCAGGACAGACACAGATGTAGAAGATATAAATGATTTCCTTGCTTTAGAGTTTCACACTGTGACGTTTCAATTTGGCAACAAAATCTTTTTGACACGAGCAGGTTTCTATATGACGAGATAAATACCGCTAACATTCGGTTTTGCGTTATGGCGGCTTGACCTGCAACGCTCGTCATCGGTTTTTCAATTAAGCTTTTGTGCTATATTCGGCTGACGAATAAAAATGTCCGCCACAAACGCAAAGCCGGGGGGCGTTATGCGCAATTTGAATTTAAATTATGGGCGTGACAATACATTTTGAGGGACAACTTTCTAAGCCAGAAAACTTTGACAATGTAGTTTTGACTGCTAAGACCTTTGCAGAAGATAATAACTTAGAATATTTCCTATTTCAAAAGGACAATAAATTTTTGCCAAGAGTTAAAGATGAACAAGATTGGGACTATGAAGGGCCAACAAAAGGTATTCAGATTCAACCTGACGAAAATAGCGAGCCGTTCATTTTAGAGTTTGACAAGGACTATTATTTACAAGAGTATTGTAAGACGCAGTTTGCAGACATCAGCCTCCATATACTGGTCATCGATTTACTCAGACAAATTGAACCGTTCTTTTATCATCTTACAGTCATTGATGAAGGCGAGTATTGGGACACAAGCGACATTAACATACTCCAACAACATTTAGACAATTGCTTCCAAGCTATAGAGAAAGCAAAGCAGGAAGATGGAACACTCGATGGTCCATTTAGATTAGAAAATGGGAGAATTGCAGACCTTATTCAAAATGAATAAAAGCGCATAACATGGTGCTTGCCGAAAATAGCGGCTGATGCAAGCCATTCAACAAGGGAACATCTATTGAACTATATAACTATATTTGAACTGACGAACCAATGAATGCCGCTTCTTCGGCAAGCAGTAGAACGTTGTACGCAATATTTATGAACCGCATTCTGACACTTATAGTTGCCGTTTTCATGTCCTTGACTAATTACGGACAAGACAAAAATGTTGACAGGACAATATCTTTTCAAGACAGTATTCTTTTACGCAACTTTTGGACAGACTTGACAAGTGCAATTAACACCAACGACAAAAACAGATTAGCGGCACTTTGCGAATTTCCATTTTATTGTAGACCTTGTATTGACGACACTACTCTTAAAAATAATGACCACGTAACAATTAAGGTGACAAAGCAACTGTTTTACCAAAGCCAATACAAAGAATTTTTTGACAAACCTGTAAGAGACGAAGTTGAAAAACATAAAAGCTTTGACAAATACTTTTTTCATCCATCCTTTAACGACAAAAACAAACGTAACGGATTTATGTTTTCCTATACAATTGTTGCTCCTTCAAAAACATGGGAAGGTTTGCAAGGCTTTATCTATTTAAGAAAAGTAAAAGGACAATATAAAATTACGGGTATTGACACAGTGCCGTAGAAATGCGTACAACAGTAGGTTTGCTGCCATTGCGGGTGACGAATCTCGGCTGAACATCAGCAATTCTAATGAGCTTTTAGTTATATATTTGGTCTGACGTAACTCCGAATGCCGCTACAGGCAGCAAGCCTTGTTCGTTGCACGCCATTCGGTTTGCAGCTTTTCAGCGCGGGCAAGTCGGACAATTCACTTAATTTTATGGGCAAAAAACAAAGAGGACATGTTAATAGAGAGAACATCCAGAGAAGTAATCATCCGCTTGCCTGCATCGGTGGACACGACAGGACTGCAACGGCTTGTTGATTACCTTACTTATAAAGAAGCGACTGCTAATTCCAAGGCGACACAAGAACAGGTTGACAAATTGGCAAGTGATGTTAAAAAAGGCTGGTGGAAGAAAAATCGTAAACGTTTCATTAAATGAAGAAAATAATTGTTGACACCAACATTATTTTCTCTTGCCTGCTCAACTCTCAAGGGACGATTGGTGACCTGATTTTTAATTCAGAAAACGTATTCGACTTTTATAGTAATCAGTACATGCGTTTTGAAATTCGTAAGCATTGGAACAAGCTTATAAAAATTTCTAAACTGACCGACCTTGAATTGGAAACGGCTTACGACAAAATGTTGACAAAGCTGACCTTTATAAATGAAGAACTCATTCCACAAAGCGACTGGGAAAAGGCAGAAGTATTGGTGGCAGACATTGACATAGACGACACAGACTTTGTAGCACTGACAAGATATTTAAAAGCAAGTCTTTGGACAGGCGATAAACCGCTTTACGACGGACTAAAAGCAAAGCGTTTTCGAACTGTTTATAATACGCAGGACATGATAAAACTTCGCAATCGTTTGACAAGACAATAAACGGCGTGCAACACAAGGTTTGCTGCTATAGCGGCTTGACGGAACTCGGCTGAACACCTGTAATTCTAATCACCTTTTTCAGCTATATTTGGGTCTGACGAACCGCTGAATGCCGCTCCGGCAGCAAGCCGGTGAGCGTTATAAGCCATTATTCTGACACCTCATGAACATTGACTTTTACCAACTTTATAAGGACTATACCAACACTGAACTACTCAAAATTGTCAAGCGACCAGCAGAATATCAGCCAGCAGCAGTTGCCGTTGCGACACAAATTTTAAATGAGCGACAAGTGACAACTGACGAAATTCAGTTTGTTGACCAATACTTCCTTGACATTGACAATAACACCAAAGTCAAAAAGGAAAAGATTGATACGTTAAAAGGCAGGGCGACTGATTTCTTTGAACCTGTCTTACATCCAAGCGAAAAGGTTGAGCCGAACAAATGGGTAAACATTTTGCTTTTTGTAATTGCCATACAATATGCTTGGTCACTTTTTGGAACAGCAAGACGACTAATTGGCTTCCTTCAATGCGACGATTGCAGCCTTGACATCACTTTTTTCGCAGAGTTTTTGACACTGATTTATGTTCCGTTGATTTTCTTTTTGCTTTTCAAACGCAGACGTTGGGGTTGGATACTCCTTTTCGCTGACAATCTCTTTTCGCTTATTTTAAGAGTAAGTCAATCATACATTTTCTTTAAGTACCAAAGCATTCATCATGGTGACACAACCTCTTTCCTCCTGCCAATCTTGATTAAAGCTGCATTTATCTTCTTTTTATGGCTTGACCCGATAGCAAATCATTTTGGAATTGCTCAAGAGACAAAAAAGGAAACGGCTTTAATAACAATAATTGGAACATTACTTTTTATTTTTGTGATGTACCTGATGTTCGGACTATAACGGCTTATAACACAAGGTTTGCTGCCATAGCGGCGCGACGAATCTCGGCTGAACACCTGTAATTCTAATCACCTTTTTCAGCTATATTTGGGTCTGACGAACCGCTGAATGCCGCTCCGGCAGCAAGCCGGTGGGCGTTAGCTGTAAACTTATGTTGACAATTCAAAGGACATTATTAATAGCAGGTTGTTTCATTTTTTGCTTTGCGACATTTGGTATGCTTTACCAGGAAGCTATCATGGTCATGCTTTTTACTTTGCTCATTCCTGGACCGACCTTAGGACTTATTATTGCTTTCTTTAAAAAAGCCTCCATCGTTCAGAGACTGACATTTTTTTTAACGGCTTGTGCTGTTTACATATTGACACTTTATATCATTGACTTAAAAAACATTGACTATAAACTTTCGCCATTGAGGATTTTATTGGCAAGTACAATATGCGCAGTTTTGCTACAAATCTTTTTTGACATAATTTTCAAGACTAAAATCAATTTTAAAGACACTTTTGTTCGACCTGCTATTTTTGGTTTATTCGCTTCTATATTGACAACAATTGCAGCATTTTTCTTTAAAGTAGCACCGACAACAGGTTGGTTGACTGTTCCCCTTTGGCTGGGACTTTTCTCAATTTTCCCGTTATGGTTTTATTTATTTGGTAGACAACTGGTTCTGACAGGAAAAGTCTACAGCTAACATTCGGTTTTGCGTTATGGCGGTTCGATGAACATGTGCTGAACAGCAGGAATTCTAATCATCTTTTTCAGCTACATTTGGTCTGACGAACCGCTGTTGCCGCCACAAACGCAAAGCCGGCACTCGTTAGCCGCAACAGTATGACAAAAGACAAGAAGTTACTTATTCGGACAATTATTTCCAATGCACTCATTGTAGTTGGGGCTGGACACGGCATAGGATTTTTAGGACTTATTGAATTATTTTGGTTGCCTCAATTCTACGGCATTAAGACAGAGGACTTTTCACTTTCAATTGCAAGCTCTTATGACAAGACACTCGGATTTGTAGCTTTACTTTCTTTAGCCGGACAAATACTTTTACTAATAACGCTGCTTATTAAGCGACAACAAACAACGCTTTTAATTAAGATTGTAGGACTGTTGCTTTTATGGGCAGGATTTTTCTATTTGACACATCATCTGTTTGTTGACACAGCATCTTTAATCGGTTTAATTACAGGACTTCCATTCTTGACATTTTCCGGGCTTTTACTTTACAGGACAGTTGGACAACAATCATTCAATACAACCGATTGACGAAACAGCAGCGGCTAACAAATGGTTTGCTGCCACAGCGGCTCGACGGAAGCTATTCAACAGCAGTAATTCTAATCATCTTTTTCAGCTATATTTGGGCTGACCTGCACGAAGTGCCGCTTCGGCAGCAAGCCTTGTTCGTTGGTGGCAATGCGGTGTGACAGCTTTTGAGTGACAAAGCGATTTTCAAAACGCTATCTTTGGCGACATGAAAATGGACAAGTATCCGGTAATTATTGGCGAGACTTCGATGGTTTTTGAGTGTGTGAGTGAGGGTATTCGTGGCAGCATTCCTAAACTTATTATTTACAGTGAGACACATCTTCATAATTTTTATAACTTAGGTTTTGGTGACAAAGACGAAACAACCGGACAAATAGACGATGAAGTAGTTACCAATAATGGCGACAGTGAAAAGGTATTAGCAACCGTTGCATCTACGCTTTACATTTTTATGGACAAGTTTCCCCACGCAATGGTTTTTGCAACGGGCAGCACTAAAGCAAGAACACGACTTTATAGAATTGGCATCAGTAATAATCTTGCTGAAATACAGAAAGATTTTGATGTTTACGGACTTGTCGGTGATAGTTGGCAACCATTTCAAAAGCAGATAGAATTTGATGCGTTTTTAGTAATAAAGAAAAAGAAGTAATTTTACGATATGAAAGAGGTAAAAGATACTGATAAAAAACCAACAGTACTAAAGGTTGACAAAAACTTGGACAAGTATCTTGACAAAGGCTTGTTTAAAGAAAAGGTTGACAAAGCAAATGAAGTGCTTAAAACAGTTGGACTCCCCAAATTCTCAAAATAGCACAGCCACCAACACGTGGTTTGCTGCCATAGCGGCTGACGCAAGCCATTCAGCTATTGTAACTCTAATCATCTTTTCAGCTATATTTGGGTTGACCTGCCCGGAATGCCGCTCCGGCAGCAAGCCTTGTTCGTTGCATGCAAGCTTATTATGACACCCTACGAGCTGACAAATGATCAAAGACGATACTTCAGACTTCTTTCAGTAACTAACAACTGGGATAGAGTACAATTGAGCGACACTACAACTGTTTATTATCAAGGTGACAAAATTGTAAAAGTACTCAACTATAGCTTTGGTTATTGTGAGTATGACACAGAGATAGAAACCAAACATAGGCAAATTTTGCTGCCTAAAACTGCAAGAGGAAAAGAACAAGAGTTGACGATTGCTAAGGTCTTAAAAATAAAGGGTTCAGGTATTCAGTTTTCTGCTTCATTTCAAGGTGGAGGCATTCAAGTGTATGACAATAAAAGAAATGTATTCTTTATTAAAAGCTTTGCAGAGGAGGGCGACACTAAAAACTATCAAGATATAGAGAACTGGGTAACAAATTATATAAACAAAGTCCCATCTGGCTATTTTGATTGGTTAGATAAAGAACTTTCACAAAAACGGCTAAAAATTAAAATTAAAGAAGGTGATATAGTAGCTTTCAAAATTGCACATGGACAATACGGTTTTGCAAGAATACTATTGGACGTATTCGCACAAAGACAAAATGGCAATATTGTTTCATCAAATTTGTATTGGTTTCATCCAAGGTCATTAATTGTAGCTCCTTATGCACATTATGCAGACACTTTAGAAATAGACATAGATAAACTTGTAAACAAAAAGACATTACCGACTCTTTGCATCTTTGACCTTGATGTTTATCGTGGCGAAATGCCGATTGTTGGACACAAGCCCTTATCTATAACAGACAAACAAATACCTTTTCCTAATCAAGCTGTAACCTCCATTACGATACCTTATACAAAAACATATATAGAAACATTTATTGCAACAAATGGAACAGAAAACAACTAAAAGGACGAAAGCCAGCATGCAACAGTGCATTGCCAAAAATGGGGCTGACGGACATATGCTGAACAACAGAACAATTATTAAACTTATGTACTAATTTTATGCTGACGAATCACTATTGCCCCTTCTTCGGCAATGCGGGAACGTTATGTGCCATTTCAAAGAAGAGAGTTGCAGTATTTTCAATTTTTACATAGTTTGACACAGTTTATGAACTCTAAGCTAAACAACACTCAAGAGACATATAATAATCTGACACCAGTAGCATTTGCCCAGAAATATAAGAGCCAACTTAGACAAGTCAAAGGTGGTGCGCTTTGCTTCTGGGGACATTGGTTTGGAAGACCGTACGACAACTTTCATCAAATTACTTCTGTTGACTTTGACACAGTTTCAAACACATTAACCATTTGCTTTTCAGAAAAGGAGATGTTGACTGTCTCCAATCCACAACAAATAAAAGAATACAAAAACAGACTGGAAATAAACAATGCTGACAGTGTTCACTGGCAATGGTATTACTATGGAAAGACAATTGAACCAAGTAACTTATTTTACTACGACATCCACTGCAACGACAATAAACTAAAGGGTACGACAAATGCGAATTGGTACAAGGAAAACTGGAGTGACTTAACAATCAGCAGACCCGCTGTTTTGCTCGGTTGACGAATAACGGCAGGCAACATATGGTTTGCTGCCATAGCGGTTCGACAAATCCCGGCTGAACAGTAGAAATTCTATCAAACTCTATATCTTTATCCAAGCTGACGAAGCGCTGAATGCCGCTCCGGCAGCAAGCCGGCACTCGTTGTACGCTACTTTATGGAAACAGTTTTAAAGTGCATCATTTAAGCATGACAAGACTTCTATTCTTTATTTTACTTCTTCCGACAGTTACTTTTGGGCAGGCAATCAACACGACAGACAAAAGCGGACGTCGGAATATTTATAATGACGCAATTAGCCGATATATTACTTTAGTATCCAAGAGTGACAAATCAATATTTGACACTTTGCTCCTTTTTAAAGATGACTTACTTACCGACAGTTTACAGACGACCATTCAAAAGACAAGAATCATGCTGTTGGACTCAACAGACATATCAAATAGACTTGAAAGAGACGATTCATTTATTGGGCATCGCATATTTCCATTAAGTTTTGACAATGGACAATTTTATATAAACATCGTACCGTTCCGTGTTCATAAAGACAAGAACGGAATTGCACTTGGAAACACTGGAACTTGCGTGGTGAGTTATCATTATGACACAAACAAAAAAAGCTTTAGATTTTATAGGTCTGCTTGCAATGGTTTCTGACAAGCAGCGTACAACAGCGGGTTTGCTGCCATAGCGGGGCGACGAACATGTGCTGAACGTCAGACTATCATTAAACTATATATCTTTATCCAAGCTGACGGAACACGAAGTACCGCTACTGGCAGCAAGCCGGTGGGCGTTAGGCGCAATATAATTTGACGCTGCCTATTACGACATAACCAAGAAGTATAAATTTAACGACAGTTAAAAGTTAGGTGCAGCTAATGAGACAGACATTTACTATAATCCTTTTCTTACTACTTGGACTGACTGCTTACAGCCAGAAAGATTCTGTACGTGGAAAACAATTCAAGTTGACAGGTAAGATAACAGGAAAGATACAGTTGACTCCAGCTTGTGGCATTTTTGCTTTTGCAACAGTACTTCAATTTGAGGTGACGAACCTGACTGGAATGACATACAAGGATAAGAACTTAGGAATTATTGTTCCTTGTCCTGTAATACTTAGTAGTTAATCTGACAGATTAGGTTTTCTTAGGTATGGGAATAAAAATGATTTTGTTGTAAAGCGGCTAAGGATTGGTCAGCCGCTTTTTCATTTTCATTCATCAGGCTATCCCTGGCGGGTTGCTCCTCAGCATTGCCCGTTTTCTTTTCACCTGACGGTTTAAAGTTAGGCTTTTGTCCGAAAAGACTGCTTACATCCTTCAGCCAGGCTCCTGCTATCCTTAAACGTCTGCATGGGTGTTTTGCCAAAGCAGTACCTGCCGCTATGTGCTCTTTCATTGTTGTAAAACGCTATCCATTGGTCTATATCCTGCTGCAACTGTTCCAGTGAGCCATATATCTTCTTTCTGAAGGCAATGGCATAAAACTCCTCCTGCATCGTTCGGTGGAAGCGTTCACAAATGCCGTTTGTCTGCGGACTCTTAGCCTTTGTTTTAGTGTGATCAATATCTTCAATGCTTAAGTATAATTGGTACTCGTGATGCTCCCTGGCACCACAGTACTCTGTGCCTCTGTCGGTCAGTATTCTGAGTAAATCTACCTGCTGCTCTCCATAGAATGGCAGTACCTTGTCATTGAGCATGTCGGCTGCTACCAATGCATTCTTACGGTCATATACTTTTACAAATGCTACCCGTGTATAGGTATCTATGAATGTCTGCTGATAGATCTTGCCTACTCCTTTGATATAACCCACATAATAAGTATCCTGAGCGCCTAAATAACCGGGATGATGCGTTTCGATCTCTCCTTTACTCTGTTCGTCTTCTTTTTTCTTTTCAAGGGCAGCTACCTGTGCATCCGTGAGGATAAGTCCATCCTGAGCTACTTTGGCTTCCAGTGCTTTTAATCTTTTCTGGAATGTCTCCAGGTCATGTCGCAGCCATACACTGCGTACGGTCGATGGTGCTACAATCTGTCCTCTTTTTCTCAGTTCATTGCTTACCCGCAGTTGACCGTGTGCCGGCTGCTCGGTGGCATAAGCCACTACCAGATCCTCTATTTCCTTATCAATACGGTTCTTCAGTAAGGGCTTGCTGCGGCTGATTTCTTTTAAGGCAAGCTCTCCACCTTCTTCGTAGAGCTTTTGAAAACGGTAGAAACTGTCTCTTGAATAGCCCAGCACTTTGCAAGCTTCCGAAACATTACCCAACTTTTCGGCTAACTTAAGTAGCCCATCTTGGGCTGAATTAACTTCTGTGTCGTTGTCATAATCTGACCTTTTTAATTGTTTAAAATTAATGATTGTCAGATTAAGTCTAAACTATTACACGTAAAAGGAAGAGAAATTCCCGGGCACTGGGAAGGCGATTTAATTATGGGCAAGGACAGCGCCAGCGCTATAGGCACACTGGTAGAAAGAACCACACGCACTATTATTATTGTTCCCTTAAAAGCAAGAGATGCTGCCACGGTAAGAAAGGCTTTTGAAAAAGAATTTAAAACCATTCCAAAGCAAATGAAAAAAACACTTACTTATGATAACGGCAGTGAAATGGCACAACACAAACTCTTTACTAAGCATACGAAAATACAGGTGTATTTGACGCATCCATACTCGCCATGGGAAAGACCAGCCAATGAAAACAGTAATGGATTGATCAGAGATTATTTTCCTGCAGGAACAGATTGTAATCTCCTATCAAAAGAAAGATTAAAAGAAGTGCAGCATCAACTAAATGAAAGACCAAGACACAGGTGCTGGACTATAGAACACCCAAAGAAGTTTTTGAAGAAATGATACTTAAACAAATTGCATAAAACAAAACAATATCATGAACGAAAATCTTAAACAATCAACATGTAGCTTTATCCACACCGCAAGCGGAAATCATTCAAAAATTGCAGCGCAGCGGTAGTGGATAAAACGGTACAGTAAATAATCAAATTACAAAACTTTGAAACCATTATTTTTGATAACAAGCGTTGCAATAGAAATTTGAAACCGCCTATAGCTATGCCTCGTCCTAAAATAGGTTGACCAAAGCTTAAACAAATCTTGGTCAGTATGGACACACAGCAAAAAGACACCTGCCGAAAAAAGAGTGGCAGAGCAGTCAGCTTTGACTTCAAACTTTCGGTCATTGACCAAATCAATAACGGTCTGACTTCAGTAAATTATGCTTCTAAAAAGTACAACATTTCGCGAAGTACAATTGACTACTGGATGAATAAACCAAGTAAGTATGCCTCAAAATCTAAAGGCAGGAGCCTGAAGGAATAAAACAAAAAACTCAAAGAGCGTCTTGAAGAACCGGAATTCATTAAAGAGACTGCCAGCAGGACATGATTGTAGAGTTTGAAAAGATAACCGGGGATGAACTTTCAAAAAAGTTTTTACCCGAACACTTGAGTCAGGAGATACAGCGAAAGAAGAAAAAGCTTACAAAGTGAAGTGGCTGCTGTATGAAGTGTTCGGGATAAGTAAACAAGCATACTACCAACGTATTAAATCTGATAAGAAGCAGGGAAAGATGCACCAAATTGTTTTAGAGGAAGTGGCTTCAATCCGCAAGAAAAAGCCGCAGACGGGTACCCGCAAACTAATGGAAGAACTTCAGCCTGCCCTACGTAAAAACAATATCAAAATGGGCAGAGATGCACTCTTTGACCTGTTGCGCTATAAAGGTTTACTGGTAAGAAGAACCAAACGTTTTCGGTGTAATGGACATTTTTTAATGGTATTTTTAGCAGGTGTTGTTCAAGTAGACAACATTAATGGTGTTTATTTTTATAAGTTTTGCATCGTTTTGATACTGCTTCATATCTTTGGTATATCACGCGAAGAGGAAGCAGGCGCTGCCAGGGATAGCGTGATGTTCGAAGTAAATACTTCAAAATAGCTACTCTGACAGGTAGCTATTTCACTTTGAATCTATGCCTTCAAAAACTCATCTATACACTTCTTTTACGTTCAATAGATAATCCATTGTGGTTCCGCAGCTTGTTTTTCAGATCAGCAAAATGTCCGTCAATAGCATTGGTGGTATTAGGTAATTTTTAACTCCATATGGTCATACCATGTAAATAGCCAGGGAAGGTTTGTTTTGAGACTTCTATAAGCACTCCTCAGCCTCTTGTGAACATATCTGCTTTTGCCGGTGTTATCTGTTTTTCTCTCCTTCAGGAATGCTTCCCATTTGCTATACCATGCCGATAATCCTGCTTTAAAACTTTCTTTATCAGTTTTGATCAGAAGCTTTACATGTGCCCAAAACCCTTTGCTGGCTTGCATCTTAGGCTTCTTTGTCAAATATCTTCTGATAATTGCCACCTGATGGGAGTTGCACATTTGCACCGGTGTACCTTCAAATAGTTGCATCACTCCTTTGCGTCCGTCGCATATGATTGCCTGTATCTTTATTCCTCTTCTGCTAATTTCTTCTATGCCCGATAAATACAATTTGTTGGTCTCTTGTTTTACATATTGCTTGTACAATATCTGACCACTTATACTGTCCCTGAAAACCATCACGCCCAGTTTTCTTCCAAAGTAGGTCGTGTCCATCAACACATTGGCAACACCTGAAAAACTAGTTTGACGCTGAGCTTTAACACGGTCTATTTTGCGCTGAATTGTTTTTATGGAGCATCCATATTTGTTAGCAAGCTGCTGGCAGGTTTGTTTGCCACTCAGGTATTGCTGCCAAAGAACTATGGCGTCAATTTCTAAGCGATAAGTATCCAGAAATTGTTAGCCGCAGCACGCACATTTGAAGCGTTGAACACCACCAACATTGCCATACTTCAACGTGATTTTAGAGCTACAGTAAAAGCACTTTTTTTATTTATTCGCTTCATTTGAGCGAAAGTTAATGCTATTACAGCTTTCAGCCATTTTTACTATTAATGTTGCCCATTAACCCTACATAAAAGAAATTAACAGGTATCTCAACATGTTACTAGCGATACTTGGGCAGCAGATTGCATAAAAGGGCTGAGATGGGGCAACAAAAGCAGCAGTGTGTACTGGTGATGTGTTTATTTGAATATGCGTCTGTCAACTGGATGGTGGAGCTGTACTTCATAAATCCGGAACCGTACTTTGCTTAGATAACCTAAACAAAAGAAAGATAGAAAAGGACAGTTTACTGCTTTGTATAAGTGCATTATTAACAAAACTACACCTCCTCACTGCCACTCTCCTTATCTTTACCTATGCCGTTATACATTTGAGAACACTCCTAAAAAATTATTTCCTTTTTTGTAACCTTTTTCTTTTCTCACAGTATTCAATATAAAGCACAAACTATTTCATTGCAACGGGTAGCAGAACCAACTGATGAAAAAATAATGCATAGGGTAAAGGACGGGCAATTGTCTGAATTGGCTACATTGTTCGAACGCTACCATATACCCCTGTACAACTTTTTTCTGAGGTTGACTACCGATAAGAATACAAGCGAAGACCTGACGCAAACTTTGTTTTACCGCATCCTTCGGTTCAGGCACACATTCAATGCTGTTAACGGAAGCTTTAAGCCTTGGATGTACCAGATGGCAAGAAACATACATGCGGATTACTGTAAACAAAAGATGCGTATTAGCGAAGTGGTAAAAAGTGCAGATAGCGATATAGAGGATGTACCATTGGAAGAAGAAGGAGTTGAAGAACAGGACTTTGAAAAGCTGAAAGCCGCTTTGATGGAATTAGGTCCCATTGACCGGGAACTGATTGTATTAAGCAGGTATGAAGGTTTAAAATATGCAGAAATAGCACAGATGAAGAACATGTCTTTAAGTGCTGTCAAAGTTCAGATACATAGAGCAATGAAAGAACTGCGCATTCTTTATTTTAAACAATTATAGACGTATGAATATGCAATGTGATGATATAGATGCGCTGCTGATGGAGTACCTGGATGGTAAGCTGAGTCCGGCTATGCGCACAAACGTAGAGAAGCATATTCAAAGCTGCGTAGCCTGCAAACAGAGCCTCGAAGAATACAGGGCATTATTCCGGGTATTGGAGTATAACAAGCCTGAACAGCCAAGCCCTGCACTGCAGGAAAAGTTCGATAGCATGCTTCAGTCGGAGATCAATATTGAAGCCACCTCCCGGATTTTACAAAGAGAAGAAAAGGAGCAAAAAGCGGCAGTCATAAGAAGATATCCTGCATGGTGGCGTGTTGCTGCAAGCATTATACTGGTAGCAGGCGGCATAGTGATAGGGATGAAAATAGTTCCGCAAAAGCAGCATGATAATACAGCACAGATAATGCGGCTAAATAAAGAAGTAAAAGAAATAAAGGAGACGCTGCTATTTAATCTGCTGAATGCCGAATCAGCCAGTGAACGGATAAAAGCCGTAAACTATGTAGAAGAAATAAGCAACCCTGATCAGAAAATTATTACTGCGCTGATAAACACATTGAACACCGATAAAAATGTAAACGTACGATTGGCTGCACTATATGCCATTGAGCAATTTTCTGGCAGCCAGGCAGTAAGGGATTCACTGGTAGCTTCTTTAAGTAAACAAACGGAGCCTCTCATGCAGATCGTGCTGATCAATATGCTGACAGAGCGCAGGGAACAGAAAGCAAAAGAGCCTATTAAAAAGATTCTTTCGGATGAAAAAGCACTGCCAACTGTAAAAGAGATGGCACAAAAAGGACTTAAACTATTATAAGGGTGTCTGCGATAAGTGACACAGGTAAGGGTGCCTCACAAGTACTTAATCAACATAAAATAATCTACGCTTTGCTTAACAGCAATCGTTTTATCCAAAGCGCACAACGGTACAGTTCTTACAAGCAGATACAACAAATTTAAATACCTACTTTTTGTTTAAAACATAACCAATGAAATCAGTTAATTACTTGTTATTCCTGCTCTTTTTATTACCAATCCACCTCACCTTGCAGGCACAGGAGTACAAAATTCCTGTCCAGAATGTCAGGGACGGAAAACTCACCTTAAACAATTTCCCGGGCGATTTACCAATAGAAGGTTACAACGGCAGTGATATTATTATAACGTCCAGCAGAGATAGCAAGCTTCCTGCACGTGCAAAGGGCTTGCAAGCTGTTTATGCTGATGGAACTGACAACACGGGGCTTGCGGTTGCTGTTCAAAAAAATGGCAACCAGATTACTTTACAATGCCTGCTACCTATCACGCAGTCTGCCAGCTATACCATCAAAGTGCCGGATAATTTCAGTATCCTGGTAAATAATGAGTGTGGGCGCTCCGGCGATGTGCGTGTGGAGAATACAAAGGGTGAAATTGAGATTACTAACTGCCACGATATTCATCTGAAGAATGTAGCCGGGCCACTGGTACTCTCTACCATCAGCGGCGATGTAGATGTTGTATTTAGCGGGTTAAGTAAAGATAAACCCATTTCCCTTGCTTCTATTAGTGGTGATATAGACGTAACACTGCCTGCCAATGCCGGTGTAGATATACAGATGGAAACGATTTCGGGAAGTATTTATTCCGACTTCGATTTTCCATCAGACGAAAAAAAGCTCAAAAAGATTGGTGGCAATAGCATCAGGAGCCAGTTAAATGGTGGCGGTGTTAGTTTTAAAATCACCAATATCAGCGGGAATATTTACCTGAGAAAAAAAGCTGCCTGACCTTCTGTATCATCAACTCATTAATAGCTGAAGTATGAAAAATCTAACCTTTATAATACTGTTTTGTCTCTTAAGCTGTTGCAGTTACGCACAGAAAGTAATAGAACAGCATCTCAACTATGCTGCCGGTGAAAACATACACCTGAACATACAGATAGCAGACTCTATCCGCATTCGTTCGTGGAATAAGCATGAAGTATATGCAAAAGCTGCTGTTAATATTAATGATAATAAGGATAATGATGTGTATAAAACAACATTCGATGCATCTGGCAGCAGCATAAACATTACAGCAAAATTTGATGACCAAAAGAACCGGCAAGGAGGTGATTCCTGCCATTGCAATTACCACAGTAACATTTACTGGGATGTGTATGTTCCGGAAGGAGCCGATCTCTCTATAGAAACAATCAATGGTAATATCATCATTGAAGGAAAAACAGCAGCCGTCAATGCACACAGCATTAGCGGATTCATTGATCTGCAGTTTGCTGCTTCCCGGAAAGCCGATTTAAAAATGAGTACTATCTCAGGAACCATTTATACCGATTTGGCTATTAATAGCACCGGGCATGACAGCGGCGGAAATGCAATCGCTTATCAATATAATGGCGGCGGGGATAATGTAGAACTGGAAACCATTAGCGGTGATATATATGTAAGAAGACAGGAGTAGATATGTTTTGTACATAGTACATACTTATTGAGTCGGATCTTAATTGTACATTTTTTAAGTACACATAGTCCGGCTCGTTGAGCTTAAAATAAAATAGGTTTTGATAACTAAGCAGCACTGCTATTATTAAGGTCAGTGCCAGATGCGCAATCCGCAAAACTTCCTTGCGTCTATTTTTCATCGTCAGTTGCAACAGATACAGCATGGACAAATGTTATAGCAACTGCGGTTAATCCGTTAAAGATTTCCTTTGCTTCACAAAATCCTTTTAATTCATTCAATTTATTTAGTCTTCACTCTTTTCTCTAAATCTGCCAATGCTACCGTTATCATTTTACCAATAGGCTTTCCCTGGCGGAAAGTAGTTACTCGCAGCATTTCTGCATCTTTTGGAATATGTATTTTCCCATCAGATTTATCATAATGATTTGAAAACTGGTCGGCAAAGGTGTCATCAAATGTGTAATAAATATCCAATCCATCTATTTCAGTGTCAAACTGAAGCTGCAGTTTTCCGCCAGTATCTATGGAAGGAATAATGAGGGGATCGTAAAAGCTTTTGGAATAATTGATAGTATCTTTTTCAAAAAGCTTTAAATGTTCTTCTGTTCTTTTTACAAAAGAATTCCAGTCTAATTTTTCTTTCGGACTCCACAGTACTTCTGCCAATGCAAGACCGCGGGGCCAAAGCATATATTCTGCATGACGAAAAGTAGGGACACTCTCCGTCCATAAATTTCCCTGACCACCTAATATATAGCTGGCATATGCACTATCAGGTACAGGCTCAAAACTATACACTGTCTTTAACCGCAGCATCCCATAAGTAGGTGGCTCAACAGCCGGATCTCCCTGGTATAAATCAAAGTAGCAGTAATCTGACGGAGACATTACTACATCGTGTTTTTGTTTTGCGGCTGCAAGACCTCCCTGCATTCCTCTCCAGCTCATTACCGTTGCTTCCGGAGCAATGCCGCCTTCCAGTATTTCATCCCATCCCATTAATTTCTTTCCTTTTGCCTGCAATATTTTCTCTACTTTCTTTATAAAAAAGCTTTGCAGTTCTTCTTCATTCTTCAGGTTATTTTCCTGCATGCAGTGTTGACAAACGGGGCAGTTTTTCCAAAACCCTTTATAACATTCATCACCTCCGATATCGATATATTTAAAGGGAAACAGCGCTGCTACTTCCGTAAGCACTTTATCCAAAAAAACATAGGTAGAATCATTACCGGCGCACAAAGCATTATCATCAATTCCGTAAAACCTGCTACCCGGGTTTACCTGGTAATTCTTTTTTGTACAGGATAAATAAGGAAAAGCCGCAATAGCTGCAAGGCTATGGCCGGGAACATCAATTTCAGGCATTACCTGTACATTTTTTTCACCTGCATATGCAATAATTTCTTTTATTTCCTGCTGTGTATAAAATCCGCCATAGGTAGGCTCTTCGCCAGGCTGCGGTGGTTGCCTTTCCCACCACAAACCAGTTCGTGGCACCCGCCAGGCACCTGTTTTTGTGAGTTCGGGCAACGATTTTATTTCTATTCTCCAGCCCTGATCGTCAGTTAAATGCAAGTGCAGCAAATTATATTTATACCGCACCATTTCGTCAATCATTTTTTTTACCTCCTGCACAGTAAAAAAATGACGGCTTACATCCAGCATTAACCCACGCCATGCAAAACGGGGATAATCGGTGATGGAAACAAAAGGAATTTGAGGTTTGTAAGTTGAGTTTTGTGTTTTTAAGTCAGGTGGCAACAATTGCAGGAAGGTTTGGATGCCATAAAACAATCCTGCGGTTTTATTGGCTGTAATATTTACGCCATTGGCAGAAACGGTTAAATGATAACCCTCCTCTCCAATTGCTGCATCCTGCTGTTTGCTTATTTGTAATTGAACACTGTTCTTATCCTGTTCAGTACCTGTTTGCTTTAACGAATACCCGATTATTTGTTTCAAATAAGTATTCAGTGAAGCCGCAAGGTTTTCTTGCTCTTTATCTTTTACTGTAACAATAACTGTTTGCGGATTGATTAGGAAATATCCTTTGCTCCATGTTGCAGAAACAGGTTCAGGCAGTAAATAATGTTGCGCCTGTGTATTCATTTTCATAAGCAACAAACAGCAAATTAAAAGTAACAATATAGGTTTTTTCATGTATGAATTATTGAAGTATGTCCGTTCGCTTGCCATCAGCTCACAATGCTTTGTAACAGCTCGTTGATTGACTAAATTAATCATTGGTGTTTAAAACATAATAAATGGCAAACTTTTTTATAAAAGGTGTATTTGCACTTTTACTTAAAAAGCAATGGAACTTCGATGCTTTAACCGCTGTAATCCCCCGGCTAAGCGGAGTGTGCCAATTCGCTTGCTTTTTGTAAAGTTAGCAACTACAGTATTTTTATTCGGACAAGTTCCCTTTACTAGCTTAAGCATCCGCTTTTATACTTGTATATCTAACCTTCTACCCGATGGTGCCCAATAACTGTATGCTCATCAGGTGTAGGTATTAGTAATTCATCCGCCTGTAAACTCACCATAGGTAAAACGCTAGCCATTCCCCTAAAACAAGCCTTGCAAACCGCCACGGAGTCCTCTCTTCTAATAGCGGAAAAGCTTCCTTACAGCAGTTGCACCTGAGCATTGACGAACCTAATAAATACAAAAAAGAACAAAAACAGATTGGAAATCACCCTATGAACTTTTTGGGAATTATTGAAGAGTTCGTATAATCTTGATGTTGGTGGCAATTGACTTGGAGCTAAAATGTTCTTTTAATATTTGGATCAGTAATAATTACAAAATCGGCTAATTTTTTATACTTATTCCAATCTGGAGTTGTAAAACTATCATCATAAAAGCAACTGATAGTCAAATATTTTATATTCCCTAATCTGCGTATTTGTTCAATAATTCCCAAATAGTCATTGAGATGAAAGTTGCCGATGATTTGAAAAATCTTATTGGTTGGATAACTTTTCCAGAAGGTATAAATATTAAAAGCAATGGTTGCATCATACAGACAATGCGATTGAAAAAGGTAATCATTCATATAAACATGACTCTTCATTGAATTGGCAAATTTCTCATAATAAGCGCCTTTAGGTACATAATATGGAAGAGGTGGAAGTAATGATTTAGCATTATCATCCAGACTGTCTAAAATAGTCATTCCTCTTTTGCTTACAAGTGACACATAACGATCAGGCACATTTGCAGCAAGGACAGGCAAGCTATAATGTTTCGACATCTTTATTAATGGTTTGTAACTATGGTAATAGGGCATCCAGACATTAGCTAGTTTTTCAAAGTTGCTCTCTGATAAAAAGTTCTTCAGGTATTCATTTAAGATAATCTGGTAATCATCGGACAATGCTTCAAGAGATAAGATGACATTTTTATAGCTTTTTATTAGACTGTCGAACAAAGAAACTTGTAATAAATGTGCGACGCTGTCGTTATGCAACTCCCCAAAGAATAACACATCAGCATTTTTCATTTCTTTTGTAATATCACCCAGGGAGATTTCCTGCCTTTTTCTTGTGTCATAAACCTTAAAGTACCCATTGATGCTTTGACTCTTCGAATCGTTACATAGGACTGTAAATATCAGTAAAACCAAAAATAAAGACTTCATAACATAAGATTTCAATCAAAGGGTTTGGCAACGGAAAATTACCTTAATGCAGTAGAACAAACCTAATTAAAAACTGCCACCAACAAATGGCTTGGCAAAAAACTGGCTGACCAAAGCCAAACATCAACATTAATTCTATCTATCTTTAGGGCGGCTATTTAATGGTTGGTTTACTCTTTCAGGTAATCTTTTCTTTGCCCTTCTGCGTATGTTGAGCTTCATATTTGTGTACACACGATAAATGCGCTTATGATTCTATGTATATCCTTTATTCCACAACCGGTAGCAACACTGCCAGTAGCCAATAGCTGCATGTTTATCCGTGAGCTTCGTAAGGGCTGCCTGCACTTCACTATCGTCTTTTATTTTCTTTTGGTACTGGCAGGTAGTGCGGGATATTCCTACCAGTTTGCACGCCTTACGGTGACTTAACTACTCTTCTGTTACCAGGTAGTGAACAGCTTCCCTTTTCACCTCAGGCGTTATAACTTTTTTTCCAGCAGTTTTTCAGTGCACGGTTTTCAATGCTCATCTCTGCAAACATTTTCTTTAGCTCCGTATTCTTTTTTTCCAACTCGCGCATCTTTGCCACATCACTGGCTTCCATGCCTCCATACTTAGCCTTCCAGTTGTAAAATGTTGCATCCCTGATGGATAACTCCCGGCATATGTCTTTTACTGCTTTGCTGCTTTCCTGTTTCTTAATAGCAGCCACTATCTGGCTCTCGGTAAACTGCCTTTTCATCGTTTATAAAATTTAAAGTTAACATTACTTCATTTCGTCACCTCTAAATTCATTGTCTGAACTTCGGGGAAGCCGACACTTCCGGTACAGCGGTAATTTACTGCTGTACTGATCTTATCGCGAGCCATTACTTTCAAAAGTTTGGGCAGATCAGAGACATACCTCTATCCTTCACTCTAGGTGCACTGGCGCTAACACTTTTAAGAACGTGGGTATGTAAAAAAGATGAGCATACCTGCAGGTGATACAATGTTTATTTTACATGGTTTTACATGATGCTGCCGCAGATTACCTGTTTTACTTACTTAATTAAAGTTGTAGTAATAAACCGCTTTAAATAACAACTAAATAAATACTTTAACCCGTTGTACGATTAGGCAGCAAGCGCATGTTTTAAATGATTAATAGATTTTGACTGCTGGTGATTGATATATTGCAATGTTGTTACGGCTGCAATGTTACTTATCAATCGTGTATTCAAACCATTGCGGGTTTTTGCATAGTTTCTTTTTAACATCATCTGATCGCATAGTTGAGAAAAAAGTGTGTCAATTCTTTTTCTTGATTTTCTAAATACCGGATGCCAGCTTTGCTGATCTTTTTGATTGTTTCTTTTTGTTGTTTCCAGTTTAATATCGCATTTACTAAAGCGGTCTGTTTGCACTTGCTTTGACAAATAGCCTTTATCTCCAATAAGGGTAGCATTGCTGATACCACTATATTCCATTTCTTTCAAATAGCTTACATCATGAACACTTGCCTTTGTTAAATCCATGCTGTAAAAAACTCCTTTTACACGCAATGGAATCAATAAGAAAAACATCTTCTGCCTCGTTCAATACACCAGATAATTGTTTATTCACTTCATGAATATATAACTGCAGCCTTCGGCGTCGCTTATTAAAATTACTTCTGTGAATTAAATCAGGAAATTCACTGCTATAATCCTTGTTCAGTTTTGACCATAGATAATTTTCCGAATCAATA